>Ga0208261_1000023_pt1 | contig 62721 bp, 59 predicted proteins | sample Knorr_S7_td_DCM__FD_185595 | JGI IMG/M metagenome (GOLD analysis project Ga0208261, IMG submission 185595) | Marine microbial communities from Southern Atlantic Ocean transect - Knorr_S7_td_DCM_ad_131m_LV_B (SPAdes) (version 3) | ecosystem: Environmental > Aquatic > Marine > Oceanic | place...
GGACCACTTGGACGCAGCTTTAGTCGCCCCACAATTAGAAAAAGCAGCCCGCCGTAATCGCAGCTTGATTTTAGGTCTTCGCGAGCAGGCGAAAACTGGCTTAGAACCAAAGGCCCCTATCTTCGTGGGGCTCGAAAATGGTATGAGTCATTTAACGGAAACTCTCGTGAGGAGCCTCTCAGGATCAGATATCCGAACAGGGATCCCCGCAAAATCCGTGGAGGCCAACGGAGACAAGTTGAAAGTTGTCACCGATGGGGCCTCATTCGACAGCGAAGCTGTCATAGTGGCCACACCTGCTCACCAAACTGCTCGCTTGTTGGGGAGTTGTCAGAGTGCTGCGGAGCGTCTGTCGTCGATAGAGCACGCGTCAGTTGCTCTAGTCACGATGGGTTTTCGACGTCAGGACGTGCGAAATTCCCTGAAGGGTTCGGGTCTGTTGGTTCCCCGCACTGAGGGTTTGCTAACTACCGCTGTCAGTTGGGGGAGTTCAAAATGGCCTCACTGGGCGGGCAAAGAACATGTGATTCTCCGGGTGTCGGCTGGGCGGGCAGGTGATACTAGAGCTTTAGCACTTGATGACAACGATTTAGTCGAAGCGCTGCTAACAGAGGTCGCCCACATTTTAGAAATTGAAGGAAACTTGGTGGAGTGGCGAGTGTCGCGGTGGATAGACGCATTTCCTCAATATGCCCCTGGGCATGACCGTTTAGTCGCCGCAATTGAACGTGATCTTCGCTCCGCTATGCCAGGAGTTTTTTTGGCGGGCGCCGGCTACAAGGGTCTCGGCATACCAGCGTGCATCCACCAAGGCCAGCAAGCAGCTGACGCGGCTCTTGACTTTCTCGGAACAAGATGATCCGGCTAGCTCCCATTGGTCGTTTGGCGCTAGGCGTCGCTATTTCTTTTTCACTTCCGCCGTACGGCCTGTGGCTGTTAACGCCCATAGGTTTAGGACTTCACCTGAAGTTGTCCCAATCTTCAACAAAACGCCAGCAGCTCTTCGACACTGTCAGCCTTTGGATCGGCTACTACGGGGTAGCCCTGGTGTGGATGACCGATCTCACCTTTGCCGGTTGGTTAGTAGCAATTCCGGTTCAAGCAATCATCATGTCTGCTCCAATGGCGTTAGTTCCAGTGTCTGGCATTGGACGTTCAATTGCATTTCCCGCAGCTTTAGTTGTCGGGGAAGCTATCCGCTGGGTTGTTCCCTTTGGCGGCGTTCCAATGTCGAGTTTGGCGATGGGCCCAGTCGACAGTTACCTCGTTGACACAGTTCGGGTTAGTGGCCCGTTGCTTCTGATCGCAGCGGTTGGAATTTTGGCGATCGCCGTGGAGGGGGCATTATCAACTCAGATTCGCAAGGTCGTGGTCGCATTAGCTGCTGTTCTATCGCTAATTGTTCTGGCACAAATCGCTCCAACCGGAATGAGGAACGCCGTTATTCAGGGGAGTGTCGTGCAGGCCGGCGGACAGTTGGGGACTCGTGCCGCGTCGAGCGACCAGGCCGCAGTGTTCACGCGACATTTAGAAGCGGTTGAACTGCACAATATTGAAACTGATTTGATGGTGTGGTCGGAAAGCAGTGTGACCGCATTTGCCCCGCTAGAGCAGAGCAAAGAATTTAGAAAAGTTGCTCAGTTAGCCAACCGGATCGACACAGTTATAGTTGCCAACTTCTCCGAAATTGAAGGCAACTATTTTCGAAACGCGTCGGTAGTCGTCGAACCGACTGGCGGCATCGGCGGCCGCTACGACAAGGTCCATTTAGTCCCATTTGGTGAGTACATACCTCTACGCAGTGTGGTCGAGAAGTTCGCAGATTTGTCACTCATCTCCCGAGAGGCGCTACCAGGCAGCGGGGCAGGGGTAGTGAGTTCAAGCCTGGGTCCTATTGGAAACGTGATCTCATTCGAGGTCTACTTTCCTGAACGGGTGAGAAGCGGCAACCAAATGGGTGCACAAATTATCACTAACCCAACACTTGCATCTTCGTACGAAAACTCCTTGGTTCCTGAGCAATCACTTGCCAGCGCGCGCCTTCGGGCTATCGAATCTGATCGTTGGGTCTTGCAGGCATCCACAACTGGCTATTCAGCGATAGTCGCACCAGATGGTCATGTCGTAAAACGAAGCAACTTAAGGGAACAAACGGTGCTTTCGTCCCCGGTTGAACTTCGAAGCGGCCAAACGTGGGCTACAAAATTTGGGAAGAAACCGATATCTCTCTTCGCGGCACTATTACTCATTGCTACTGCACTGATGAGTTCTAGATCTCGACGTTCAAAGTAACTGGACCATTGTTGTAGATCTGCACTTCCATATGCGAGCGAAAACGGCCCGACGCAACTTGTGCTCCCATTTCTTCAAGCGACTTGCATAGGTGAACGATGAGGGGTTCTGCGACTTCTGGTGCAGCTGCTTGGACAAAAGATGGTCGACGTCCCTTAGCCGTATCGCCGTAAAGGGTGAACTGGCTCACAACCAGCACCTCCCCACCTGCCTCCCCCAAGGACTTATTCATTCTCTGGTCTTCATCTTCGAAAACTCTGAGGTTCCAGATCTTGCTCGCCATCTTCTCGGCTTTCTGAAGGTCATCATCGTGCGACGCGCCAATGAAAACACATAAGCCGGTTCCGATCGCCCCTACCACTTCTCCGTCAACTAGGACTGAAGCTTCATTTACTCTCTGGATTAACGCCCGCATATATCGCCACTTTCGAAGTCGTGTAATCCAACGTAACGGTTAATCACCGGACCGCGACTCATAGAGTTACCGACCGGTAGCATTGATATCCCCTTATCTGTCCCAGCGAACTGCGAAAGGATCTCATGTCTCACGACGGTCCATTGCGCATCGCATTCTTGACCTACCGCGGTCACCCCTACACCGGGGGTCAGGGTGTCTATACCCGCCACATGGCACGCGAGTTAGTGGAACTTGGACACCACGTCGAAGTTATTTCCGGTCCCCCGTATCCCCATCTCGATAACGGTGTCGCATTGACGAAGTTGCCCAGCCTTGACCTGTACCGAATGCCAGATCCTTTCCGAATTCCCCGTCTCAGCGAGTTCAAAGACCGTTTTGATGTCCTGGAGTATGCAGTCACTGCGGCAGCAACCTTTGCGGAGCCACTTACCTTCAGCCTCAGGGCTCATCGGAACCTCATGGAAAGATTGAGCGAATTTGATCTCGTTCATGACAACCAGTGCCTGGGGACTGGGATTTGGAAAATTCACGAAGCAGGGTTACCTGTGCTGGAAACGATCCACCATCCGATCACAGTAGATCGAAGGTTGGAGACAAAACATGCCCCAACACCATGGAAACGTTTCACTAAAAATCGGTTTTATGCCTTTACGGGCATGCAAACCAAAGTCGCTCGCAAGCTTCCAAGAATCCTCACCGTGTCATCCAACAGCTATGACGACATAATCGCAGATTACGGGGTTGACGCAGAACGGCTACACATCGTCCACGTCGGTGTAGACCCCCAGCAATTCCGCCCGATGGAGAACGTCAACGTAGTACCAGGAAGACTGATGACTACGGCAAGCGCCGACGTGGCAATGAAAGGTCTGGCTTTCCTACTCGAAGCGCTCGCAAAACTTAGAGCCGAGGACACCTCAATTCACTTAGTCGTAATCGGTAAACCCAAGTACGACTCCAAAGCCACTCAACTCATCAAAGAACTCGAGTTGGCGGAATGCATTGAGTTCGTTAGCGGGGTGACAGACCAACGGATCGTGGAGCTATACAACGAAGCTGAAGTTGCCATTGTCCCCTCCCTTTACGAGGGCTTCTCGCTTCCTGCGATCGAAGCAATGTCGTGCGGGGTCCCACTCGTGGCAACGACAGGTGGGGCGTTACCTGAAGTCGTTGGCGAGGATGGCATCACAGCGTTACAAGTACCGCCAGGCGATAGCGATGCTTTAACTCAAAAGATCAGATGGGCGCTACAACAAACAAATCTGCGGCCAACGGTCGGCGCAGCTGGCCGAGAGCGAGTAATACAGAATTTTTCGTGGAAAATCACCGCTGAACGAACTGTGGAACATTACCGGGCGTTACTAAGCGAGATGAGCGTCAATGCTCACAGTTAACTACGACCAGTTGGGCGTCAATCCAGGCGATCTCGTCCTCGACATGGGATGCGGCGGCGGACGTCACGCGTTTGAAACTGTCCGACGGGGTTGTCGGATTGTTGCTTTGGATCAAAACCTTTGCGAATTAGTCGATGTAAAAAACACTTTCGCAGCGATGATCGAAGCTGGGGAGTTAGACGACGAGGTCCAGGGTCAACCGGTTTCCGCCGACGCACTGGAGCTTCCTTTCTCAAACGCAACCTTTGATCGCATCATTTGTTCAGAAGTACTCGAACACATAGGCGACGATAGTGCCGCAATCGGAGAACTCGTGCGAGTGCTCAGACCAGGAGGCACTATCGCAATTACCGTGCCTGCATGGGCAGCCGAAAAGATTTGTTGGCGGTTAAGCGACGAGTATCACGCACCTAAGGCCGTAGGCGGGCACGTTCGCATCTACCGAAAGTCTGAACTTCTGTCGAAAATTAGTCTCGCTGGTTTGGAACCTTGCGGATGGGACAAAGCACATTCACTGCACTCTCCATACTGGTGGCTGAAATGCGCTGTCGGCCCAACCAACGATGGTCACAAACTCGTAAAGGCTTACCATCGCTTTCTTGTCTGGGACATTATGAAAAGACCGCTAGTTACACGTTTACTTGATCGCTTACTCAACCCATTGATTGGCAAATCGGTTGTGCTCTACGCGACCAAACCGATAGCGGAGCACTCAGATGCAACCTGAATCGCTCGGGGCACTTACCGAGGAACAGGTCCGCGCAACTGCTTCGGCAATTAGAGAGCAACAAACATCTACTGGAATGATTCTTTGGTTTTCTGAAGGACATGCCGATACTTGGAATCACACCGAAGCGGCTATGGCGTTATCAACGGCTGGCCTTCACACAGCCGCTGAACGAGCCTTTGATTGGTTGGCCCACAGTCAGCGCTCTGACGGAAGTTGGCATCACTACTATCTGAGCGACGGGGTAGAAGACGCGAAGGTCGATACCAACTGCTGCGCTTACGTTGCAACCGGTGTCTTGCATCACTTCCTTACCACTGGCGACAAAAGTTTTCTTGAAGGTATGTGGCTGACAGTAAAGAGCGCTCTGGACTTCGTCGTCGGACACCAGACCGCTTCAGGGCATATCCCTTGGGCAATCCATACCAGTGGCACACCGTGGTCCTACTCGCTAGTAACAGGGAGCTCCTCAATCTTGCACTCTCTACGTTGCGGCATCGCCATCGCTTCTCACCTGGGGTACGAGCACCCCGAGTGGGAGTTCGCTGCTGTCCGACTCGCCAACCTCTTACGAAACCATGAAGGTCAGTTTGAACCGAAGAGAAGATGGGCAATGGACTGGTATTACCCTGTGCTGACTGGGGCGCTATCAGGAGCGATAGCGGCTGAACGTCTTTCAAGCCGATCTGACGAATTCGCCCTGGAGGACAGAGGGGTGCGTTGCGTCTCGGACCAACCATGGGTCACCACAGCAGAAACTTGTGAATGCGCCATGGCGTTCTTGGCGATCGGTGATGAAGAAACAGCAAATAGGCTTTTTGAAAGTGTTAAGCCCCTTCGAGACAGCGACGGTGCGTACTTTACGGGGATGGTCTTCCCAGACGGGATTACTTTTCCAGACAACGAACGTTCTACCTATTCCAGCGCTGCCGTGATACTGGCGTCGGACGCTCTTACAAACAAGTCTCCCGCTTCGCGCTTACTTATCGGACACGGATTAACAAACCTCGACTCTTAGGCAACATCCGAGCTCAGCGTCGGCGTAACACTTGGAGACTGCCCACACTTGAGTGCTGTTCAAATTCACCCTCTGTAAGCGCTCGGGAATAGATTTCATATGGAGGCCTACCCCCATCTGCCGGGTCTTCAAAAACATCATGAATTGCTAGAAGGCCACCTTCGGCTACCTTCGGGGCCCAGTTTTCGTAGTCTGCGTGCGCGGGCTCAGGTCCATGTCCACCGTCAACGAACAGCATCGAAATCGGGGTAAACCAATGCTGAGCAACGACCGAGGATTCTCCGATTATGGGCACAACAACGCTCTCGAGTCCCGCAGCTTCAAGGTTGCCACGCAACTCTGGTAATGAATCAATTTTTCCTGTCATAGGGTCCACCAACTCTGCGTCGTGATGCTCCCACCCCTCTTGCATTTCTTCCGACCCACGATGGTGGTCGACCGTGAAGACAACTAATCCACGTTCGATTGCCGCTGCTCCCAAATAGATAGTGGATTTTCCACAGTACGAACCCACTTCAACAATGGGTCCACTTGCCGTCAACGCGAGCGCTGCTTCGTACAGACCTACACCTTCAGCGTGAGGCATGAAGCCACGCGCTGTACGCGCTGCTGTCTCTAAGTCACTTCTCATCACTCAGTCCCGCTGATTAAACAAAATTGTCTCAAGCACAAAAAATTTTCCCAGCCAGAGAGTCCCAAAAGCCAACAAATTAGCCAACATCAAAATCGCTGTTGAGGCGAACCACACATCGGCCAAAGCAACACATGCCGTTGAGATAGCTAGACCTACCAGGCTATAAATCCAAAATGGCAATATTTCTTCGCGAACTGAATGCGAATCTCTTCTCCCCCACACCCAAGATCGATTCATCAGATACGCCGGTACAGCGCCAATCGTGACCGCAACAACATTCGCCGCTAAAGCTGGCCAACTGAGAACGGCTAAACCGAACCAAAGAATGACTTGTGTCACCGCGACAGCGACGACCGAGACACCTGAGTAACGAAGGAGCTTGACTCGGAGGTTCAAGAGGTTCCTAGACATACCACTCTAAGTCGGGGGACGACCCTAACTATTCGTCTCCATCTGGTCGATAAAGAGTCAAGAGCAGCGCTATCGCTGCGCCGATCCCTCCGATAGTTGTCACAGCAAACCAACCGATCCCCGACAATCCAATCCCTAGGGCGTTATCTAGAGACCACGATCCGGGGCCAAACAGCACCAGACAAGAGGTCGACACTGCGAGGACAAAGACATACTCCCAACCATCTTTGATGATGAAGAACCCGTTTTTGCGATGGCCGACCCAGCCAGCCACGCACATCACACCTACGTACCCCATAGCGCTTAGCGGGGTAAGGAAGCCTGCTGCGATAGCACACCCAAAGCCGATTTCACCCAGCGCAGCTAGGTGCGCGTGAACGATCCCAGGCTTAAGGCCCTCACTTTGAAACCAACGTCCTACACCAGCGATTCCACCTCTGTATTTGGCGACTCCATGGAGTGCAAGTGTGACCCCAAGAGTGAGTCGCAAGAGGAGTAACCCCAAGTCCAACGCATTTTGATCCATCATTGTCCCCTTTTGTTTACCGTACTCCGGTCTCGCGATTTGATTCGATTTAATCCGTTGTGTTGATCAGATGATTCGCAGCCATCGCGAAATATTCGAGCATTTGTTCTTCAATAGTGGCGCTCACCTGAGTCTCCGACAACGCCGCAGCCATATGTTCATACCATCTATCCCGTTCGGCACTTCCTACTCGAAAATGCATGTGCCGCATTCGTAATCTCGGATGTCCTCGTTGCAGGGAGTAATCAGACGGACCGCCCCAGTACTGAGCCAGAAACAGCGCTAACCAATATCTTGATGGTTCCAGGTCTTCTGGGTACAAGGGCCGCAATAACGCATCGTTGGCAACGCGTTCGTAGAAGCGATCACACAAATCATGAAACCACTGCAAACCTCCGACAGCTGCATAAACGTTTTCTGACTCGTCACTCAATGGTTCCAGCCTCGTAGCGATAAATGTTCGTATCTCGGGCAACAAATCCGAGGCGTTGGTACAACCTGTTAGCCGCTGACCGGGAGGGGCGCGAGGTTAGATCTATGGTCTTCGCCCCCGCGGCCAACGCTATCTCTATGGCTCGTCGATTCAGCGCTTCCCCAACACCACGTCCTCGAAAGCTTTCGTCAACTACAACGTCTTCGATCCAGGCCCTTAGACCAGTGGGTATCGGGAAAATAATCAGAGTCATCGAACCTAAAATCTTTTCTCCCTCGCTGGCCAACAAAAGAGTTGCTGCATCATGCTCAATGATCTCTGCGATCTCTTCGGCGGTAGGTGGTGGCGCAGATTGAGATAGTTGGGGCATTAACTCACCTAAGGCTTGAACGACTGCTGCATCAGCCGTGTCGCAAATTGTGATCTCAATAGTCATTTGTTAATTCTCCGTCAACACCTTCATGGTACGGATCGCGAGATCCGCAGATAGCCTTTTCGTCGTGGAACACGTCGAGTGGAGCGAACATCCCGTCTTACAAGATGCGGTGCTCCTTGCAGCTTTCACTGGTTGGAACGATGCGGGGGACGCAGCGACCGAGGCTGTGGGTTATCTGACACGTCGCTATGACTGTCAACGAATAGCAACAATAGACCCTGAGTATTTCTATGACTTCGCGTCCGTACGGCCAAGTGTCCGCTTAGAGGGGGACGAACGTCGCATTGATTGGCCAGTCAACGAGGTCCGACTCGGAGAATTAGATGACGGTCGACCACTTGTGACGGTACTGGGTATAGAGCCGAGGCTTCGATGGCGTACCTTCTCCGAGGCTCTTTTGACGGTTGCCGATCGACTTTCGGCGAAAACGGTAATCACATTGGGCGCCTTATTAACCGACACTCATCATCAGGCTCCTGTGGATGTGATTGGGGCATCTAATAACGAAGTCATCAATATCGAACTTGGGTTAACTCCCTCTCAATATGAAGGCCCGACAGGGATCATTGGAGTGCTCAATGACGCGTTTCATCGAGCCGACTTTGACAGTCTTTCGTTTTGGGCGGCGGTGCCCTCATACATCGGCCACAATCCATCCCCGAAAGCAGCACTAGCTCTGGTGCAGCGAGTTGTTGAATTCCTAGATATTCCGTTAGGGGCAACAGATTTGCAGATCGCTGCCGCGAGTTACGACAGACAAATAGACGAGCTAGTTGAAAGCGATCCAAATCTCGCTGAATACGCACAACAAATACTCGATGACGCCACCGATGAGATAAGCGACATGGCCGACAACCCTCAGGCAATGATCGACGAGTTGGAGCAATACTTACGTCAACAAGACGAATAACCGCTCAGTTTCCTAGCTCGTTAGTTTCTTCTTGCCAAGGAACCGAACGTGGTGGGTCAAAACGAACTTCAGCCAAGTTTCCATCTATAGCTGCGAACGCATCGTCGACCCAGCTTTCTAAACCAGCCAAAGGTTCCGGGAGTGCATCGCGAGCAAACCACCCGCAATCACTTGTCTCCAAAGGATGGGCCTGCAGCTCACCACCGACGGCTTTGCAGTGGAACACCATTGAATACAGAGGAATCTTTGTGAAACCCTGCCGCATGCCGTCAACGATGGACACCAGCGTCAGCGGTTCACAATGAATGCCAGTTTCCTCATAAACCTCTTTAATCGCTACTTCAACTGGTGAATATCCAATGTCGGCCCAGCCAGTTGGATACAACCAGACGCCGCTGTCAGCTCGTTGGACGAGCAGAATTTCGTTGTCCTCATTGCTCACAATGGCGCCGACTGCGGCTTTAGGTGTGACGTAGCCCGCCACGCCTTGGCCAACCATTCGCATCCATTCATCAGCAACGGCCTCTGGCGTTATTTCTGAAGCAACAGTGCTACGAATGTGTGCTGCTACTTTCAGAATTTCTTCGTAACGTTCTTGTTCATACAGGCTTTCTGTAAAGCCCAAACCTGTGCGAGCAATTCCCGCGAGTGTCTCCGCCCAATCAAGTAGATCTTGTCCAGTGACGGGTTCCGACATCTACCAGAGGCTAGTCCGCATCAGTCAACTCTCGTTAACGAGTGCAGTAACGCTGTTTCGATTTCTCGGCAGTGGGACTCGCTGAGGGCCGGCCCGTTCGCGCTTGTCACATAAAACGTGTCTACGACCTCATTGGCAATCGTTTGAATCTTTGCCGACCGTATATCAAGTCCCATTTCCGTTAAGGCTCGGGTGAGGTGGTAGAGAACACCAATATGGTCCTCAGTTCGGACCTCAATGATGGTCGCGTCAGTGGCCGATTCGACGTCAAAGATAACTTTCGTGGGTACCGGCTTCGCGGAAAGGGCCGTGCGACGCCGATACACCCTGGCTCGTTCCGATATGCGTGAATCTATGGCTAGATGGCCATCCAGGCACTGGTAGACGTCCTCGGTTACCCGCTCCCAATCCACAGGGGTATCAGGTTCAGCAACTCGGAACTGAGAGACTGCCATGCCTGCTTCACTGGAGTAGGCGTCTGCTTGCAGAACATCAAGACCGCGAAGAGCGAGAGCGCCGGCAGCTCTGCTGAATGTTCCGGCTCGATCGGGGGCGACGATGGTTACGGTATCCCCCGACCCTTGAACAACTGTTTCACCTTCCGCCATTAATGACTCGAGTTGTTGAGTGACGAAAGATCGCCTTTTGCGTCGAGTAGATCCATCGCTCGATATGTAATCAGTTACCAGCACAGCAAGGGTTTCGACTAAGTGCGCTTTCCATTCGCCCCATGCTGTCGGTCCGGTCGCTATGGAGTCGGCTTCAGTCAGGGCGGCCAACAACTCTAAAAATTCGACTGTTTCGACCTTTTCGGCAACCACTCGAATTGTTTGAGTGTCTTCTAGATCTCTCCGAGTAGCTACATCGGGCAACAAAAGGTGATGTTCTACTAGTCGGCTCAACACTTCAGCGTCCGATGCGGAAAACCCGCACCTAGACGCAATTGGCGCTACTAATCTCACACCCACTTCAGTGTGATCACCGGGGTAACCCTTACCTATATCGTGCAACAGCGCGGCAACCAATAGAAGGTCTGGGCGACGAACCCGTTGGGTTAATCGAGCAGCTTCCGCGACAGTTTCCAATAAGTGTCGATCAACGGTGAAGCGATGGTAGACATTTCGTTGCGGGCGAGATCGATTAGGAGTCCACTCCGGAAGAAGATGAGTCCAAACTTCGAAATAGTCAAGAGATTCAATTACAGGGATAGCTCTATGGCCTCCGCTGAGGAGCTCAACGAATAAGTCTCGGGCACCTTGGGGCCACGGATCTGGAAGATCACTCTGCCGTTCTGCCAAAAGCCGCAATGATTGTCTTGCTAGGGGCAAACCCGAACGCATAGCCGTTACTGCCGCGTGGAGCACCAACAAGGGGTCGGCGGATGGGTCACCTACGATTACAAGTTCGTTATCAAAAAGACTCAACCCGGCGACATCGATCTCTACAGAGAGTTCATCAGCTAAATCACGGTCGATATGACGCCAGGTCTCGTCGCTGAGGTAGGCAATTGTCCTAGAGGCCGTCGCCACCCTTCCCATCAACACATCTGCGTCATGATCGCCCAAAGATTCTGCAACAGAATCCTGCTCTTCTAGTAACAAAATATCGCCGCGTTTGGCACTAATTCGGTGTAACTCGACGCGGGCTTCAAGTAGCACTCGATAAGCGTCTGCCAAACGATCATGATCATGTGTGGGAACCTCAACCCCAGCTCGGGCAGCCCAATCGATGGCATGCACATCTCGCAAACCACCGCGACCTTCCTTTAGGTCAGGTTCGAGCAAAAATGCGACTTCGCCTGCGAGTAAGTGGCGGCGAGTCACGTTACGCGCAAGTTCTTCAAGACGGTCAGGTCCATACTCTGCCCACTGTTTCTCATTACGCGTCAGTAGATCGTCGACTAAAGCTCGATCTCCGGCAACTATCCGGGCATTCAACAAGCTTGTCGCAGTTTCGAGGTCATCAGCCGCTAGGCGCAAGGTTTGTTCAAGCGAGCGCACTGAATGGCCGAGTTTAAAGCCTTCATCCCAAAGCGGATACCAAATTCGATCGGCGAGAGAATCAATATCTTCTTGATGTTTATGGACGAGCATTAAGTCAAGATCACTTGATGGACAGAGTTCTGAACGGCCATAGCCACCTAGGGCAACTAGTGCTACGTCAGTGTCCAGCCGAATTTCTTTTTCGTACAAGTCGGCTAAGAACTCATCGGTAACCCGGGATAACGCCTCCGGGATCTGCCACGCTTCCAGCGACTTATCATCGATAACTTCCTTGCGTCGTTCCACAAGTCCTCTGCTATCCATCTGAATCTCCTAGTAGCTGAGGCAAACGTTTAAAAAAAACTGATCTCGGCAACGCGTCGACACATCCAGCCGCTTTCGCCTGATCCAAGATCTCTGCGTTGACATGTGGAGCGAACGCGATTATTTGAAGTCCCGCAGGGAGGTATTGGAGAACCTCTGGGTTTGATACGTCGATCAAAACCAGGTCAGCGTTCACAGACTCCAGATCATCAAGGGTTTGCAACATCTCAACATGGCTTGCAAAACGACTTCGGTCCATCAGATTGGGTACGTATGCCGCTATTCGGGTCATCAGGATTCAACTTCTCGGCGTCGAGCAAAGTGAGCATGTGCTTTCGCTGCGCCCCAAGTTATTCCTAATTCATGACATCGCTGTCCGAAATCTAGAAACGCCGTCGGCGTTAGGTCATAAATATCTTGCGGGAAGGTCGACTCAGCGTACTCATCTCTCTGTAACGGAGGTACTTCGTTACGCACGAGAACTTCAGTGGGGTAATGCGCAGCCTTTCGAAGAACTGACATCGGGTTAGGGCTCTGCTGCTCAACATCAGCTTCAAACAGATTTGTGAGTTCGTGCATTAAGTCCTTCGCGCATTTGACGCCAGCATCCATTGTTTCGTCTGCTATTTGTTGGTGCCATTCCCCGCCCGAGGCCTCGTAAATCTTTCGGACGCAAGCTTCTACCCATCGCGGTAGAGCTTTCTCTAATTCCTCACCGAGTTGGGCACCTATTTCTTGCAAGGACTCCATCAGATTGAATGATTTAAGTTCCCGGATCGAAAACCTTCGAGATCGAGTGTCACGTATTGGTAACCGACGGCTTTGACGGCTTCGATAATTTCCATTCTTCGTTCAAGCGCAACAGAAAGTTGGTCGAGGTCAAATTCAAGTCGCGCTACCTCTCCGTAATCTCGGACCCGGAGCTGTTCAAACCCCAAGGCTTTCAATGCCGATTCGGCACGGTCTAGCTTGCGTAACAGAGAAACACTGACTTCGGTGCCATATGGGATCCGCGACGCAAGACACGCTGCCGCAGGTTTATCCCAGGTACGAAGGCCTAAATGTTGGCTATGCGCCCTCACATCTGCCTTCGAAAATTCCGCCTCAACTAGTGGAAATCTCGCTTTACGTTCCTCTGCGGCCGACTGACCGGGTCGGTGATCTCCAAGATCGTCCGTATTGACTCCCAGAACGACTACACAGTCATGGAGCTGGGCTACGGGCTCGGCTACGTCCATCAGGGCGGATTTGCAGTAATAGCAACGGTCGCTGTCGTTTACGCGATACGCAGCGTTTTCCATTTCGGATGTCTTTATGGGTTCCCAATTAAGGCCCCATTCTTGAGCCAATCGCGCACATTCTTCAAGCTCACTATCTGCAATGCTCGGTGACACTGCAGTAAAGCATCGAGCAGATTCATAGCCGAGGGTGTCATGGGCAACCCACGCTAAAAACGCTGAATCGGCTCCCCCACTGAATGCAACTAGAACGCGTTCTAAAGCTTCAAGGTTGTTTCGAAGGACTGCAAGGTCGGCGCTCATTACAGCCGTTCATTAGGTATAGCGAAGAGCCGTTCCGCTCCTTGGGTAATAGCGGGCACAAGCCCATAGACCGTGGGCATAACTTGTTCCGCGTAGAAGAGGGCGGTCGCGATTTTGTCAGTGAGAAAATCTGTATCGCCGTCTTCGCTATCCAGTAGTCGCTGAGCGACTTGAGCTGAACGTGCGAGGTAATAACCTCCAATCACCACTCCTGCTAGTCGCATAAAGGGAGTAGCACCAGCCGCTGCGTCATTGGGCTCCGCAGCCAGACGACTTCCTAACCAAAGCCCCGCTTCGCTCAGCTTCTGGGTTCCCTCCTCTAGAGCACGTCCTACCGAAACTAGGCGCTCGTCTTCGCTGAGATCCGCCGCTAGATTTCCCATATCCATGAGGAGCTTTTCGACCACTTGACCGCCACCAAGTGGAAGTTTTCGAAACACTAAGTCAGCCGCCTGGATACCATTCGTTCCTTCATAAATCGGAGCAATGCGGACATCCCTCCAATGCTGAGCGGCTCCGGTCTCCTCTACGTAACCCATACCGCCATGAGTTTGCACCCCTAGGGAAGTCATCTCTACACCGAGATCCGTGCCCCAGCCCTTTGAAATGGGTGTCAACAAAGCGGTTAGAGCATCCCAATACTCACGCTCAGAGACGTCAGAGGTGCTGTTAGCGAAGTCAATAGCAGCAGCGTTGGCGTACATCACGCATCGCATTGCTTCCGCATTTGCACGCATCGTCATAAGCATGCGTCGGACATCGGCGTGGTCGGCAATGGGCGACGACTCGCCAGCTGTTAGTTCAGCTCCAATCGCCTTTCCTTGTTTTCGATCAATCGAATATTGGCGAGCCTGCTGATAGGACCTATCGGTAAGCGAAAGTCCTTGGAGGCCCACTGATAATCGAGCGTTATTCATCATCGTGAACATCGCTCTCATGCCACTATTTTCTTCACCGACCATCCAACCAATTGCTCCACCTTCATCGCCATAGGACATGACGCAGGTTGGGCTGGCGTGAATCCCTATCTTGTGTTCGCTTGAAATTACCTGTAGATCGTTTCGTTCTCCTAAGGAACCATCCTCATTTACCAAAAACTTAGGGACGATGAACAGGCTGATGCCTTTAGTTCCTGGAGGGGCATCTGGAGTTCGAGCCAGAACCAAGTGAACAATGTTTTCGGTTAGTTCGTGCTCGCCGTAGGTGATGAAAATTTTGGTGCCGGAGATCAACCAGGTCCCGTCTTCACCGGGAGTCGCCTTTGTGGTCAGCGCCCCCACATCGGACCCAGCATGAGGCTCTGTGAGATTCATGGTCCCCGACCACTCCCCACTGATCATTTTTGGGAGATAAATCTCCTGAAGAGTTTCACTCGCATGGTGTGTTATTGCATCAATTGCGCCTTGAGTCAAAAGGGGACAAAGGCTGAACGCCATGTTTGCGGCAGTCATCATTTCCTGCACAGCTAGACCGACACACCAAGGCATACCTCCACCGCCGTGGTCTTCATCCAAAGCGATGCCGTTCCAGCCGGCTTCAACAAATCGTTCATACGCATCAGAAAAGCCGTCGGGATGAAAAATTTGTCCATTTTCAACCACCAGACCCTCTTCGTCGCCCTTGCGGTTCAACGGGGCGAGCTGTTCTTCCATGAAGCGTGCGGCTTCTTCTAAAACGCCTTCAACTGTTTCTAAATCAGCGTGTTCATACCCTGCGCGGCTAGCCAACTCTGATAGGTCAGCGATGTGTTCTAAGACGAACAGCATGTCGTCGGTCGGAGCTCTGTATTCAGACATCATTGCCTCCCATCTACAGGCTATTAGCCCAACTCTATGAGGAATTGGAAAAAGCTGATGACAAGATAAAAAGATGCAGCCCAAAAAATTTCGCAAAATCTTGATATCTGGAAGAGCAGCAGTCGGCTGGTCGGCAATCTTGATGCCGAAGCTGGTAGCTCGAGCTTGGGGTGTAGGAACGTTCCCTGATCGCGGAGTTCGCTACACAATCCGACTATTTGGCATTCGAAACGCACTTATGTCTTATCAGCTGTATCAGGCTGAACGCTCAGATGCTGATCCAGAGGAAGTTGAAGAGGTGTTACGGCAGGGAATCGTGGTGGATGTTTTTGATGTGCTCTTTGGCCTCGGAGCAAGCGGCAAGAAATCTAGTAGGAGCTTTAACGCAGCGGTACCGGTGGTCGCCTCTGCAATTGGTGTCCTGCTTGGCCTTTTCGGGCGCGAGCACACCGACGTTTCGGAGAGTCAAAATGAGTAAAGAAGAAATGGATAGGCCTGAAGCTAGCGTCCAGACCGTTTCGCTGATTCGCTGGTCAGGGCCGTGGGACTTCGACGATCCAGACGCGAACTTCAAAGAAGAGGTGGCCGCCTACGGTTTACTGGAACCATTAGACACAATCACCCGGCTTTCAGAGTCCCTGGACATACCCGTCGGCGCTTTAGTGCGTTACGTATTAGCGAAATGGGCAACGGGGGGTAGTGAGGGAATGTTGCACATTGGCGGGACTTCGGTGCAGCGGATGCACAACGCGTGCCAGGCCGCTGAGAGCGAAGATACCGATGAAGCACGGCTGCGTGCGTATGAGGAACTTCGTGAGATGGTGAGATGGTTACATCTTCCTATCGAAGACCCAACTATCTACGACTGAGTTTCATCCGTTGAGAATCTGTTGGGTGACCACTTCCACCTCATCGAGGAGGCCCGTATAGAAGGTCCCAAATTCGCCGTAGATTGCTGAGGCTTCGTCGTACCTCATGGTGTAAACGACTTCTTTGAGATCGTCTAGGTGGGTTCCAAAAAGTGTCACACCCCATTCGAAATCGTCGACACCCGTTGATCCCGTTACGACCTGCAATATACGGCCTCGAAAATTTCTTCCCGACTTTCCGTGTTCGTACATCATCTCTCGTCGGGTTTCATATGGGAGGGTGTACCAGTTGCCTTGTTGTTCACGGCGCTTGGACATTGGGTAGAAACAAAACGCATGTTTACCTTCGGGGGGTAGTTCCGGGTACAGGCGCGGCATTTTCATTTCTTCAGGCAGATCTGGCGCGTATTCAGATGTCTCCGTCATAGAAACATAACTGTCGGCGACTTCAAGCCCGGCCTGTTGGAGTTTGCTTTGGAGCGCTCGTAGACGCCATAGATCAGGTCCGAGAGCCATGAACCCCACATCGGCCTTATGACCAAAAAGTGCGACACTCAGTACTTGATGGTCACTATCTTCCGTCTCTTTAACCGCAGCAATGACCCGTTGTCCATCGGTGCTGTCAGTGATTTTGCAAAACAGGTGGAGAACACCCAAACCAACGGCGGTTGAAACGTACTGGGGAGGGTTCATGTTCTTAATTTTAGAGGTCTATTCGTCAATGTGGCCGGCGTAGAGGTTCATAGAGTCTTCGCGAGCAAAACCGATGAGGGTCATATTCGCCGCTTTTGCCAAGTCCACGGCCAAAGCACTGGGCGCTGATACAGCCACCAGGGTGCCGAATCCTCCGCTCCAGGCCTTTTGCACCATTTCGAAGCTGGCTCGCCCGCTGACAAAAAGTCCAAGCTGTTCTGCGTTGTATTTTCCGGTTAGTAAGCGGCTTCCGATCACTTTATCTACAGCGTTGTGCCGTCCTATATCTTCTCGCAAGAGTTCGACCGTTCCATGTGAGTCAAAGACGGCTGCTGCATGAAGGCCCCCCGTACGGGCGAACATCTCTTGTTGTTCGCTGACGGTTCTCAAAACTTTTTGGATGACCTCAACACTGAAGGTAATTGCATTCTTTACAGGGGTCATCCGGTTGGCTAGTTCTGTTAGCGCCACTGATCCGCAGAGCCCGCATGAAGAACTCACGTTCCCGATTCGAGGTTGCGGCGCCGGTGCTTGTCCACCTGTTTCTACCGTCACAACGTTGTATTGGTATTCAGCTGCAGGGCCTTCACCGCAGTATCGGACCCCAGTAACCGGCGCTTCTTGGAGGAGATTCTCTGCAACGCAAAACCCCACTGCTAATTCGTAATCATGACCTGGAGTTCGCATGGTGGTGGCGACAAGATGCCCGTCTAGCCTGATTTCGAGTGGCTCTTCAACAATGACTTCGTCGGGAAAGCGCGAGGTGTCTCCGTTCTGAAGTCTCTGAACGAGAAACTTCTCACTTCGTCCCTTGCGCATATCAATAGGCTACTGCTGGCCTAATGTTTCCTCACGCGGCGACTTCTTCGGGTTAGATCAGTCAGCTTGAACTCGCTGAAGCTTCGCTTCTAAATGGTGCTGGAACTTCTCACCTACTGCCGCCATTGAGACGTCATAGGTCAATTCATTCTGGTCAATTCGCACTAAACGGCTGACTTGTTCTACGGACTTAGCCGACGGAGTTGTCGCCACTTCGAGTGAGTCAAATTTAACTATGAAGGACTCGCCGTTTGAAACATACGAGCCAACATGGGTTTCAACAATGCCCGTCGGTTGCGCTATGACCATCTCCATGGTCGTGCCGTCGACAACTCGCAGAAAACCTTGCTCCGAGTGAAGCGGCTGGCCATCGGAAGCGCTCTTGGTTTTTTGGGTGTAGGTAACAAACGGTTTCCCCACGTGAGCGAAATTGACTTCTTCTAAGTATTCAAAGCTGTCGATGGTGGGGTAATGACCATTACCGGTTCCCCGCCAAAGCCCGAGGAGCGGGGCAAGTGGTAAGCACGCTTGGTGAAGAGGAGGTTGCATCTGGACCTGTTCCGAAGTTTCTCTAGAGTACGTTCCGAAACGATCCTCGCGTTGCGTGAAGCTTAGGCAAAGCTGCCATTATCTGAGGCTTGCTGTTTAGAAGTCCATGTCAGGCATTGGCGGCATACCGCTACCGCCTTCTTCTGGCTGTTCACAGATCACTGCTTCAGTGGTCAAGAACAAAGCCGCAATTGAGGCAGCATTTTGTAACGCCGAGAGTGTGACCTTCGCTGCGTCTATAACTCCAGCTCCGACTAGGTCTTCATATTCGCCGCTCGCCGCGTTAAGTCCATGAGTTCCTTCAAGGTCTCGGACACGGCTCACTACGACGCCGCCTTCCATACCTGCATTTTCCGCAATCTGCTTAAGGGGCCCTTCAAGAGAGCGAGCGACAAGGTTCGCTCCCGTTGCTACGTCCCCTTCTAAGCCGTCAGCAGATGCTTGAACTGCAGTCTGTGCTCGAAGAAGCGTTACTCCTCCACCTGCCACGACGCCAGATTCGATCGCCGCTTTGGTGGTGCTTACAGCATCTTCAATTCGGTGCTTTTTTTCTTTTAGTTCAACTTCTGTTGCCGCTCCGACTTTGAGAACCGCTACCCCGCCTGAAAGTTTGGCCAGTCGTTCCTGCAGTTTTTCGCGGTCGTAGTCCGAGTCAGTGTTGTCGATCTCATTCTTAATCTGCTCAATGCGACCGGCGACATCAGCTTCGTCACCAGCCCCTTCAATGATTGTGGTTTCGTCTTTGGTGACAATCACACGACGAGCGGTGCCCAACAGATCGAGTGTGGTGTTTTCGAGCTTCAGACCAACGTCTTCGCTTACGACCTGTCCGCCGGTCAGTATGGCCATGTCTTGAAGCATCGCTTTGCGGCGATCTCCAAAACCAGGCGCCTTAACTGCTACAGACTTGAACGTGCCACGAATTTTATTGACGACGATTGTTGCGAGCGCTTCACCTTCGACGTCTTCTGCAATGATCACCATCGGCTTTCCTGATTGCATGACCTTTTCAAGTACGGGCACGACGTCTCTAACTGCAGTGATCTTCCCCTGAACGAATAAGAAGTAGGGGTCATCCAGAACAGCTTCTTGACGATCTGGGTCAGTTACGAAGTAAGGAGAAATGTATCCCTTGTCGAAGCGCATGCCTTCAACCAGGTCCATTTCCAGACCGAAGGTTTGACTCTCTTCGACGGTGATAACTCCATCTTTGCCAACTTTTTCGATGGCTTCACTGATGTGATCACCGATTTCACGATCAGCAGCCGAGATAGCAGCAACTTGAGCTATTTGTTCTTTGGACTCGGTAACGCTGACAGCCATGTCCTCGATGGCAGCCACCGCGGATGCTACGCCTGCCTCGATCCCTTTCTTGAGTGCCATGGGGTTGGCTCCCGCCGCGACGTTACGCATACCCTCGTGCACCATCGACCAAGCAAGAACTGTGGCTGTGGTGGTGCCGTCTCCGGCCACATCGTCAGTCTTTTTCGCTACTTCTTTAACGAGTTCCGCTCCGATGCGTTCAATGGGGTCTTCAAGCTCAATATCTTTGGCAATCGAAACTCCGTCGTTTGTGATGGTGGGAGCGCCCCATTTTTTGTCGAGAACTACATTTCGGCCTTTGGGACCCAGAGTTACTCGAACAGCGTCCGCAAGTTGGTTCATGCCCGCCTCAAGAGACTTACGTGCTTCTTCATCAAAAGAGATCATCTTTGCCATCTGAATTGGACTCCATTGCTGTGTGTTACGGCGTTAGCACTCTCACCAAGAGAGTGCTAACAGCCAATCAGCGAACACCCACCATTTGCAACCTCGTGAGCAAGGATTCTCATACATTTCAGCTTTCCGTTATCAAAGCTTCGGAGGAAACAAAAGATCAACTGCGAAATAGGCCTGTCTATGGGTTAGGGGGCTGGCGGACCAACGATTCTGGATCCCACAGAAATAAGACACGATGCTGTTTCTTGAAACGCACGTTCGCTGCCGAAGCTCTCTACCAATGACACCACCGAAATACCTTCGGGAACATCAGTTTCAAGGTCACGTGCCCCTACGACAGCAACCACTGGGACATCATGTCGCGCGGCTATGTCGGCGACACCTCCCACAACTTTTCCATTGAACGATTCGTTATCTAAGCGTCCTTCACCCGTGATTACGAGGTCAGCGGTGGACACAGCATCTTCGAGTTCGACTTCGTCTGCTATTAGATCGAACCCGTCCACTAGTTGTGCTCCTACAGCGGCAAGCCCACCGGCCAAACCGCCTGCCGCGCCTGCACGCGGCATATCGGTTACGTCGACACCGTACTCATCTAAATACATGTCAGCTAATAACGAAAGGCGTCGTTCAAGCAGTGTGATTTGGGCTTCGGTAGCACCTTTTTGAGGACCAAAAATTGAGGGTGCCTTTAGAAACTGCGTCGTGACATCGCATGCGACAATCAGATCGATGCCGGAGAAGCGAACTAGAGGTTCCATAGCGCGTATTGCTCCTAGCCCACCATCAGTTGAAGCTGACCCGCCGACGCCCACGATGATTCGCCGCGCCCCAGAAGTCCTAGCTTCCAAAATGACTTCTCCAGTTCCAAGAGTGCTAGCTGCCAAGGGATCGTTGTGTTGAGGTCCGCCGGCGAGCAACAAACCACTTGCCTCAGCCATCTCGATAACCGCTACGTCACTCGAAATTCGCCACCTAGCTTGGACAGGATCTCCTAAAGGGCCCGTGACTTGGGAAACACGATTGGAGCCCCCTAACGCGTCGAGGGTTCCCTCGCCTCCGTCAGCTAGGGGCATAGTTACTACATCTCGTTGGGAACGCGAAATTCCTTCGGCTAACGCTTGGGCCGCTTGTGCGGCAGTTGCCGTACCACGGAATTTGTCGGGGCAGACGATGATGCGCAAGGAAAATTCAGGCGCTATCGAATTACTCTGCGCTAGCCGTATCTATACCTAGGGCGATGAGGATGTGAGGATCTTCGACATCCGGGAACGCGCTCAAGTCGGTGGGCATCTTGAACGTGTCGTTATCGGGATCTAGCCCAAGCAAAGAAGCGATATCTCCAGCCTCAATAATCGAGCCTGGCTGATAGTAAACCCGCGTCCGATCTAGGGCGGTGCCTTTCATATTGATCGGAGTTTTGGTGATGAAGCCCTTGGTTTTAAGAGTGTCCGTGGTACGTCCTGCTGCTCCCCTGACTGTGGTCGAATTCGCTACCTGAACTGAAACCTCGTTATTAGGCCGACCTTCGAAACCCACCATCGATCCCGAATCAGAAGTCTCATCTTGTTCACCCTGTTCGGGGGCAGAGGTTGCGACACTGATGCCCGGCAAGGTAGTCGCTGTCGCCGCGTCAGCGGCATCTGCTTCATCTGCCGCGTCATTCGACGCTGACTGTACCGTCGTCGGGCTTGCTGCGGGTACCGAGTCCAGCGTGGGGGTGTCGGTTCCGCGAAGCAGGTATATCCCCACAACGACTGCGACAACCACCAAGAGGGCTCCTCTTATTGCAGCGGCGTTATTTGGTCTTGACATTGGACCGTTCATCGGGCGACCTCCTGGTCGGCTGTGCGACGGGCTGTGTGTTCTTGACGTCGGCGATCACGCATCCGCCTTAATCGGCGTACCAGCAGCGGTTCCGCAACTAAAGCCTCGTCGGAGGCAATGAGTTCGTCTAGAACTAGCGCATATTCGGATTCGGTTAGCTGAAATTGTTCTCTTACGGCTTGATCTTTCGGGACATCTGATTCCCACCATGACTGTTCGAATTCAAGAATGTCCAGGTCCCGTTGACTCAGTTTCTGGTGAGACGATTCTTCCACTGTTGTCTTCTTCCTTCCGATGTCACGGAGCCCGAGGTGGGAATCGAACCCACAACCCCCGCTTTACAAGAGCGGTGCTCTAGCCGTTGAGCTACTCGGGCCGTGCACGCCTAGCGTAAACCCCAAACTGGTGTTAGTGATGTCGTTCACTAGCTGATTTCTCTCTGACGCTTGATTTCATAGATTGTTATAGCCGCTGCATTGGAAACATTGAGTGATCCAATCTGTCCAGTTTGGGGAATCGCCACAAGTTGGTCGCATCGCTGCTTGATGAGATGCGATATTCCTTCTCCTTCAGCTCCGAGGACGACCGTTAACGGTTCCGTCGCTATTCGCATGTCGTAGATAGACGTTTGGGCGCTTTCATCAAGGCCTACGATCCAAAGGCCCTTGTCCGACATTTGTTTCATAGCGGCCGGGAGCCCTGCGACTAGCGCTATTGGCAAGTGTTCGACGGCGCCGGCTGCGGCTTTAACCGCCGCTGGTGTAAGACGGGCCGCCCTATGGCGGGGCAAGACGACACCGGTAACTCCAGCAACCTCCGCTGTTCTCAGCACAGCACCTAGATTTCGCGGGTCGGTGACGCCATCCAGAGCGACGACCATCGGCAACTTCTTAGGATTTTCCGCAATAAGCGTCTCGAGTGCCACCGAGCGAATCGGCTCGGCTTGGGCAATGACACCTTGGTGAGACTCAGTTAATGCATAGTCGTCAAGCTTTCTTTTGCTGAGTTGTCGAAGTGGAACTCGTCGCTCTTCACAGAGATCAGCTATCTCGGCTAAGACTGCTGTGTCGTACACGTCCTCACTAATAAGAACTTGTTGTGTTCGTCGGGTGCCCGCGCGCAACAACTCGCGTACCGCTTGTCGTCCTTCTACATGGTCGCCGCCTAAACCATCGCGCTTGGACGTTGTCGTGCCTGATCTGCTCTCTCCGCGGCTTTTATTTCTCTGAGCTCCGCTTCTCGACGGTCGCGGTCGCGCGGAGGATGTCGGTCTCCTCTGTCCTCTCGCTCCAGAGGTCGAACGTGCTTTGGTTCCTTTCGACCGATTTGGGGGTTTATTCACTTTTGCTCCAGCAAAGCAACCGCTAAGGCGACGACACCTTCGCCTCTCCCTAATGCACCTATACCTTCGGTTCGTTTCCCGCAAACCGTGACTACGCCCCCAGCCGCGTCAGAAAGACCAGCTTCCATTTGCTTTTTGACTGGCGCTATCTGCGGAGTGTCGGTTACGACCGTACAGTCAGCGTTTACTAGTACCCACCCGGCGTCACGGATCATCTCCGCTGTTTCTCTTAAAAGTTGAAGGCTATTTGCGCCATTAAGTTCCTCAGAAGTGTCCGGAAATGTCTGACCTATATCACCAAGGCCTGCTGCACTGAGCATCGCGTCCATGATTGCATGCGTGACAACATCACCATCGCTGTGACCATCGAGACCGCGCTTGTCAGTGAATGTGACTCCACCTATAACGAGAGGCCTGTCGTCCTCGGCCCACCCGTGCGCGTCGTATCCCTGACCAATGCGCATCATTGATTCAATCCCATCAGCTCTGCTGCAATGACAAGATCGCTTGGTTCGGTGATTTTGATGGCCGTTGCGTCGCCTGGGACCACCTCAACAGTGCCACCAATTGCTTCGATTAACGCCGCATCGTCAGTGGCTTCTCGAGTATCTGCGTGTGCTGCTTCCAACATCTTCCGGTTAAACGCCTGTGGAGTTTGAATCGCCATGATTGTGTCACGGTCCAACGTGCATTTGACTTCTTTGCCGCTAGGTCCGTCCTGCACTTGTTTAAGCGTGTCCGGTATAGCTATTCCCGGCACGGCCGCGTCTGCACCGGCTTCGACCGCGTTAATGACAGACTCAAAAAGCTTTGTCGATGCTCCGGGCCTCGCCGCATCATGAACAACGACAATCGTGGCTAAATCGGGCAAAGCTTTAAGTCCGTTGCGCACCGATTCTCCCCGGCTGCTTCCACCGGTCACAACAATGTCGGCGTTGCGGGTGGCGGCGTCTTCAACATTTTCGGAGTTAATGACGAGAATGACCCCATGGCTAGATGCTCGTGCTGCTTCGATGCTCCACTCAACAACACGCTGGTGTCCTAACGCCGCCAGCTGCTTGTTTGCTCCGAACCGAGAACCCAGCCCGGCAGCTAAAACGATCGACCATGTGATTTCCACAGCAACACTCTGGCACTATTTCGAAACAAGTGGCAGGTATTTAAATTCATTCGTTATGTGACAGATAACGAAGAGTGTCCACGAATATCGTTGATTTGCTTTACTCCGAGGTGGAGGCGTCTTCTAGCTCCACTGGTCCAGGATCGAACCCATCCATTGACGTGAACACTATTTCGTCGGACTCTTCGTCGGTGTCAACAACGACTATCTGGCCGGCGTGGAATTCCTTGTACAGAATTCGTTCGGACAATGCGTCCTCTACGTAACGTTGAATGGCTCGTCGCAGCGGTCGAGCACCCAACGTCGGGTCGTATCCCTTCCGAGCAAGCCAATTCTTGGCCGAATCGGTGAGTTCGAGCCCGAGCCCTTGCGCTCGGAGTTGTTCTGAGGTTCTCGCAATCATCAGGTCGACAATCTCAGTTACCTCATCCATGGACAGTTCGTGGAAGACGATGGTGTCATCGACACGGTTCAAGAACTCTGGCCGGAAATGTGCTTTGAGGGCATCATTGACCGTTTCCTTCATACGCTCGTAGCTCACGGCTTCATCGTTCTTCGTGAATCCGACGTTGGCCCTGCGAAGGTCAGCCGTTCCAAGGTTGGAGGTCATGATCAATACCGTGTTTCGGAAGTCGACCGAGCGTCCTTGGGCATCAGTTAATCGACCTTCTTCAAGAATTTGAAGAAGGGTGTTGAAGACGTCGGGATGTGCTTTTTCAACCTCGTCAAAGAGCACTACTGAGAAGGGGCGGCGGCGTACCGCTTCTGTAAGTTGTCCACCTTCTTCATAGCCGACGTACCCAGGGGGAGATCCGACGAGCCGACTGACAGTGTGCTTCTCCATATATTCCGACATGTCGAGACTGATCAGGGCGTCTTCGTCACCAAATAGGAACTCTGCCAGGGTCTTCGCGAGTTCTGTTTTCCCGACTCCCGAAGGTCCGAGGAAGATAAATGACCCACCCGGCCTTTTCGGGTCCTTTAAGCCGGCACGTGTTCGGCGAATTGCTTGGCTGACCGCTGTTATGGCGTCTTGTTGGCCAATCACTCGCTTGTGGAGTTCGTCTTCCATCTTCAGCAACTTCTGAGTTTCCTCTTCCGTCAGCTTGTACACCGGAATTCCGGTCCAGATCGAAAGCACTTCAGCTATCGCTTCTTCATCCACTTCATCGAAAAGATCAACACCTTCGGACTTGATTTGCTCCATCAACTCCGTCCGACGATCGAGCAGGTTTTTCTCTTCGTCGCGTAATGAACCTGCCAGTTCGAAATCTTGATCTTCGACTGCCTGTTTTTTCTTTTCCACTACTTCTGCGATCTTGTTTTCAATCTCTTTGTAGTCAGGGGGCGTCTCCATTCGCTTTATCCGCAGACGCGAACCTGCTTCATCAATGAGGTCTATCGCTTTGTCTGGTAAATGACGGTCAGCTATGTATCGGTCGGCGAGATTGGCCGCCGCTACTAGAGCTTGATCAGTGATGGTGACCCGATGGTGAGACTCGTAGCGGTCTCGTAGACCTTTGAGAATTTCAATCGTGTGGCTAAGCGTTGGTTCTTCAACTCGTATCGGTTGGAACCTTCGTTCTAAAGCCGCGTCCTTTTCTAAATATTTCCTGTACTCCTCCAGGGTCGTAGCACCGATGGTCTGAAGCTCGCCCCGTGCAAGCATCGGCTTCAAGATGGATGCAGCGTCAATAGCCCCTTCTGCTGCACCGGCACCGACCAGTGTGTGGAGCTCATCAATGAACAAAATGATGTCCCCGCGAGTTTTGATTTCCTTAAGTACTTTCTTCAGCCGTTCTTCGAAGTCTCCGCGGTACCTCGATCCGGCTACCAGTGCACCTAAGTCAAGCGTGTAGAGCTGCTTGGCTCGCAACGTTTCCGGGACTTCACCAGCGACGATCTTTTGCGCAAGCCCTTCAACAATGGCTGTCTTACCAACGCCAGGCTCGCCGATCAAAACAGGATTGTTTTTTGTTCGTCGGGACAGCACTTGCATAACCCGTTCGGTTTCACGCATTCTTCCGATTACAGGGTCGAGAGCCTTATCGCGAGCATTTTGAGTGAGATTGCGACCAAATTGATCCAATATCGCGGAGCCGCCCTGCGGCCCGTCACCGCGTTCTGCCGAGCCTCCGACAGTTTCTTTGCCTGGCTCAGAGCCTTCTCCCGAGGCTGATCCGCTGTATCCCGAAAGCAACTGAATGACTTGCTGTCGTACTCGGGAGAGGTCGGCTCCTAGTTTCACCAAAACCTGGGCTGCAACGCCTTCCCCTTCACGAATGAGGCCTAAGAGAATGTGTTCAGTGCCGATGTAGTTGTGTCCTAGCTGCAGAGCCTCGCGTAGAGATAGTTCGAGCACTTTCTTAGCGCGGGGGGTGAAAGGAATATGGCCGCTCGGCGATGACCCGCCTTGACCGATTATCTCCTCTACTTGGCTTCGTACCGCTTCTAGCGAGATCCCCAAGGATTCGAGAGCTTTAGCGGCAACACCTTCACCTTCGTGAATCAACCCTAAAAGGATGTGCTCGGTGCCGATGTAATTGTGATTGAGAAGTCGCGCTTCTTCTTGGGCAAGCACAACAACTCGACGAGCTCGGTCGGTAAACCTTTCAAACACTGAATCCTCCAGGAGGCAAGTGTGCCCACGACTCACGGGCGTGAATGGAGTGTAACCGGGAGAAGGCCCCTGTCTCACTGCACCTGTGGGGCAAAGTTCGATAAAACGTAAAATTCCGGTCTAGAACGGCATGGTTTCACCTGAGATGGAGTCGTCGTTTAGCTTTCCAGTTAGGTTTGCACTGTGGTTTCTCTTACTCCTCTCCAATATCGAACGGATGCGGCTACTGATCTGAGTCGCGTGGAAGAGGCCTTACGAGAGGCAGCAAAGACTGACGACGACTTTCTCACTGAGGTGGCCTCCCATCTCATACCTGCGGGAGGGAAACGGCTCAGGCCCGCTTTTCTCATCGCGTCCGCTTTGGCTTTGGATCCTGCAGGCAACGAGTCAGACAGGTTGACTGAGGAGATGGTCCGCGGAGGAGTAGCGGTTGAGTTAGTCCATTTAGGTTCGTTGTATCACGATGACGTCATGGACGAAGCAGAAACTCGTCGGGGAATTGAAGCAGTGAATCATCGATGGGGAAATCTCACTGCCATCCTCGCGGGCGACTTTTTACTGGCAAAGGCTTCCGAACTAGCGGCGTCATTGGGAACAGAAGTTGCTGAGTTGTTAGCGGCAACGATTGGCCGTCTTTGTGAAGGCCAAGTCCGTGAGCTTCAGTTGATCTACGACGTCACACGAAACGAAGAACAATACCTCCAGGCAATCGCAGGAAAAACTGCAGAGTTGTATGCAACCTCGTGTCGAATCGGTGGAATCGTTGGTGGCGCCGAGCGGGACGTCATAAACAAGTTGACGGAATTCGGCCACGCATATGGAATGGCCTTTCAGGTCGTCGATGACATCCTCGATCTCGTTGCAACCGACGAGGAACTTGGCAAACCCTCCGGTAATGACATTCGTGAAGGTGTTTACACCCTTCCCGTCATACGAATGATTGCATCCGGTGACCCCGTGAAAGAGTTGCTCGGGGGTCCGCTAGACGAGAAGACAAGAGATCAAGCTCGAGCCGCGGTAGTAAACGGACCAGAAATCGCATCCTCCATCGACACCGCTCAAAATTTCGTGGATCGAGCGTTATCAACGGTGGAAGATCTCCCTGCGACTCCGGGTATGCAGGGTATGCGCGATGCTGCCGCCAATTTGTTGTCAGCCTTGAACCGTTGACTTGACTGGCGCGGAGCTTCTGGTGTGGCCCATTAATCGCATCTATACGGCACCGGAGTTCGACGCGGGACGTGGCAACTTGTGGCGTTGGGGTACCAAGACCCACATGATGGGAGTCGTCAACGCGACCGACGATTCATTTTCCGGTGACGGTGTAGCGGGGCAAGTGGAACAAGCAGTAGCTCTGGCACAAAAGTTTCAAGCTGATGGAATGGACATCATCGACGTGGGCGGCGCGTCATCTCGTCCAGGCGCTACTCCTACTCCAATATCAATTGAGAAGAGTCGAGTGGTTCCTATTATTGAGGCAATTAGTTCCGAGGTTGATCTGCCCATCTCGATCGACACAACATGGGCGGAAGTCGCCGAGGCAGGTTTGGATGCTGGGGCCACAGTGGTGAACGACATCTCTGGCTTTTTGGTTGATCCTGGTCTTTCGTCGCTAGTCGCAGAACGAAATGTGGGCGTGGTATTGATGCACAACCAGCGGGGTCGCGAACATCGTGATGTGATTGGCGATATCGGCGCCGGCTTCGCCGCAAGTCTGTCAGTGTGCGCAGCTAACAATGTCGACCTTTCGCAGGTAATTCTTGATCCCGGGTTCGGGTTCGGTTGGGCCGTGGAACAGAATTTGGAGATTCTCCGCCGTCTCAATGAGCTGACGTCTCAAGAGCTTCCATTACTCATCGGAACTTCAAGAAAGTCCTCAATCGGCACGGTGTTGGGTGCTGATGTAGAAGAGAGACTGTTTGGGACTGCGGCTACCGTGGCCCAAGCTATCTGCGCTGGTATCGACGTGATCCGAGTTCACGACAGTTCTCAAATGCGCGACGTCGTAAAAATGACGGATGCAATAGTGAGGCGAGATACCTCAGCTAGCTGAATTCCCAAGCACGTGGTACTGACCATCAGATCCGAGATACTCCGTGCCGTCATTACGGTAGAAAGATTCAATTCCTGCGTCCTCAAGCACCTTTAACATTGCCGGTATCTGGAGTCCCTCAGAACGGATTCGATCAAGGATTCGTTGCGGGCCTAGATGATCCAACATCTCGAACGGACCGTGCACCCAATTGAACCCCCACCGTATTGCATTGTCGATATTCACTACGTCGTCGGCAATTTCTGGAATCAACTCGGCGGCATACCTCAATGTCCCTCCAAAAACTTGCCAGGCTAGCTCTCCTTCTAGGGAGTCATGAAAAATCACTTCTCCAAGTTCAGTTGGTATCGCTCCTAGATTTGGAGTCTCTGCCGGTCGCCAGGCTTCATCAAGGAGATCGAAGCTTTCTTTGATTCTTTCGCCGTCTGGAGATTTCGTCTGTCGGTAAAAGCCACCGCCAACCTTTCTTCCAAGTTGACCACCGTCATGCATCTGTTGTTCGGTAGGCGGGAAACTCGTGTACCGGTGGCCCACATCTGCTTCAGGCAAGTTAACCGAGAGGTTCTTACCAACCAGTTCCATCACGTCCAGGCCAATTAGATCGATAAGGCCGTAGAGACCTGTCGGCGGAAGCCCAATGGGCGCAGCAAGAACAGCATCAATCGTTTCTTGCTTCATGCCTTCTTGGAGAAAAGATTTCGCGAGATGTAGGCCCGACAACATAAAGAAGCAACCAATGCGGTTACCAATAAAATTGACCGTGTCTTTTGCGTGAACGACTCCCTTGCCTAGACGTTCGGCCCCGAATTGCGCGAAGGCAGCAATTACTTCGGGATCGGTGTCCTCCCCTGGGACAAGCTCAAACAATCGCATAACTCGAACGGGGTTAAAGAAGTGTGTAATGGCGACGTCGGAACGGAATCGTTCGCTCATGCCCTCCGAAATTTGTCTGAGGGGAATGCCCGAAGTATTTGAAGAGATGACTGATCCGTCTTTCCGAATTTCTTCTAATTGGGCAAATAGGTCTTTTTTGATTGCGAGATCCTCCACTATGGCCTCGCAGACCCAGTCATAGTCGCTAACAGCTTGCAGATCTGCGTCAACTGTGCCTGTGGTCACAAGGTGACGCGCTTCGTCGTCAACTTGTTGCAATGCAGCTTGTACCGTTTCGGGATTTGTGTCGAGAATTAAGACCCGGCAACCAGCTGACGCGCTCGCCGCCGCGATACCCGCCCCCATTGTTCCAGCACCAATTACCGCTACAGATTCAATTGATCGACTCACTAATGCTCCTTAAATTCTTCCTCTAGCCGACTCAAATGGTCGGGAAACTATCGCCCTGTGATTTGACGTCCGATGATTTCTTTCATGATTTCGGTCGTGCCTCCATAAATGGTCTGGACCCTTGCGTCCGCGTAGGCGCGAGCAATCGGAAATTCATTCATAAATCCGTATCCGCCGAAGAGTTGGAGGCATCGAGTAATTGTTCGAAGCTGCATTTCGGTGCACCACCATTTCGCTTCTGCCGCATCCTCGGCCGTGAGGTCCCCTTCGTTGAGCGCCTGAATTTGACGATCCACGAAGACCCAGGCCAGATCAAGTTCTGTTTTCATCTCGGCTAACTCAAAACGAGTGTTCTGAAAGGAGGACACCTTCTGACCGAATGCCTCTCGCTCAGTGACGTATTCAACAGTCCAATTGAAAGCTGCTTGAGCTGAAGCTGTCCCAGTGATTGCTATCGACAGTCGCTCCTGGGGAAGATTGTTAACCAAATTCAAGAAGCCGGCACCTTCACCACCAAGAACGTTTTCTTCCGGTACGTACAAATCGTTAAAAAATAACTCTGCCGTGTCTTGGCTTTTCATTCCCAGCTTGTCCAGGTTTCGTCCTCTTTCGAATCCTTCCATACCGTCTTCTACGACAATTAGAGACATACCTTTGTGTTTTTCTGTGGGGTCGGTTTTGACCGCCGTGATCACCAGGTCACTGTTGATTCCGTTGGTAATAAAGGTTTTGGATCCGTTGACCACGAAACCATTACCTTCTTTTATTGCTGTGGTCCCCATGGACGCCAGATCTGAACCAATGGCGGGTTCGGTCATGGCAATAGCACTCATGAGGCTCCCGTCAACGAGACCTGGCATCCACCGTTCAGCTTGTTCCTCGTTGCAATAGTTGATGAAGTATGGCAGGCAGACGTCATTGTGCAAGGTGATGCACATTCCCGAGCCGACAACACCGGCAAGTTGAATTTCTTCGTTGATAATCGAGTTGTAGCGAAAGTCTTCGACCCCGCCGCCCCCATATATTTCCGGTACCGCCATACCTAAGAAGCCGTGCGAGCCAGCTTTCTGAAACATTTCCTTGTCGACTTTTCCATCGTGTTCCCACTTTTCGTGATTAGGGACAATTTCCTTGTCGACAAACGAACGGACTGATTCACGAAACATGTCGTGTTCTTCATCGAAAATGATGCGTTGCATGCTCTGACCGTACTGTGTAGCGACCCCTGTCTGCGAGGCGACTTGGCGAGGTAGCGTGCGGGAATGAGTTCCTGGGATGCAGTAGCTAAAGTCGCCAAAGCAACACGTCGCCTTAACAAAGCTATTTCAGGTCGGCGATTGCCCGACAAGGATTTAGAGGAGATAGCAGTCGCCGTTGAATCACTTGCGTCGCGGTTCGATGCTGGCTCTCAGAGAAACAAGCTCGATGACATGCTCACGCGCCCTCACCTAGCCGCTATTTATTCCGGTCAATACACGCCCCTCGAACTCGAAGACGGAGATCCGATTGAGTTTGATCCTTTCTCAGTAGCTGGGGGCGAATACCATCCGGCCGCAATTGGGTTGTCTTTCTTTAAAGAGTCCGACGAAAGTGTGATCGGTCAAGGAGCTATTGACCCCATGTTCGCTGGTCCCCCAGAGCGGGTGCACGGGGGCGTTCAGGCTCTGATCATTGACGAAGTTATGGGGGCGTTAAATCGAATGCGGGGTCGACAGGCCTACACCGCGTATCTGAAAGTCAGTTATAAGGGTCCCGCGCCGTTAGAAGTGCCGGTGACCTTTAGAGCCTGGGTTCATAGCATCGATGGCCGGAAAATCACCTTAATGGGCACGGGTGACGGTCCCGAGGGTCGCTTTATGGAGGCTGAAGGATTGTTTATTCAGCGCGAGGATCAACCCACAGGTTCCGAACCCACTCCGTAAAGATACTGCGGGGTTACGCTAGCTAGTTCTGTTCCGGTCGAAGCGTCGGGAACAGGACAACGTCTCTGATACTCGTGGTACCAGTCAAAAGCATTGCTAGACGGTCCATTCCAATACCCACGCCACCAGTGGGTGGGAGGCCATATTCAAGGGCGCGCAAATAATCTTCGTCAACCAACATCGCCTCATCGTCGCCGCTTGCGTTCTGTGCTGCTTGTTCTTCAAATCGAAGCCGTTGTTGTTCTGGGTCGATCAATTCGCTGAATCCGTTACACAATTCTCGTCCAGCAAGAATCGCTTCGAACCGTTCGGTCATTCCGGCTTCTGATCGATGCTCTCGCGATAACGGTGATACTTCAATCGGGTAGTCGGTGACGTACACGGGCCCCCAAAGGGCGCTCTCTGTTGTCTTTTCGTAGATTTCGAGAATCAACTTTCCGGGCCCATAGGACTCTTTTATGGGGACTTCGTGGTCTGCTGCGACAGCACGGAGTTCATCAAGGGGTGTATCAAGTGAAAGCGTTGTTCCGATTGCCTCTTCGATCAGTTCAACCATTGTTGCCCGACGCCACGGTCGGGCAACATCTAATTCTTGATCATCAATTTTCAGAATCGTGGAGCCAGTGAGTTCAACGGCTAAGTACTCCACGAGTTCCTCGACGAGCTGCATGATGTCTTCGTAATCGGCATAGGCCTCATACAGTTCGAGCATCGTGAATTCTGGGTTGTGACGGGTAGAGACTCCCTCGTTCCGGAAGACTCGACCTATCTCAAACACTTTTTCGAATCCCGCCACTGTTAATCGTTTGAGATACAACTCAGGTGCAACCCTCAAATAGAGGTCTAGATCTAAAGCATTGTGGTGAGTGGTAAAGGGTCTGGCATTAGCACCGCCAGGTATTGGGTGAAACATTGGAGTTTCGACTTCTATTGCGCCCCGAGTTTCTAGGAAGGAACGGGTCAAGGACATCATTTTGCTTCGTATCTTGAAGACATTTCTGGCCTCAGGCGACACCCACAAGTCGACGTAACGTTGCCGATAACGCGTGTCGGTATCACTAATTCCGTGCCATTTGTCGGGGAACGGTCGGCGGGCCTCGGCCAAATGGGTCCACGAGTCCACACGAACGCTGAGCTCACCTCGGCGGGTCGTCATTACAATTCCGGTTACGCCGATCCAATCCCCCAGGTTCAAATCACAAAACTGGTCAAACTCTGCAGTGGTCTTGGACGGCGCAAAAAGTTGGATGCGACCCGAACCATCATCCAATGTGCCAAAAGCCAATTTTCCTTGAACTCTTCGCAACATGAGCCTTCCGGCAATCGTCACAACGTCATCGGTTTCCGTAGCCGGATCAAGATCGGCGTAATCCGCTATGAGCTTTTCTACCCGTGTATCAGGGTCGAATCTGTAGGGAATTTCTGCCATGTCTCCTCAACGAGGTCCTGTTTTCGAAGCCGTTCCGAGTTTCAAATAACGGTCTTTAGTTATGGTGCTTGATAAATGATTCCAGTGGTGCGATCACTAAAGAAATAAATAGAGCATCATTCGAAAGTGTGGCACCTCATCAGCTGGTTCCTGTGCGTCTTTTCGAAGTTTCAACGCCGTTGGTATTTATCCGTTCGGGTGTTTCACCGGCCAGTCACCCAAACGCTCTATTTCTTGATCCGCAACCGCCGCTTCCCATCCCTCAGCAAGCAAGTCCGGGGCTAACTCGGCGAGTGGGTATAGAACGAAAGCTCGTTCGTACATACGTGGGTGAGGGACAGTCAGGTCAGGGTCTGTTAGCTGAAGTTCGCCATAGAGAAGAACGTCTACGTCAAGCGTTCGTGGACCCCAGCGCACAGTACGGACTCGTCTCGCTTCTTGTTCTAGGTCTTGGCAGACGCCAAGTAGCTCATATGGCTCTAGAGATGTACGGATTTCGACAACTAAGTTGAGATAGGGGTCTTGGGTTGGACCGCCAACCGGAGCAGTCTCATAGACACCCGACACCGCTTGTAGATCGGGCAAGTTGTCGATAGCTGTCATGAGCAATTGGTGGCTATCGCCCAGGTTGGATCCCATACCGAGAAATGCCCTCACCGGTGGAGACAAAGGGTCCTCACCTTCATTGACGGTGTCGAACAAGTCGAATAGCGGTATGTCTGATGTCTAAGGCAAGTGGGGGTCGTAACTTCTTGATGGTTACGTCAACCGCTGACGCTCGGCTAGATGCAAGCAGTTGGTCAGCCATTAACTGACCGAGATGTTCAAGAAGTTGAGCCCCTGCTGAAGTGCATATTTGGTTGACTGCTGCGGCCAGCTCGCCATAATCAAGTGTGTCGTTTAGGTCATCAGATTGGCCCGCAGCGGATAAATCTGTGTAGATATCGATATCAATTTCTAGGGGTTGAGGGCGATCACGTTCTTCGGGAAGAACTCCTACTACGCACACAACTCGCAGTCCTCGAAGTTGTATGCAGTCACCGGTCAACTCTTTTGTCACTTGTCAATACTCTCTTTTTTGGATTCCATTCCAATGGCGATTTCGACAAGTTCTCTACCGTGGGGTCCTAAACGCTGCTGAAAGATTCGTTCTGCTATGGCTGTGACTTGGGGGCCTGTGGGAACTAAGCCAGCCCACAACAGGTAAGCGGCCATCAATCCGCAAAGACGTTCCCCGACTTCTTCCTTGTGAACCAGAACTCTCAAACCAGCGTTAATTGCTCCGTGGATTTCAGTAAAGAAAACCTCCATGTATTGCGCCAATTGGTCATGGAGAGGCCACGGTCGGTGACGAAACGGCATTCCTAGTTCTTCATAGTTGTGGAGATTGTGCGAACCAGCGATTAGTGAATACAACACATCGAATTGGTGTTGACGAACCCAAATAATTTCTTCTTGTCGTCGAACGCGACGGTGATGTTCGCCGTACCCTCCGGGGCGTTCGCATATAGCAAGAGAGTCCTTGATAACCCAGACGAAGTTCCTGGGCTCAATACCTTCTGCCCACTTTCCCTTCACGGCCCTCTATTCCACAAGCGTGACGATGCTGCTGTCAGGCCGATGTTACTGCTCCGAAATTGCAGCGGCCACTGGGTCTGACGAGACGCCTAATGTTCGGCCCCTGTGTCGTAGGCCCAGATGTCGCCGAGGTTTCTGTATCGCTGCCCCACATCGAGGCCATATCCGACAACCCATACTTGTGGAAGACGAAAACCTGTGTATTTGACGAGGTCGTCGAGGTCGGCTTGTTGTTCCTCGCGGACCAACAGTGAGCAGAATTCGAGGCTCGCCGGGTTTCTCGCCAGCAAGGTTTGTCGCAGGTACCGCAGTGTGAGGCCGCTATCCACAATGTCTTCGACAATGATGACGTCACGTCCCTCGATGTCGCCATCGAGGTCCTTAATGATCCGCACTACGCCGCTGTTTCGGGTGCTGCTTCCATATGACGACACGGCCATGAAATCAAGTTCCACTGGCAGATCAACCGCTCTTGCAAGATCGGCGGCGAAGATTACTCCCCCTTTGAGGACACCAATTAAGAGCGGAGTTCGTCCCGCATAGTCGTCGGTTATCTGCTTCGCAATGCCTTGAACTCTGTCTTGTATTTGGTCTCGAGTTACCAAAATTTCGGTTAGGGCCGGATCGTCACTGATGTTCGAATCTGTCACAGGATCGGAACCTAGCCGCTTTCGGTGGATTGACTGGGTTCTTTCGACAAGGTTTCGATTCTCATCTTTCCATTCGTTCTCCGAATAGATCGACCTCCAGGCACTTCGGTGCCTTTGGCCTTTCCCAAAGCGACTTGCAGTACACGATCTACTGAGGCTGAGTCCGGTGGATGTTCGCCTCTTAGCCAAGAACGGATTGCTCGGCGAGCAAGTGGGATGGGAGCTGAGGCTAATGAGGCTGCGTCTGTTGCATCAACTTCGTCCGCTAGGCAATCGAGCAAGTCTCGGTCTGTTTCTGCAAGTTTGGCGGCTCGAGTAAGTAGGGGGACGACGTCGCGTTGAGCTACCTCATTCATGAGGGGGAGGATCTCGTGCCGAATCCGGTTACGTCGAAATCGGGGGTCATGGTTGCTTGGGTCTTCGATCGGGTCCCAACCGTAGATTTCACATACGAGTTCAGTGTCCGAGCGGCGAAGTTGAATGATCGGGTGCCGGTCTTCGCGCATCGCGGCTAGCGCGTCTAATCCACCTCCTCTCAGGAGATGCATGATGATCGTTTCAGCTTGATCATCGGCAGTGTGTCCGGTGAGAATCTCATTTGGCAGGGCATCAAAACGCGCTGTTCTTGCCCTTGCCTCAAGATTTGGTCCGTCTTCAAGCGTGAGGGTCACCGCGTTGAATTCTGCTTTGACCTTTTCCGCTAGTTCTCGAACGCGCTTAGTTTCGGCAGCGCCATCGGCTCGAAGACCATGATCAACATGATGGGCAATGACTGGTTGGCCGGTTAGCGATGCCAAGATGAGGAGAGCCGATGAGTCAGCGCCGCCCGAAACTGCGCAGTGGAGGGGTCCTTCAGTCGGAAACAAACACTGTTCACGTATCGTTGCCAATGAGTCATGTTTGCTCATGCGGGCGCCCCTAGATGCCGACTGGTACTCGTTGCATCCAGGCGGATGGATTTCGGATTTCGGCCATGGACGGCAAATGGTCAGCGCTCTGCCAAATAAGGTCGACTGCGTCGTCGCCCCGTTCCGCTTCGATGGCGGCGATGAAATCCTCGCCAGCTTGGTATTGGGCGAGTTTGGCTTCGATACCCATAAATTTTTGCATTACTCGACTCACCCCGGTCGCGCTATTCCGCCGTTCGTGCATCACTTTGTGAAACCGCAGTGCATGGGGCACGTGTCCTGCAGCTGCTCGAGACATTGTCACGTCACCATGGCCCTCAACCAGGCTCATCATTCCTCCTACGCAGTCGAGTAGCTCTCGCTGGCGTTCACTAGCGAAGAGCTGAGCTATGCCCCCGTCTGCGATCGGGTCTTTCCCTTCGCGTTTCATTTGCATAAAAGCTTGAAGTCCCTGTTTGATTCGGTCTGGGTCTGGATCTACTTCGTCCAACATTTGGTTGACAAGATCTAAGAACCTGGGGCGGAGCCATGGAACCCCTGTGAACTGCGAACGGTGAGTCAATTCGTGTAGCGCCAACCAAAGTCTGAACTGTCTTGGGTCAAACGCGAATTTCTTTTCGATGGCCAAAATATTTGGTCCAACGTAGTAGACGAGGTCCTGTTCATCTCGGTCTTCGTCTTCTGCCAGCAGGAGGTCATATTGACCAAGTACCCGACGAGACATCCAGCCGAGCACCGTTCCTAATTCGGCTGCGCTAATTTTTCGAGTGATACCACCCGCCGCAGTGGATGTTGTTCCTTGTGCCAGAACAGGCCGTAATAACCTCCTGAAGGACCGGATGTTTGCATCAATCCAGCCTTCGCGATCGATGACTCGCGCTCGAGCGGCACCCTCCGCTGAAGTCAACCCTGTTTGCGCCGATACCAACTCTTCAGCTAGCGGCGTAAATTCAGAAAAGTCGTTGTGTAGTGAGTCGCCCACATAAGAGCGCGATAGTGGTTCTTCACCAGCAACTCGCACTGCGATGCGTTTTGCCAAATCCCAATCGACGGGGTCATCCGTCATTGTCGTACTCAGCGTTTGGGGTAGCGGGGTGCTACGACCTTCATTATGTATCCCGCTACGAGTTGCAGGACCCCGAGCACCGCACCAATAGCTAGTGGTACTGCCAACCAGAAGTGCCAGACTTGAGCTGCGAGTGCGTTCATATCGTCATGGTACTCAACAGCGCCGAATACAACTCAACTCTTTGCGTTATGTTCCAAAAAATCACTCAGGTGCTCGTGATCATCTACCGGTGCCCTGCTGGTAGCTTCAATTGAGTTAGCGCCCGAGTAGCTCAGTGGCAGAGCGGCTCTCTCGTAAAGAGCAGGTCGCGGGTTCAATCCCCGCCTCGGGCTCAATATTTCGATGAAGCTTTGTGACTAGGGTCTCAAATTCACAAAGAGCTGTTGCAGCAGTAACCGTTCATTTCCGTTCCGTCGCAAATCTTTGGAGACTTCTATTACCGAACTTAAAGACTCTGAGCCGCGCGCCGGGTTGATCGAACCATTACTAATTCCGTCACGGATGGCCAACCCCACAGCTGTCATTCCCATGAGCAGTTCATCGGTTCGAAGTCGGCGCAGCTCACGTTTGTGGCGATCTTCCATTCCACGACGGCCCAAACCGCGTTCCCCTAGTTCCTCAGCTCGTTTGTTCAGATCTTCGCGTTCGCGTTCGTGGCGTTCCTGAAGGGGACCAGCGGCACTGTCAATCATGGTCAAGAGCTTGTCGGCTGCAGCAGATGCTGTACTTCCTGTCCCATCAAGGTCAATTGGGAGGCAACTCCAGGCATTCCATCGATCTAACGCTGTCTGGTCCGCGGCAAGAAGCATCGCCCTATCAACAGAACCGTTTGCTGCCGTGGCTACTACTGAAGAGTGTTCGTGGTCTAACCCCGAGGAGATCAACAATTTCAGGAGTTCTTGACGGTTAATGGCATTGAATTCAATTGTTGTGCAGCGCGAAGCGATAGTTGCCAACTCCGGTGGAACATGTTGCGCGGTGAGAATGAAATGAGTTGAGTCGGGGGGTTCCTCCAACACCTTAAGAATCATTGGCGCTGACCCCTGGGCAAGGTCAATATCTTCGACGAAAATTACTTTCCGGTTACCTTCATAAGGGCTGGTCATGGACACCCGCACTATTTCTCTGGCTTCGTCGGTGGTTAATGCCGGGCCATGACGTTCAAACAACAGGAAGTCGGGGTGCTCCTCAGCGAGTGCAAGTCTTCGGTCACGGTCAGGGTCTTCACTGTCCCGAGCAAGTAGCTCAGCTGCCAAGCCTGTGGCAGCTGTTCGCAGCCCGCAACCGCTTGGGCCGACAAACAGATACGCCGGTAGGGGCGCCGTTATGGCAGTCCGCAACGCTGCGACAGCCGTCTCCTGACCGATCATGTTTTCGAAACTGTCGGTCATATGGCGTCAACAGCCTCAGCGACTCTTTGAGCGACTTCTTCTATCGGTCCGTCGCCATCAACTATCAACCAACGGGAGGGATCCGAATTTGCCAGAGTCACGAATCCTTCGATGACCCGCTGAGCGAAGTCCGCGTCTTCACTTTCCATTCGGTCGCGGTGCTCACCGAGACGGCTGTCTGCTGTTTCAGCCGAAACGGTTATGAGGACCACAATGTCGGGAAGCAAACCCCCACTGCTCCACTCCACGAGGCGCATGAGTTCATCAAGGGATTGCCCCCGACCGTGGCCTTGATACGCGAGAGTTGAGCCATAGGATCTATCCGTTATTACGTCGCGGCCTTCAGCTAGTGCAGGTTCAACCACTTCCGCGAGATGTTGGGCTCTATCAGCAGCGAACAAAAGCGCTTCTGCTCGCTCGGTAGGTTCAGGCCCATCACCTAACAAAAGATCTCTGATAGCCAGGCCTAGGTCGGTTCCTCCCGGTTCACGCGTTAAGACCGCATTTAGTTGTTGGGCCAGAATTCGCGCTTGCGTTGATTTACCGCTCGCTTCCCAACCTTCAAAAGCTATGTATCTTCCTCGTGGACTCATTGGAGATTCTTCTTCGGTGAGCGCAGCGAGATCCACGCGAGCACCGATGCGAGAAGCATAAAGCTACTCGCCAGCCATAAGGCGCCTCGAACCCCCGGTAGCGCCATAGCCCACGATCCCAATCGCAGTTCGTTATCGAACAGCACACTGAATAGCCAATTGAATCCGTCAGATAGAAATCCTCCAACGGTGATTGCTAGCAGCAAACAGAAGCGAACCAATGTGTACAAGGCACTAAAAACTCTGCCTCGCAGATGTTCTTCAACATGTTCATGAAGAAGGGTGAAGCCCAGGACATATACCGAACCAGCGCATACACCCATCAAGAAAACTCCTGAAAGGTTCCAGTAGGTGTTGGATGTCGAGACGGCAAAAAGTAAGCAACTGCCCGCTCCGAACACTGCTGCAATGAACGCACGTTCTTTATCTAAACGGCGCTGCAACGCTGACAACACCGACACTCCAACTGCGACGCCCAAACCGAGCGTTACCAAAATGGTGCCAAACCCCGCGTTCCCAGCGCCAAGTACGACATCGTTGAAAACTGCACCTAAGGGAATCAGCATGCCCCCGCCGATCATCCCGGTGGCGAGACCTATAAGCACCGCTCGGACCTGAGGGCTAATCGCTATGAAGGTCCATCCTTCCCGCAGTTCGCGCACACCTTGAGCCAGATCGATGGGTCCCGCCTTCTTTTCTTCTCTTCGACGCGGGACAAGTGGGAGTGTTGCGATTAGGCATGCCGCTACGAGGAAAGTTGCCGAATCGAGAACGAGTGCCCATTCGACTTGACCGATTGCGCTTCCTCCCAACCATTCAGCCAACTTCGCCAGTCCAATAAAAGCTCCTGCCGCAAGTGGGAAGGTGCCGTATGCCGCCACTAGCGAAAGTGAATTGGCTGCTGTCAGTTGCTCTTTGGGAACCAAGTTGGGGACGATGGCTTCTTTGGCGGGCCCCCATAAGGAGGTCGCTAATTCAAGTAATAGCGAAACAAGTACCAGCGCCCATACGCGCTCAATGAATGGGATAGTGAGCAGTACCAAGGCTCGAAGTACATCGCAGCTGATCAAAAGCCGTTTTCGGTTAACTCTGTCAACTATGACACCTCCGACAGAGGCCAAGAAAAATCCTGGCAGGACTCTGGCGATCATGACGAGCGCTATCGCAGATCCGGGTTGGTCACCGCCGATACGGCGCGCAATCTCGATGATGGCTAGAAATCCGATCCAGTCACCAAATGCGCTAACTATCTGAGCGATCCAAAGGCGTAGGAATGCAGGACTCCCGAAAACCGGGTGTGACCTGGTCAGCCTCTCGTTGGCTCCTTGGTCGGGGTTTACCTCTGGTTTGTCCATATCCACGGTTCAGGCTCTTCCGGGTTTCCCACGGTCAAAAATCTATTCCAACTTCATACCCAGCTTGTGAATTACAGGATATTCACAATCACCGCTAGTTGAGAGAACGGTAGGAAGTCTCAGGCTCGTCTTTCAGCCAATAGTTCTACCGCTCGCTGCTCGGTGAGCGCTTCAACTGAATCCCAGCTTTTGAGAGACGCATTTGTCTTGCCATCGGTGACATAGGGCCCAAATTTTCCGTCCTTCAACAAAATAGGTTGGCCGCTGTTGGGATCTTTACCAAGCTCTTTGAGCGGCGGTTTCGCTGCTCTTCTACCGAATTTCTTGGGTACTGCGAGCAGTTGTAGGCACTCTTCAAGGGTGATGGTCAATAACTGTTCTTCGTTTTGAATATTGCGGCTCTCCCCGTCCTTCAATAGATAAGGGCCGTACGGTCCGTTTTGAACGGTTATTTCGACCCCATCGGCGGGATCGGTCCCAACGGTGCGCGGCAAGCTCAAGAGTTCAAGCGCTTCTTCGAGAGTGACGCGTTCCAGCGTCATTGTTTGAAAGAGCGACGCTGTTTTTGGTTTCGGTTGATTCTTTAGTTCATCGATTCGGTCTAGTTCATCGACGAGTTCAACAATGTTGTCAAACGCTCGAGAGGTTTCAATGAGGGAGTTGATGTTGGTGAGACGGTCTTCGTTGTCTCCGCGATGTAAGTCCTTTAGGTAACCGGACTGCTCTAGGCATGACTGCAACGCTGTAGGAGTGTCTGTTTCGCGCAGTTCAACGATCGATTTTCTCAGTTTCAGAAATGATCGAATGGCCTTTTGCGCGGCGGGCGACGACCCTGCTTCCTTCGCCCGTTCGAAGGCCTCTATAAGGCTGATCTTGTGAGTGTCGCCGAACTCAACAAGTCGCTTGATGGCGGCATCACCAATTCCGCGTTTGGGATTCTTTATCGCTTGCCGCACCGAGTCATTGTCGGGGTTGTCGGTCATACATCGCATATAGGCAAGCGCTACTTTTAGTTCTTTCTTGTGGAGAGGAAGACTAAGGAGTTGACCGCCAGGTGTTGAGGCGGCTGGCATTCTGGGAGGCCGCCCTAGAGACACGTACGGACCGAAAGTTCCTGGCCGGGCAATTACTTCTATGTCAGTAGCCGGGTCGACACCCAAGACCCGTTCTTCGGGTGTGTCTAGCAGTTGGATGGCTAAGTCAAGAGTGATCTCATCAGGGGTGATACCGGCAGGTAATGATCGATATTCTTCGCCTCGTTGCACATATGGAAAGTTCCTGCCGACTTTGGCCACGACGACCTGACCGTCGTTATCGACACCAATCGGAATCGTATTTATTTCGACTGGATCGATATCGGCAAGCCGTTCATCGGATACGAGATCGCGTAAACCTGGTAGCGGCTTTCCTTTAGCGTCAACGCTCCCAAAATAGAAATCGTCTAGCCACGGATTCGGTTCGATTTCGCCGACCGATATTTGATCGAGGTCGTCTTCCATGCTGGCTGTCAGTGCGTAATCCACTAGGTGTGGGAAGTGGTTTTCCATGAGACCGACCGTGGCAAATGCGGTGAGCGCGGGGACCAACGCTTGGCCTTTCTTCCAGACATAGCCTCGGCTTTGAATGGTGCCAAGAATGCTCGCATAGGTGCTCGGCCGTCCCACCCCTAGCTCTTCTAGTTGCCGAACTAGGGTCGCTTCGGTATACCGCGCCGGTGGTTTCGTTTGATGATCTTTGCTTTCGAGGGATGTAGCAACCACGACGTCACCCTGGGAGAGATTGGGGAGTTCTCGTTCTTCGTCGTCTGATTCATCTGCCTGTCGCCCGTACACGGCCATAAAACCAGGCGAAGTGATCACAGTCCCGCTCGTGCCGAATTCATAGGTTTCCGGTCCGAATGGGGAAGCCCCTAAACGAATGGTGACCGTCTGACCCTCGGCATCAGTCATCTGGCTAGCGATGGTGCGGCTCCAGATCAGCTGATACAAACGCGCTGGGTCGCTATCAGCGTTGTCTCCTTTGAAGCCAAGGTCAGATGGGTCGCTCCAAGTGTCTCCTGCAGGACGGATAGCTTCGTGGGCCTCTTGGGCGTTTTTGACCTTTTTGTTATACACCCGAGCATCTGCGGGCAAATAGTCCTGCCCAAATCGCTCTCTGATCAACGTCCTTGCGGCGCTCAGGGCATCTGCCGACAGGGTCGTGCTGTCCGTACGCATATAGGTGATGTGGCCCTCTTCGTAAAGCTTTTGTGCGGCACCCATGGTTCGTGAGGCGGAGAACCCTAACCGCCCGCTGGCTTCTTGCTGAAGAGTTGACGTCATGAAGGGCGCTGCTGGTCGCCGTCGGTACGGTTTTGACTCAACAGATTGAACAGTGAACTCGGCCCCGGTGAGTGCCGACACCAGTTCTTTACCTTGATCAGTGTTGACTATCGTTCTATCAGCCTGGCTGAGTTGGCCTTGGGCGTCGAAGTCTCGACCTGTTGCCACACGGACGCCGTTGATAGCAGTCAGACCTGCTGTGAAGGTCGTACCAGAGGACATCTCAGCTTCCAAGCTTGAATAGGACGCTGTTTGAAATTCGATTCGTTGGCGTTCTCGTTCAACGATGAGACGGTTAGCGACACTTTGGACTCTGCCCGCAGACAGGCCTGGCTTAACTTTTTGCCACATGACGGGCGATACTTTGTACCCGTACAGCCGATCAAACTTTCGTCTTGCTTCTTGAGCGTCGACAAGACGATGATCTAGTTCTCGCGGAGACGCGACTGCATCTTGAATGGCTTTTTCAGTGATTTCGTGGAACACCATTCGGTACACGGGTACTTGGGGATTTAATACTTCGAGGAGATGCCAGGCGATGGCTTCACCCTCTCGATCTTCGTCTGTTGCCAAGTACAGCCCATCTGAACTTTTCAGTAGCTTCTTGAGTTTCGCTACTTGTTTCTTGGCCTTTTCAGTAACTACATAGAGCGCCTTGAAATCGTTGTCGACGTCTATGCCGAGGTTCGCCCACGATTCACCTTTATAGACCGCAGGTACCTCAGTTGCTTTGGCTGGGAGGTCACGTATGTGTCCCACTGAGGCCTCGACCACATAGTCCGAACCCAGGTATCGCTCAATGGTTTTAGCCTTGGCGGGTGATTCGACGATTACTAGCGATTTCGGCACAGCGGCAATTAATTCCCTAATTCAAGCGGGGCTGTCAAATTCTTTGGCTGCCTAATAAAGCAACCTCACCCGCGGAAGGTACCGGTCATTTCGGCATTTCCAACGCATCATCATTATCAAAATTTTCTTTGCGTGCCACCACGACAACGAGTACGACCACTGCAGCACCGCCCAGTAAGGCTGCAATCGAGGCCCCCAGAAGTTCATCAACCAGTGGTGTTTCGAGTCTGGTGTTTTCCAGTCCCCCTTGGTCTGAAGGCCACGGCCATAACACCCTCAACGAACCGACCATCAAGCCCAGGAGGACTGATACAACAAGGTCCCGATAGGCCGTTAGAAGCATGTGAAGCACACGACTGAACAACGCGAGGCCGATGAGAGCTCCGATGGCATACATACCAAGTACCGAGGCGTCTCGTTGTTCCAAGGCGGCGATGACATGGTCATAGAGGCCCAACATCAACAGAACGAATGAACCGCTGATGCCAGGCAAAATCATTGCGCATATCGCTATGGCACCAGCGCTCAATGCAACGAAGGCTGTCGGGTTGTTAAGTGATCCAGAGCGAACACCTAATAAGGAGAAGGTCGCTATAGCGACTACCCCAAATGTTAGGTACAACAGTGGCGTCCACTTTCTTATTTCACGTCGTGTCATAAACGCAGACACTGCTATGACGCCAAAAAACACAGACGAAACGATGACAGGTCTTTCATGAATCTGGGTTCGAAGCCATGAGGCTAGGAGCAGCAACGCCATGGCTATGCCCAGTAAAAGACTCGCGAGGAATGACCATTGGACGGACCGGAGCCGTTGCTTGCATCCCTCAACGTCGCCGCGTATCAAACTGCCGATAGCGCTGGAAGCAGTGCTGACTTGTTTAATTAGCTGGTCATATATCCCTAAAAGGAGCGCGACAGTTCCACCCGAAACACCCGGGATGATGTCGGCGACACCCATACAAAAACCTCGCACTATTTGGATCAGAGGGTTGCGTGGCACATCTTGGACCGTACCGCGAGATCACCATGCTGCACTTGGCAGCATTGTGCTTTGTTATTCGATTTCTGACAGATCGATTCGAGTTAGGCGGATTTCTTGTGTGATCGATGATCAACACCACTGACCAATAATTCGGTGATTCTGCCGGGTAATGCAGCTAACGCCATGGTTCCCCATAGGCGTTTCGGATGGCGAACTTCTCTTTTGTGTTTGATCACCGCTCGGGTGACGTCGGTCGCAACTTTTTTCGCGCTGACGTCTGTCAGCATTCCTATTTGTCGCAAACGTCGTTGAGCTTGATCAAAAGCAGGGTTACTAGTGACTCGATCCCACATCTCGGTGTCTACTGGTCCGAGGTGCATAGTGGTTACCTCGACACCGGTGCCTTTTGTTTCCATTCGAACTGTTTCCGCGAAGCGGCTTAGTCCAGCCTTGGATGCGCAGTACGCTGCGAGCCCTGGAGCCGGGGTAATCGCGGCCATCGACGAGGTGTAGACAAGATGACCTCGACCCCGTTCGATCATCTGAGGCAACGCTTGTCGAGTCAACCGAATAGGGGCTATCAGGTTCGTGGCAAGAACGTCACTAATTTTTTGTTCGTCAATGTCTTCAACAAAGTCTTGAGTTTCAATTCCGGCGTTGTTAATCAATATGTCGATCGGAGAGATTTCGCGTTCCACGCGTTCTATAAAGCCGTCGAGCTGAGCGGAGTCGGTTAAGTCGACAGAGAACGATGAACCATTTAGTTGTTCCGCTAGTTGTTCTATTTCGTCTGTTGATCGGGCTACGAGGACTACATGAGCTCCTTGCTTTGCAAAAGATCGAGCTATGGCAGCACCGATTCCTTTGCTGGCACCGGTTACAAGAACGCAAGCATTTTGGATTTCCATGTCCAAAAGCTAGGCGAAGGCCGGGGGCACCACGAACAACAATCTGGGACCCGGTCCGAGCCCCAGATTGTTGAGATGGGTTAGATGAAGGCCGGAACGAATACCAGCGAAACGATGGTCATCACTTTGATGAGGATGTTCATAGCGGGACCGGACGTGTCTTTGAACGGGTCGCCGATGGTGTCGCCTACCACTGCGGCGGAGTGAGCATCGGTACCTTTACCTCCGTGGGCGCCAGCTTCGATGTATTTCTTTGCGTTATCCCAGGCCCCGCCTGAGTTCGCCATGTAAATGGCGATGAGGAAGCCTGTGACTACGGCTCCTGCAAGAAAGCCACCGAGAGCATTGACGTCGATGAACCCAATCACGAGTGGTAAGAGGATCGCTAAGGCACCGGGTAACAGCATTTCGCGTAATGCGGCTTGGGTGGATATGTCGACGCATCGTCTGCTGTCGGGCTTAACTCCTGGTTGTCCTTCGCGTAGACCAGGAATTTCTGCGAATTGCCGTCGAACTTCGACGATCATTGCTTGAGCTGCTCTACCCACCGATGACATGGTCAGTGCGGCGAAAATGAATGGGGTCATCGCTCCGAGGAACAGTCCGATGGTTACTGCGGTGTCGTTGATGTCAAGATTGACTTGAGAGCCGGCGGTCAAGCTAAACGATTTAAACAAGGCGAGGGCAGTCACGGCGGCTGAACCGACCGCGAATCCTTTGGCAACGGCTGCGGTGGTGTTGCCGAGCGCATCGAGGCTGTCAGTGACCTCTCGTACTTCAGGCGGCAACTCAGCCATTTCGGCGATGCCTCCGGCGTTATCGGCGATAGGGCCGTAGGCGTCTACTGCGACGATTACGCCTGTTACTGCAAGCATGCCGATCGCGGCTAGAGATACGCCGTAAAGACCTATGACGTCTCCTGCGTTGCCAAACGCGGCACCGCCTAGCCAGTAAGACAGCCCGATCATTGTTACAACTAGGGCAACTGATGGGAGCGTGGAGAGCTTCCCTTGGGCGATTCCTTCAATCGTGACTGTCGCCGCTCCCGTTTCTGACTGGGCGGCGATACCTTTTACGGGTTTGTAGTGTTCGGAAGTGAAGTACTCCGATACGAATCCGATTGCCCAACCGCCCAGTAATCCAATGATGATGGTTAATGACAGGTAGATGGGCGTTGTGACGATGTCGGTTCCACCGAAGAGCCATTGGGTTCCCACGATGGTGAAAATGATGGTTAGTCCCATGGCTATGTATTGGCCGGTGTGTAGCTGTGTGGCGAGACTTTGGCCTTCTTTGCCTCTTGTGAGTAACGCTCCGACGATTGAGGCGATCATGCCTAAGGCCCCAATGAGAATCGGGTACATCAACAGGGATTCGTAGTCACCGAATACTTGCAGTTCGTCTCCCTGGATGAACACGCCTGAAAGCAGGAGCGACACTAGAACTATGGGAGCTACTACCGAGCCGGCGTATGACTCAAAGAGGTCTGCGCCCATGCCTGCAACGTCGCCTACGTTGTCGCCGACTGCGTCGGCGATAGTGGCTGGGTTACGTGGATCGTCTTCGGGTATTCCTGCTTCAACTTTGCCAACGAGGTCGCCGCCGACGTCTGCAGCCTTGGTGTAGATACCGCCACCGATACGCGCGAACAGTGCAATAGAACTTGCACCTAATCCGAATGCAGCCACTACTTGAAATGCGCTGTCGACTCCGAGCCAGGTAACCCATAGAAGGTAGTTGAAAGAGATACCAAGTAACGCGAGGCCCGCGACACTGAATCCCATCACTGCGCCACCTTTGAAGGCCAATGGCAGAGCTTTAGCGGCCCCGTCTCTGGCTGCATTAGCCGTCCTGGTGTTAGCAGCTGTCGCAATTCGCATGCCGATAAACCCAGCAATTGATGACAGGACAGCGCCCATCAAGTAGGCAAACGAAGCCGATGGTCTTCCGTCAATGGGTAGCACCAACAGAAGTACAAACATAACTACTACGAAGGCTGAAACCCATTGATATTCGCGCCGAAGGAACGCCATGGCTCCTTCGCGAATGGCTTGGCCGATCTCTTTCATAAGATCTGTGCCTTCGTCCGCCTTCAAGACGGTCTGTGCGAAATAGTAAGCAAGTAATAGCGCTAGTGCGGATGCGATTAGCGCGAAATACGGAACCGCTGTCACGATGTCCTCTCAGTTCAGCCCAGTCAATAGTGGGTGCCGGTTCGGGCTGGGCCGACGGGGTCCGACACGGCTTGGCGCGTTTCGGCGCCAGGGGAAAAGCCTACGAAACCGTTGGGGCCGGGGCAACTACTTCTAGCTACTGATTAGCTCGATACTGAATTTGCTCAAAAAGTCGAGCAACCCAGCTTGATTGTGGAAATGGTGTGCGGGGAGGCCGACAGCTTCGGCTCCTTCAACATTTCGTGCAAGGTCGTCAATGAACAAACACGAGTTAGCTTTAACCTTGAGCGCGTCGAGGGCATGCATGTAAGCCCCGCGATCGGGTTTAGCCACTCCGATTCGGTGGGTGTTTATGACCGCATCGAACATTTCGTTTATGCCGACGCGACGCAGGTAATCTTCGAATCGATCGTGATTGTTGGTCAAAATTCCGATGCGGAGGTTGTTTGGCAGCCGTGTGACTAGGTCGATCATGTCCGCGTCGACCCGTCCTTCGAACTCGAAAAATCTTTTGACGATTGGTCGGATGAACTCACCGTGGCTGTGAACCAGTCTGTTCTCTGTTTCGTTTCGCCATTGATCCCAGTTGATTTCTCCTCGAATTAATGGTTCATGCAGTTCTTTGCTAAACGCGGTCGCGAACACTGTTCCGGTTTCGATATCTGCTTCGGCCTCAAAGGTTCCGAGGTCGGATTCGTCCCATTGTCGAATGACTCCGTCGAAATCAAACAAAATCGCTTCGATCATTCGTGTGGGGTCTCTTGTTTCCCATATCGGAGCAGCAGCAGGGCACCTACTGCAGCAACAAAGGAGGCCACTAGGATGCCGATTTTTGCTAGGTCGGTGATCACAGGATCTTCGAATGCGAGACTTCCGACGAAGATCGAGACTGTGAAGCCAATGCCGGCCGCCAAGCCCATTCCAATAAATTGTGGCCAGTTCACTCCATCGGGAAGCGAGAAGCCAAAGCGCGTCGCTACCCAGGTAAATAGGCCAATTCCTAGTGGCTTGCCCAAGACAAGCCCCACGATGATGCCGAGCGTGACGTTGCTTGCCGCTGCGTCAGAAATAGTGTCACCGCTAAGCACGATTCCCGCATTGGCGAGGGCAAATATGGGAACAATCATGAACGCGGTGAAGGGGTGCAGCAGTTCTTCAAGTCGTTCAGTAAGAGGCACGGATTCTTGCGCAAGGAATGATGCGTGTCGCACTTCGGCAACGTTCGCATCGCTGGGGAGGGCGTCAACTATTTGCTGCGCGTCACGTTTACCCAGAAGTGGTCGCGCAGGGGTGAGTAGCCCTAGCGCTACTCCAGCGAGCGTTGCATGCACTCCAGATTCAAGGGTCGCATACCAGATGAATATGCCAAGCACTGCATAAACCGGTATGGCCCACACTCGAACCTTCTGCAGAACCCAGACTGCAATCAAACCTACGAGCGCAGCGAGGAGCCAACTCGTGCTGAGGTCGGTTGTATAAAAGATTGCGATTACCGCGATTGCACCTATGTCGTCCACGATTGCCAAAGTCAGCAGGAAAAGTTTGATCTTGGGCGATACTCGACTTCCAAGCAGCGCGACTATGCCGACGGCGAAAGCGATGTCGGTGGCCATAGGGATTCCCCAGCCTCTTGAGGCTTCACCAGCTGTGTTAAACGCGAAATAAAGCAGAGCTGGCACTACCATGCCGCCTGCCGCTCCTATCGCAGGGAGCGCCGCTGCCCGAAAAGACCTGAGATCACCGGTCACCAGTTCTCGTTTTATCTCCAGACCTACAACAAAGAAGAACAAGGCCATCAGGGCGTCGTTAACAAAATGCTCGAGACTCATATGCGGTAAATGCCAGGTCCCTACCGCTAATTCAATCTCGGTGTGCCAAAAGCTGTGATAGCTACCACCCCATCCAGAGTTCACCCACACCAGTGCGGCTGTGGTCGCAATCAGCAAAAGGACGCCCCCAGCGACTTCGCGATCTACAAATCGCAGCACTGGTCTGGCCACGAATTTCGCGAGGCTGTTATCGCTACTCGCGAAGGTTGGTCGCTTGAGGAGTGAATCGGATCCAGCCATGGTGTATCCAGGCTAGAGCCCTGATCGCGGTTTACTCAAGATCACCTAATGGTCATGTAACTCGACAGGCGCTTCATCTGCTGAAGTTTTGAGCGTGCCGCAGCACAGCCGGACGTTAGTTGAATCGTGGCATTACCTGGTTAGTGATCAGATCCATCGATTCGACGATCTGTTCGCTGGAATGAATGCCTTGGGGAATGAGGAAGAAGACCTCATCGAAGCCGAGTCTGTTGTGGGCCTCTTCGATTTGTCGAGAAATAGTGTCGGGGCTTCCCACCAACTTCAACGGCATACCCTGACCGAATTGGCGAGCCCAGTTGTCCCAAAACCACTCCATGTCTTCGAAGTCTTGTTGCGCTTGGAGATCCGTGGGGGCACATACAGCTATTCCTCCCCACGCTGCTTCATGTCCCTTTGGCTTTTCCACTCCGTGGCGGACAGCCTCTTCTCTGTAGGTTTGCCACAGCGCCTCACAGAAGTCGAGTTTGTCGCTCAACACTATGGGGGTGCCGCCGTATTGGGACCAGAACAGGGCTGTCTTCATGGACATGGTGAAGCCGCCGTACAGGGGTGGATGCGGATCCTGAAGCGGGCGGGGGGCGATGCCAATCTCGTTGATTGTCATGTCCGGGTCTATGCCCGCTCCGTAGTTCGAATAGACAGTGTGAGGGTGAGGGTTGAGGTTGTCGTTCGGGAATTTCCAGAATTCACCTTCGTAGCTGAACGTTTGGTTCTTCAGTGCTGTGAGCACTACTTCAACAAATTCTTCAAAGAACCTGCGGTTGTATTCGTCGACATCGCTGTCTTTGTTCCAGAATCCAACCGCGGACAGGTCAGGGCGAATCTTTAGTTGGTCAACCCAGCGGTGCTGGTAGCCCCTGACGATTCCGACGCCGAGGCGGCCGCCGGTCATGTGGTCCAGAGTCGAAATTTGTTCAGCGACTCGTAGTGGGTTATGTGTGGTTGAGACAAACCCGCATGAGATAACGCGAAGTTGTTCGGTTGCATTGGCTATCCATGACGCCATTAGCCCTAGATCATTGGAGGCTTCGAAGCCTTCAATTTGAAGATGGTGTTCGGGGTGTCCGAATCCGTGCCATCCGTTTTGGTCTGCGTATTTGGCAATATCGGATATCTCGCTGAGCATCCGCTGGTACAGGTCATTGTTGAGTCCTGCGAGACCTGTTTCAAGTTCTTCACGACGTCCCATCGTGCAGTACATGAATAGATCAAATTTCACTTTGGTCCTCCAAGGCAGCGCTACTTAGTCGCTGACAGCGAGACCATCTACGACGGTGCTCGCGAACATGCGCGCGACATGGTCGATGTTGAATTCGCCATCAAAGCGCCACCAACCTACGACTGAGTTCATTGCTGCAATTGTCATGCGGGCGATCACACGAGCTTCGACGTCGCCTCGGAGTGAGCCGTCTCGTTGTCCAGCTTCGATAAGGCGTACCCAGCCGTTCGCGAATTCGCGCAGTGGAACTGCGAGGTTTTCTCTTGTGGCTTCAGGAGATTCCTCGAAACAACGAATATTTGCTTTAGTGAAGTCCGAATCAAGTGTTATGGCAGTGACGTAGGCAACAACTGCAGCCATTAGCCGATCGTGGCCAGAAGCGTCGTCACCGGCGGCGTTGAGAGCTGCTCGTATGGCATCTCTGGCGTGTTCTAGACCAACTGCGAGGACCTCTTCGACTATCGCGTCCTTTGAGTCGAAGTGGTAGTACAGGCTGCCTGCTTGCATCTTGGCTACCGAAGCAATTTCTGTGAGGGTCGCAGCGGCATAGCCTTTGCGGGCGAGCACGTCAGCAGCCGCGTCCAGGATGCGGGTACGTGTTCGTTCCCCTTTGCGTATTCGTTCAGGCGCGAGTTCTGTCGGACTCATTGTGAAGAACCTAGTAGTCCTAGGCCAGCAGTGAAGACTTCGAATAGCATCGCACGATTTTTTCTCATCAAAATCGTCCTGTGGCTGATAGTCGTCGACGGTGCTCTAAGAAGTCAACGAGGACGTAGTCACCGAGGTTCTGGGGGCTGGTGAAGAACGCTCGTCCTCCGTTCATCTGAGTCATCTTCTCAACGAACTGCCGCAAGTAGTTGTTGGGATCGAGCATGAAGATATTTATTCGTATGTCTTCTTTGGTCGCTCGCGCTACTTCTTTGAGTGTCGCTTCGATCGTTTCGGGCGCCGGCGGGTAATTGAAATATGGTCGACCATTTGGACCAATGTGGGCTGTGGGTTCACCGTCGGTGATCATGATGATCTGTTTGGTTCCGCTCTGGCGCGCCAGCAGTCGTCGAGCGATCATAAATCCGTGCTGCATATTCGTTCCGTAGGCGTAGTCCCACGAAACTTCGGGAAGTTGCGGCGCGTTGAATTCGAAAGCTGACTCGGCGAACCCCACTAGCCCTAGATAGTCGCGTGGATACTGGGAACTAATGAGCGAATGCAGCGCCATTGTTACTTTCTTGGCCGGAAGAAAGTTGTCTCGCATCGGCATCGACAGCGAGAGGTCCAACATCAACACCGTTGACGCTCGGGTTGTCATTTCTGTTCGTTCTATTTCAAAGTCGTCTGGGGTGAGACCTACGGGCGTGCCTCGACCATTTCGGCTTATGGCATTGCGGACAGTTTGTTCGATGTTGAGGTTGAAGTTGTCTCCAAACTCGTAAGGCTTTGTTTCGTAGGCCCGTTCGTGACCGACTCCAGTTCGATTGATCCGATGACTTCCAATTTTGTCGTCCATCAGTTTGTTGAAGAGATCACCTAAAGCATTTTGGCCGATTGCCCGTAATGCTCGGGGTGTCAGTTCAAGCCGGCCTTCGGTGTTTTGCGCGAGACCGTTCTCTTCGAGCAGGCGTGCCATTTCGCTCATACGTTGCAGCGCTTCGGCGGATTCACGACCTAGGAGCTCTTCGACTCGCTGCGGGTCGACCTCGGCAAGGGCGCTGGGGTTCGACGCGTTTTGCAGCATCTGTTGCAATGAGTCGAGGTCTCCTAATTGTTGCATCACGTCGGTAGCTTCAGGCATGTTCAGTTGCTGATCGCCACCAAATTCGTAGTTAGCGTCCCAGTTCATGTCCGGGAACGCTTCTTGTAGGTGTTGGGCGAGTTGTTGGGTCTGCCATTGGAGGTCCATGTCGTCCATCAGCTGGGCGGACAGCTCTTGCAGCTGCTGGCGTTGTTCTGGGGTGAGGGAGTTCATCATTGCCTGCATCGCTGCCATGCGCTCGGCCATGATTTCCAAAAGTTCGTCTAGGGATTCGGGGTTCTCTGGGAAGAAGTCACCGTGACGATCCATGAAACCCTCAAAGTCTGGTTCTTCTCCCCGGTTTCTTTGCTCAATCATTTGATTGAGTTCTGCCATCATGTCTTTCATCGGGGCGAGGTCTTCGGGTTGCATCTCCCCCATTGCTCCTGCCATTTGATCAAATTGGCTTTGGGCGACTTCTTTCTTTAAACGTTCGATGAGTTCGTCGAACTGTTGCCTGGCTTCAGGCGACATAAATTCGTAGCTTTGTAGGCCTTTGACTTTGCCTGCGAGATCAGGGGGCAACATGTCAAGTTGCAAGTTTTTGTCGATTGATGATGCCTCGGCGATGTCGTTGGCTCGCTGGTCTCCTGATGTTGCTGTATCGGCAACGTGATCTTGGATCGCGTCGCGTTCTTCGGCAACAACATCGTCAAGGGTTTCATTTATTTCGTCGTAGATGCCGCCTAGGTCGAACTGATCGAGCATCTCTTCGCGTCGTTCTCGTAGCTGATCCAACATGTCGCGAAGACCCTGCATTTGATTTCCGTCTCGATCTTGGAAACCTTGTTGCATGAGACGTCGCATAGCTGCGTTGAGGTCTCCGTGGTAGAGCAGGTCGTCGGTGAGTTCTTTGAAGAGGTCTTGCGCGTCATACTCAAAACCGACTTGGGTTCCATCCCATGCGGAATATCGGAAACGTGCCCCCTCCCGCTGCCTGTTTCGTCGTCGAATCACCATGACCGAGCCATCCTTATCCGAGTTTCTGCTAGCCCCGGCCTCTATAGGTCGCCCGTACACCTAGGGCTTCTTTGTTGAGGCGTTTCGAAAGATGTAGCCCTTCGAGAATGAGTTCGACTGCGCTGGCTAGTTCGGCTGGGTCAGATGAGTCCGTGAGTTCTGCGGCCGCTTCTGCTAGATCGGAGTTTCCGGCAAGCAGGTCCGAGTATTCCGCAGAGTTGATGTCATCGCCTGTATGAGCGACTGTTCCTCCGTCGAAACTGTCAACGACCGCTACCAGGTCTTCGGGTGAGAATCGACCCTTAAAGACTTCCAATACTGCGGCGTTCAGCATTTGGAGGACGATCTGGCCGTCGCGTCCTTCCTCGATGGATTCGATCTCGATTTTTCCACTGGACGACGCCATTAAAGCTTCAAGGTCACTGACCCGCGGCACGACATGTGTCTCCCCTGCTTGGAGAGCTCGGCGGGTTGCGTTGGCGATCAACGTTTCGTAGTTCGTTACCGTCATACGGACTGACACCCCCGAACGTTGGTTGACCTGCGGACTTGAGCGACAGATGTGGCTGAAGGTTGCGATGACCTCGGCCATGAATTCTGGCATCGCAACCGATACTCCGGGCGCGTCTAGGGGTGCCGCTTCTTGTTCAGCTATTTCAATTTCGGTGTCGATTTCCAGTGGATAGTGGGTGCGTATTTGTGCCCCGAAGCGGTCTTTGAGAGGGGTAATCATCCGACCTCTGTTCGTGTAGTCCTCGGGATTCGCCGACGCTACGAGCAACACATCGAGAGGCAGTTGGACTTTGTAGCCACGAATTTGCACATCTCGTTCTTCGAGCACGTTAAGAAGGCCAACCTGGATTCGTTCAGCGAGGTCAGGGAGCTCGTTGATTGCAAAGATGCCTCGGTTGGTGCGGGGCACCATTCCGTAATGCAAGGTGAGTTCATCAGAGAGGTATCGACCCTCAGCTACTTTGATGGGATCAACTTCGCCAATGAGATCCGCTATTGAGGTGTCCGGTGTCGCCAACTTTTCCCCATAGCGAACATCTCGATGCGCCCATGCGAGTGGGGTTTTGTCACCGCGTTTAGCTAGAAGATCTTTCGCGTGTCTCGACACTGGGTTGAACGGGTCATCATAAATTTCGGAGCCTTCGACGTAAGGCATCCATTCATCAAGCAAGTTGACAAGGGATCTAATCATTCTGGTTTTTGCTTGACCGCGTTCTCCGAGAAATATGACGTCGTGACCCGCAAGCACTGCGTTCTCGAGTTGCGGGAGGACCGTGTTTTCGTATCCGACGACACCATCGAATAGAGGTTCACCAGCTGAGATCAATGCAACAGCGTTTTGTCGCATTTCTTCTTTCACTGGGCGAGACACCCATCCCGATTTCTTGAGTTCCCCAACATTCTTTGGCTGTGTCATGGCCGCACCCTAACCGCCAAGGCGCCCTTTAGGTCGCTCAGGCCACTACGGTCAGCAAGATAGTGAGCAGGCTCGGAGATACAGAACGAGGTATTTCGCTGTCAGGTCCTTGGAAGGCACTGGCAGGTGAAGACGTCGCACGTCGCCATATTGGTGATGTCGACCTCGATGACAGTGGTTGGGTTGACGTTGAAGTACCCGGACTATGGCGTTCCCATAACACGCTCTCAGCAGCAGAATCAGTGTTGTACCGCCGACACTTCAGTCTTGATCCACTGCCTGAGGGCAAGCGACGTTGGCTCGCGATAGACGGACTTTGCTACCAGGGAGATATTTGGCTCAATGGTGCTTATCTGGGAGACACAGAGGGTTATTTCGTTGAGCACAGCTTCGAAATATCCGATGTGACATCTGATGCTGGGGAACATCTTTTAGCCATTGAAGCCAATTGCTTGCACCCTTCAGACCGCGCCGAGAAACGCAACATCACCGGGGTATTGCAACATTCTGACGCTTTAGATCATGACTTGAACCCAGGAGGCATTTGGAGAGAGGTTCGAATTGAACAAAGCGGTCCAGTCAGAATCGATGATCTCAGGGTGTTGGTGCTTGAGGCCGACAATGATCGGGCGATTATCAAGCTTGGAGCAACCCTAGACAGCGCGGTGACAGCGACCGTTGACGTCGTGACCACAGTAAGTCGCGGTGAACACATTGAACATCAGCAGGAACTGGTACTCGCCCGTGGTCGAAACGAGATCGAGTGGCATGTCGCAGTGGAGGAACCCGAGCTGTGGTGGCCATTCGCTTTAGGCGACCAGCCGCTGTACGACACCGAGGTAGGAGTCGTTGTCGCAGGTGAACTGAGTGATAGGAAGTCTCGTCGTATCGGGCTTCGGAGTTTCGAGCTTCGTAATTGGATTGCTTCAGTCAACGGGGAACGCATCTATCTGAAAGGGTCCAACTTCGGGCCTTGTGGCAGCGATCTCTCAAAGATCTCCGAAGGTGACTACCGACGTGATCTCGTGCTCGCCAAGAACGCGAACCTGAATTTGATTCGCGTACACGGTCACGTTGCCCACCCGTACCTGTACCAGCAAGCCGACGAACTTGGAATGCTGCTCTTTCAGGATTTTCCACTTCAATGGGGATATTCGCGTGCAATTCGAAGCCAAGCGACGCGACAAGCGACTGCTCTCGTGCACCAATTCGGGCATCATCCTTCAATCGTTCTCTGGAACGCCCACAATGAACCGTTTCCCTACAGGCGCAACCCCGGACAACCCAAAGACGAAGCAAGTGGCTCAACTTTTGGGGCGTTGACCTCGGTTAATCATCAACTGCCATCCTGGAATCGTTCCATTCTTGACCGTGCGGTAAAAAGATCTTTGGAGAAAGCCGATACGACAAGGCCTTCCATTGCCCACTCTGGTGTTGCTCCCCACTTTCCTCAACTTGACGGAACCGACTCTCACCTTTGGTTCGGCTGGGAACACGGCAACATATCGGACCTCAATGTTCTGGCTTCGCGACTTCCACGGTTGGTTCGCTTCGTCTCAGAGTTCGGTGCCCAGGCTCTCCCTGCAGACGCGGAGATAGCGGAAGCTTGCGGCGCTAGCAACTTCCCTCAGATCGATACTGAGGTTTTGGCTAACGACTTCGGAGCGCAGCTGGAGTTGTTAGGGCAGCACACGCCCATTAACGAAGCGGGCAGCTGGGATGAGTGGGTTCATCAAACCCAACTCAGGCAAGCAGAGGTATTGCGCCACACCATAGAAATGCTCAGAACGTTGAAATACAGGCCGACGGGGGGCTTTTGTCAATTCATGTTTGCTGATGCGCTGCCATTCATCAGTTGCTCGGTCTTAGACCACCATCGACGACCCAAGAAAGCTTGGGACGCGCTCTCCGCGGCGAATCGCCCGGTGATCGTTGTGGCGGACCTACACCAAAACGCGTTAACGACCCAGCGACATAAATGCGCAATACATGTGGTGTCGGATCTAAGGACCAACGTCGGTCCCACCACTTTGACGGTTGAATGGCGGGCACCGGCAATGCAACCACAACGCTGGGTCTTCGCTGGGGACTTTGAACCCGACAGTGTGACCAAGGTTGCAGAGCCGATTTTGGTCGCAGATAATCCCGGTATGGCCAGTCTGGCTCTCGAATTAAGGGGACCTGAAGTACACGCAGTCAACCTGTATCAAATAAAGGTTTGCTAACGAGTTCTGCATTCTTGCGCTCATGGAGATACGGTTTCTGGAGCACGTTTGTCCTACAGGAGGTTGGCCATGGCGGCCACGGCTACGAACCCCAAAGGTTCGACTCCGATCTTTCGACGGAAATGGCAGTTGCCATTCCCTTTGAACATCTACCAGTCATCTGTTGGTCGTAAGTGGGTGATGGCATTAACCGGCATCGGTTTGCTGGGTTTTGTCATTGTGCACATGATCGGCAACTTCCACATTTACGAGGGACCGGTTCAGCTTCACGAATACGCAGAGACCTTAAGAGGTCTCGGAGGCGGTCTATTCCCTAGAACGTTTTTGCTGTGGGTGTTGAGAATCGGGCTCGCCGGAATGTTCGTTTTGCATATCCACTCCGCTTACTCACTCAAGGAGCGAAGCCGCAAAGCCAGCGACAAAGCAGATTTTGTAGGCGGAGAAAAAAAATACGGAAGCAAACGCGACTATGTGGCAGCCAATTACGCCAGTCGGACCATGCGTTGGACAGGACCAATTGTTCTGCTGTATCTGCTGTTCCATTTAGCTGACTTGACGTGGGGCTGGTGGCTCGGAGACGACTACGTCCTCGGAGATCCATACCACAACGTGGTCGCAAGCCTTTCAAGTTTGCCGGTCGCCATCATTTACGTTGTCGCAAATGTGGCACTAGCGATACATATTTTCCACGGAACGTGGAGTCTGTTCCAGAGTTTGGGGATCAACAATCCTAAATACAACGAACTTCGCCGGACCCTGGCAAAGCTCGTTGCCGGAATAATCTTGGTAGGCAATCTCAGCTTTCCGGTGTTAGTCACCGCGGGGCTAGTCGACGATGACAACAGAAAATGTGAGGTCGGTGACGTGGCCTGTTTAGAGCACGAAGCGGAGAAACACTAATGACAGTTCTCGACTCAAAAATTCCTGAGGGTCCAGTCGCGGACAAATGGGAAAACCACAAGTTTTCTATGAAACTCGTGAACCCGAACAATAAGCGGCGTTTCGAAATCATCGTTGTGGGAACCGGACTTGCCGGCGCGTCGGCAGCTGCTTCGCTCAGCGAACTCGGATACCGCGTCAAAGTGTTCACGTTCCACGACTCACCTCGACGCGCCCATTCCATAGCGGCACAAGGCGGCATCAATGGCGCGAAGAACTACACCAACGACGGAGATTCGGTTCATCGACTCTTTTACGACACCGTCAAAGGCGGCGATTACCGAAGCCGCGAAGCAAACGTTCACCGTTTAGCTGAAGTTTCTGTCAACATCATTGACCAAGCCGCAGCTCAAGGTGTTCCATTCGCTCGCGAATACGGAGGTCTTTTAGACAACCGCTCTTTCGGTGGCGCACAAGTCAGCAGAACTTTCTACGCTCGAGGCCAAACAGGACAACAACTCCTTCTTGGTGCGTACCAGGCGTTAGCAAAACAAGTTGCTGCGGGTGCAGTGGAATTACACACCAGAACAGAATTACTTGACGTCGTACTCAAAGACGGCAGAGCTTGCGGCATAGTCACTCGTGATTTGGTAAGCGGAGAAATCAACAGTCACTCAGGCCACGCGGTGGTACTGGCAACTGGCGGATACGGCAACGTCTACTACCTCTCCACAAATGCGATGGCCTGCAACGTGACAGCAGCCTGGCGAGCCCACCGCAAAGGCGCCTTTTTTGCCAACCCCTGCTACACCCAAATTCATCCAACCTGCATACCCGCAAGCGACGAATTCCAATCCAAACTCACCTTGATGTCAGAGTCGTTGCGCAACGACGGACGAATCTGGGTACCGGATGCGTTCGACGACGGTCGTCCGCCAGACGAAATTCCCGAGGGGGAACGCGACTACTACTTGGAACGCAAATACCCCGCTTTCGGAAACCTGGTACCTCGCGACGTTGCGTCCAGAAACGCAAAAACAGTCGTCGATCAGGGCAAAGGAGTTGGAACAATCAAAAACGGTGTCTACCTAGACTTCGCTGCCGCTATCGAACGAGACGGCGAAGACGTCGTGCGAGCCAAATACGGCAACCTCTTCGACATGTACGCAAACATCACTGGTGAGAACCCCTATCAGGTTCCTATGCGCATCTATCCAGCGATTCACTACACGATGGGGGGAGTCTGGGTTGACTACAACCTGATGACCACCATTCCAGGCTGCTATTCAATCGGCGAAGCTAACTTCTCCGATCACGGCGCGAACCGGCTAGGTGCCTCTGCGCTAATGCAAGGCCTGGCAGACGGCTATTTCGTTCTCCCGTACACCATTGGGGATGACCTCGCTGGAAGACTCGGCGAAACCGTTGTCCCCACCGACGATCCTGTCTTCGTTGAAGCCGAAGCAGCGGTTCAAGGCCAGGTCGACCGATTCATGTCAATTGGCGGCACTCGTTCGGTCGATTGGTTCCACAGGGAGCTGGGCAAAATCGTGTGGGATTACATCGGCATGGAAAGAACCAAAGAAGGTCTCGAAAAAGCCCTCAGCGAAATTCCTGCCCTGGAAGAAGAATTCTGGAAGGACCTTCGCCTCCCAGGGTCAACCGCAACGTTGAATTCGAGTCTGGAAAAAGCTGGCCGAGTCGCCGACTTCTTTGAGCTAGCAAAACTCATGGCTCGCGACGCACTAGACCGAGAGGAAAGTTGCGGCGGGCACTTCAGAGCAGAGCACCAAACAGAAGAAGGTGAAGCGCAACGCGATGACGACAACTTCGCGCACGTTGCCGCATGGGAATGGAACGGAGCAGATTCGGTTCAAACTCGCCATCAAGAAGAACTCGTGTTTGACAACGTTGCCCTTACTCAAAGGAGCTACAAGTGAGCAAAGAGCTCAACCTCACGCTTCAAGTTTGGCGACAGGACGGCCCCGACGACTCCGGTCAATTCGAGACCTACAAAGCCGAAAACATTAGCGAAGACATGTCGTTTCTCGAACTGTTGGACATCATCAATGAGGACCTCGTCGAGAACGGACAAGTACCAATCGAGTTCGATCATGACTGTCGCGAAGGTATCTGCGGCACTTGCAGTCTGATGATTAACGGCCAGGCACACGGTCACGCAAAAGCAACTACTACTTGCCAACTCCACATGCGCAAATTCAACGACGGTGACACCATCGTTGTCGAACCCTTCAGGGCGCGCGCTTTTCCAGTGGTGCGAGATCTAGTGGTAGATCGCAGTTCCTTCGATCGCATCATCGAAGCAGGCGGATATATATCGGTGAACACCGGAGCAGCCTCTGACGCCAACTTAACCCCGGTGCCCAAAGAAGCCGCAGACACGTCATTTGACGCCGCAGCCTGCATCGGATGTGGAGCCTGTGTTGCTGCCTGTCCAAATTCCGCAGCTCAACTATTCACGTCAGCAAAATTGGCTCACCTGAACCTCATCCCACAGGGACAAGCTCAACGTTTCGAACGAACAGAGAGCATGGTGGAAACAATGGAGTCATTCTTCGGATCGTGCACAAATCACGGAGAATGTCACGAAGCATGTCCGAAAGAAATCAGCCTTGATTTCATAGCTTTCATGAACCGCGATTATGTGAAAGCCAAAGTCAAGAACCGGAAACTTGCAGGGCAAAGATAACTAGATCTATTTCTTCTGATCTGCCCACCAAACGTCGAGTCGCTCTAACGTCGCTGCTTCACCCAACGTTCCTTCGGAACGTTTGAGTTCAAGTAAAAATTTTAAGGCTCGCCCCACATCGGGACCAGGTTGGATTCCGAGATGAGTGATCACTTGGTCTCCATCGATTTCTGGACGTTCTGCTTTGCGAGCGTCCTCCCGAGCAAGTTCCGTTATTCGTTGTTCAAGGTCGTTGAGAGCATCATGGAGGGCGACAACTCGACGCGGGTTCCGTGAGGTGCAGTCGCTGCGCACGAGGTCATTCAAGTCACCTAGCAGCGCTCCCCCGTCTCGTGCGTATCGACGCACAGCGCTATCACTCCACCCGTCGGTGTACCCCTTGAAACGACCAGAAAGGAACACGAGTTGCGCTACTTCGCGAGTCAATTCGTCCTGATAACCCAGCTTCGGCATACGTTTACGAGTCATCCGAGCACCGACTGCTTCATGATGTCGGAAGGTAACCCCGCCATGTTCATAGGACCGCGTTCGGGGCTTTCCCACATCATGGAACAAGGCTGCGAGACGAACACGCAGCCTCGACGGACTCTGGCTAGTAACTGCAATCGTGTGAGCCAGAACATCTTTATGGCGATGAATAGGATCTTGTTCAAGCCTTAGAGCTGGAAGTTCGGGCAAGTGCTCTTCAGCCCAACCAGAGTCCACAAGATGCCAAAGACCATCGCTCGGGTCTTCTTCGATCAACACATCACTTAATTGATCTGCAAGTTTGGTGTCAGTCATGCGATTACTACAGACTCCATCGGACTAGATTCCCTCTATGGTGCCACGCGGCGCCGATAGAACCACTT
>Ga0208261_1000024_pt1 | contig 62557 bp, 57 predicted proteins | sample Knorr_S7_td_DCM__FD_185595 | JGI IMG/M metagenome (GOLD analysis project Ga0208261, IMG submission 185595) | Marine microbial communities from Southern Atlantic Ocean transect - Knorr_S7_td_DCM_ad_131m_LV_B (SPAdes) (version 3) | ecosystem: Environmental > Aquatic > Marine > Oceanic | place...
CACTACTGAAAGGATTTGTTGGATACTCATCCAAAACACCTTCCAGATAAAGTCTGTCCCATCTCCAGTAATCATCCAAATATTTGTTTTCACTGGGGGTTTCACTTCCACACTTCCTAGGATCAACCATGCAATCCATTCTTCCTCCCACAATACCGCTTGAAACTACTTCATTGCCATCTGGAATAGAAATACCAGATCTTCCTGTAACGCCAAGCATATTTGCCTGCAACGACTGTGTTCCACTTGGATCATATCCAACACCAGGATACCATCCAGAATTCCCAGCAGAAAAAGAACTTAAAGCAACTTCGATATCATGAATACCTGCTTTAACCTGAGCCTCCTTAGCTTTATTTCTTGCTTTTGTAACACTTGGAACCACTAAAGTAATTAAGATTCCAATTATTACTATTACGACCAATAACTCAGTCAATGTAAAACCTTTTTTCATTTTTACAACCTCCATTTATGAATCCTTATACCAACATTCTTCAAATACATTGAAAGCATTTGTAGGATCTCCATCATGCAAAGCTCCTGACAACCTACTTGTTTTTTCTCCTATAGGAGCAAGTAATTGCAACATACTGTCACAGGGATCCTGATCTGGATCAGGTATAAACTTCCTAAGCTCAACACCTTTGTTTAAAGAAACTTTACTTCTTAAATTAACATTTGAGTCACTCAAACTTAACTGCCTGCGTACACTTGCGATCGGATCAGAACATCTTGAAAACAAACCTTGGCTAGAAGGATTATTGTTTGAAGAGCATCCTTCACCGGCTCTCCAAACAACTGAAACCCTGACCAATCTTCCCAAAACGCCTTCAGAAGATCTGTAATATCTTGCATCTTGTGGATCAATTACCTCACTCAAATCTCTTCCTCCTCCAGGAAAATAAACAGTTGAAACTTGGGTTTCACGTCTAAATTTCTGAAACGTCCCTAAGGAATTAGCGATTTTTGATGAAAGTTCAGATGTGGATTTATTTGGATTTAAAGCACATTCGTTTCTATTATCATCTGTAGGGTCTGAATTTGCTCTAGTAACACCATTAGCAGCAATCATTCTCCAATAAGTCAGATAACCTGGCCAAGCAATATTGTCAGCATATGTCTCATTGTCAAAAGGTGATGCAATATAGCCAAAATCAAACCAGCTCCTTCCAATATGACTATCAATGGCGCCAAAACAAGTGAAATCAGAAGACTCTTCAAAAAAAGCCCTGTCCACTATTTCCCCAAAATCCTCTATTCCATCAATTCTTGGACAATCTCCATCAAAATTACTATTACAAGTATTTGAATTATTAAATCTAAATGATTCCGGATGCAATTCAGGCATGTATACGCCCAAGGCATCAATTGGATCCATTCTTGCTGCAAACAAGGCCATTGCAACTCTATATTTCTCATTCGATAAATCAACCCCATCTGCATTGGTCAAATTATTGGGATCATAAGGGTTAATGCAGATGTGCATATTATCATTAAGATACCTATCTTCACCTTCAGCTCCAATAGCATTCTGATTATCACATCCGTAATAAGAAGGTTCCATATAAAGTGCAGTTTCACCACTTTGATTCTCTTGCTGTCCTCTAAACCAATTTCCCGGAAGATATTCGTTTAATTCAGGATCATTTGCAATATCAACAGGATCATCTGTCAATGTGCTTCCACCTTCAAAATCAAAAGGTATACCGCCTGGATACCAAGCTGAACCAAGATGAGCTTCCAAAGAACTGATGCGTTCTTCAGCAAGATTTAATGCTTGATTCATTGACTGGCTCTGCTCGCTTCTATTAACAGTTCTTCCAATTGCTGTCAGAACAGGCAATAAAACTAAAATTAAAATGCTTATGCCTACAAGAAGCTCAACGAGTGTAAAACCTTTTTTAAATCTCATCTCCAACCTGTTCCTCTGTCAAAATCTAAAGACCACTCTGAATCTGGCATTGAAATGCCACATGAGGATTGTCTATTTGGGTCCATGTATTCAGTTGGAGATGCTTCTGTAATCCTTACCCCTCCACTTGAAAGCATTAACTGCACTGTCCTTCCATTAGATTTACTTTGAAGATTTGCTTCCATTGCACATTTAAAACGTGATGAATTTTCAGTTTTGTTATTTGCAAGACTCAAAATCCTTTCAGTAAAATACTCTGGTTTTAACATAAAGGCAAAAGTCAAAACACCTGTAGAACTCTCTGCATTTCCTTCAGGTCTTATAACCGCATAAGAAATTAAATTTTCATAATTAACTAAACCACTGCCATCATAAAAAGATTGATCTACAAATGGAGAAATTAAATCAATTTCCCTAGGTATATTCCTAATTCTTTTAAATTTCTTACTTGTTAGAACAGCTTGATACTCGGCTAATTCAAGCAACATGGGAGGATCCTTGTAATCTTCTTTAACATACTCCCTCAAAGGTACTGGAAGTTCATCTTCGCTAATAACATAATCACAATCAACAAGATTAGAGGCTGCATCAGTGCCATCCAAAAAACAACTATTTTCGTTTAATTTAGAACTTTCAGAAAGATCATAAACCAGATAAGGAGCTGCAAATTCAAGATCAAAATTGCTATTTGGATTTTTATGCATTGAAAGATCTAAATATTTTTCCCAATCTTTCTTTTTCCAAACCCTGATTACATCCTCCAACGGGAATGGATGTCCTGTATTTGTCTGATTATGGTAAAAACCAACAATCTCTAAAACCAACTCCTCACCTTTTGCACTTGATTCATTGAAGGCCCACCTCAAATCCCCTAGTATTTTTGTTGAATAAGAATCAAATTTTCTTCTGTGATTACCCTGAGCAACTGCTGGAAGGCTGATTGTTATCAATATGCCAACAATCGCAAGAACGACAAGCATTTCAGCAAGCGTAAAGCCTCTTTTAATTCGATCATTAAACTTTTTCATTTTTTTACATTTGAATCAAATTCATTCAAACCTATAAAGTATAAAGCATATTTTCAAAACATGATATTTTTTAAATACGTAAGTATTTAAGACAACACAGCAAAAAAATCATTGATTAATTTTGGGCCATAAATAAAAGTTAAGTATGTTCCTAAAGCCAAGAAAGGACCAAACGGCATTTCTAGATTTCTGTAATTTTGATTTTTAATTTTTTTAGAAGCCATCATTGATAACCCGAAAATAGCTCCTACAAAAATTGCTGTAAAAATAGCGACATACCCAAAATCTAAACCTAGAAAAAAACCAATTACAAGTGCCATCTTCACATCTCCCCAACCCATTGCATCTCTTTTTAACATCAAACTTCCAAGCCATAAAATACCTGCAAGAGATACAGACAAGACAAACATTCCTACCAACCCATCAATAAACGAGTCACTTTTGTTGTCGGTGAGAAAATGAATAAAAAATACATTTAATCCTGAAAATATTAAAAATCTATGAGGTATTATTTTTGATTTTAAATCTATAAAGGTAATGACTAAAAATCCGCAAAAAACAAAAAAAGATAATAACGCAATTGGCAAACTCCAATCGTGTCTATAACCTGAAATAAAAAAATGATCCACGGAAAAAAATAAAGAATAACCGATAAAAGCACTGATTAACTCTACTGTTGGATAAACAAAAGATATAGGTTCCTTGCAGGCTCTACATTTACCTTTTAGGAAAAGCCAGGAAATCACTGGAATGTTGTCAAACCATCTTATCTTGTATCTACATTTAGGACAATAAGATGGACCAAAAATAACACTTTCTTTTGAGTAGTATCGATGTATCACAACATTTAAAAAACTGCCAAAACATGCGAAAAGAAAAATAAAAACTAAATCCGTATACATATAAATATAATCCATTAAATTCTATTTGAACCCAATAGGCATTTCTTGAGTGTTGAAAGCCCAGCCGGTTTCACCTTTGTTGTTTATCGCAATTAAACCACCAACACCCTCCTGGAAAACATCTTGCTCTAATTTCTCTATTGCTTTTTGACAAGCTTGCATTGGGTTTATGCTGTCCATCAAGCTCAAAGCATAATCTGACAATCTTGATCTGACTATCGCTTCACCTATGCCAGTACATGAAACAGCACCAATGGAGTTTGCTGATGATCCCGATCCAGGAATGCCACTATCGCCTACTCTTCCAGCCTCAACCCCAGATCTGCCACCTGTTGTTGTAACAGAACATAGCATATCGCCATCAAAAGCTACAGCTCCAACAGTTCCAGGTGAATTTTGGCCAAGATTAAACCACTCTCTATATGATTCAGAATCAGGTTTAAGTTCAGAGAAACCTAAATGTTCTACTTTTTGCTTCAACTGCTCTCCGCACATCATTGGATTTTTTGAAGTTAGTAAAGCTTTACAAATAAGTGAAACATTCCAACATCCTGGCAACCCCAAAACAGAAGAAACTGTACCGTCACTTAAAACAATTGAACCATCCATTCTGACCTTTCCATCATCCTGCCTAACGCTTCCAGATCCTGAATTCAAAAATCCTGAATTCTCCATAACCTCAACAGCTTTAACAGACATATCTAAAGCGCCATTCTTTTTTTGTTTAAAGCCTTCTTCAACTGCTAGCTTAACAATATTATCTACATCCTTCAATGAAGCTCTGTGCTTACCAGCACCAGCATGAACAATAATACTTTGTTTCAATTCAATTTTTCATCATACTCATCAGCAGTCTTTCCGACAGCGAATTCAAGTATATCCTCAAGAAAAACAACACCAAGAGTTTGTGTTTTTGTTTCTACTATGGCAATTCCACCACCTTTCTTCATTGAATCCATAGCATCATCTAAATAAGTATTGCTTTTTAGACGTACAAGTGGTTTTAAGACTGTTTTCCAATCTTCTTCTTTTCCTAGTTTGAATAATGATTTGGCATGAAGATAAGTTCTTGAATCGTCTAAATTATTAAAACAAAATGGTATTCTGCTATGTCCAGTTTTTTTAATCACATCTACAATATCATCAAATTTCATATCAGGACCAAGAACAGTAATCTCATCCTTTGGCACAATACATGATCTAACAGTTTTTTCGCCAAGCGATAAAACCCCACGTATCCTTTTAGCCTCATCAGTCATGATTTCTTCTTCCATTGCCCTGTCTGTAATATTGATAATTTCTTTTCTTTGAATCTTGTAAACTCGAATTAAGCCTTTTGAATCCATATTCATTCTTCTTGGCAAAAAAGAAAAGAAAGCTATAAAAGGTGCTAATAAATAATTAGAAATTTTCAAGCTTGTGTTAGCCCCCTTAATAAAAACATCTGAACTTCGAATAGCCCACATTTTTGGAAGACCTTCAGCAAAAACCAATATAACTACTGTGAATACCAAATTCAAATACACTTTTTCATCAGTTAAAAGATTAGCATAAATAAAGTAAGAAAAAATTGCAGCTGCAATTTGATTTGAAAAATTAATACTCAATAATATTGTTGTAAATAATTTAGAAGAATTTGACATCCAGTCAAATAAATTTTTAAAACCAGAATCTTCTTTGGTATTGTTTGATAATTCAACTTTGTCAGCTTGAAGCAAAGCAATCTCCAAGCCTGTAAACCATCCTGAAATCAATATAAATAAAATTACCAAATAAAGAGTCATTCTGAATCCTCACTATTTTTAACAATCTCGAGTCTTTTTATTTGAGTTCCATCCATATCGACAACCTTAAAAATAGCACCTCCCCATTCAATAACATCATTTTCCCTAGGAACTCTTTCAAGCATTTTATACACAAGTGGTCCAACCTGTTGTGCAGGGGGGTCAATGCATGGTAAATCTAAAGAATCCATTACTTCAGCCACTCTCAAAGCTGGTCTTACAATTAATAAATCTTGATTTACTTCAACCAAATCAGGATCTTCAAGCTGATATTCATCCTCTATCTGGCCAACAACCTCTTCAAGCAAATCTTCAACGGTTACAATGCCGTCCATTCCTCCATACTCATCTAAAACTACAGCTAAATGTTTACGGTTGTTCCTCATTGACTTGAAAGCATTATCTAAAGGCATATTTGGAGCAAACATCAAAGCATCCCTTATGTATTTCTCAACTGAATCATTAGGATTCTCTCCTAGGATATCTTTAATATGAAGAATTCCAATCACACTGTCGATTCTTTCGTTATAAACAGGATAACGACTTCTAAATTTTTTCGCAACAAGCTTAAAAACCTCTTTGAGTTTTAAGGATTTCTCAAGTGCATCTACTTCAACACGAGGGACCATAACATCTTTAACGTTTAAATCTTCCAGATTCAAAACTCCCTGAATCATCTCCACTTCATCATCTTCTACACTTTCTGCAAAAACTTCATCACTTGCTAAAGATTGAACCTCCCTCTCAATTGTTTTACCCTCACTAAGTTCCGGAACCTTGACTATTTTTAAAAATATGTTATTTACATGCTTGATAATAAAAGCAGGTATTTTTAAGATAATTGTAAAAAAATACAAAATATGAGCGAATTTCAATGCAGCTTCATAAGGTTTCTTAATCGCCAACAATCTAGGAACAATTTCTCCAAAAGTAGTAACAATGAAAAAATTCAAAAGAGCAACCAGTGCCAGAATTATTTTTTGATTATCGAGTTCAGACGTAAAAGCCATAACATATTGAGTTACCAACAAAGCCAAACTTATGTTTGCAAGGTTGTAACCAACCATTAAACACATAGACAACTGCTCTGGATCTGATACCATTTTTTTCAAAATATTTGCTGCTGAATTTTTCTTCGAAGCTAACTCTGTGCTTGATATTGCAAAAATTGCAGCTTCAGCAAATGAAAAAAAAGCAGAAAAAAACAATAAAACCAAGGGTATTAAAATTTGAATACCTGAAATTGAAAGATCTTGAATAAAAGACATCAATTAATCTCCCTCAAAAGAGCATCGTGTCTTTTTTGATTAATCACCACTTCATCCTCTGTCGAATGATGGCAATCATCCATATGTAAAAAACCATGAACAACCCTATCTAATGTCCATTTTTCAAGATCTTCGTCATTGCAAACTGCAGTGCATATGTAAATTTCACCTTCAAAAATATCTTTATTCAAAACGAATGTTAATACATCTGTGGGCTTATCATGATTTCTATACTCAAAATTTAATCTACTCATATGATCTTTATCTACAAAAATGATCGAAACATTTCCATTTGTTTCTTTTCCATCAAGTTTTCTTTTTTCTTTTATTTTTTCATAAAGCATATTGATCTTTTTATCAAGATTCAAATTCAAATTTAAAACTGAAATACTCAAGATTCTTTTATGTAACCTATTCTTCTATGATGCCTAAGAACCGCTTCATCCAAAACAGCCTTTTTTAAAACTGAGAATTGAGATGTAGTTATTTCAGATTCAGAAAAATGACCTTCAGACTCTCTTGCCTCAATTTCTTCCTTTAATATTTTTATAAGATCTTCTGACGGTAAATCTCTTAAAGATCGACTAATTGCCTCAACTGCATCCGCAAGAGAGACAATCACCTCCTCAATGGCTTTTGGCTTTGGTCCCGGATATCTAAAATCTTTATCATTTGGAGGGGTTGCTCCAACAGCTTCAGCTTGCTCTTTAGCCAAAGTGTAAAAATGCCCTGCAAGAGTCTGTCCATGATGGCTTTTTATTATAGAAATAACCCTGTCTGGAAGTTTGTTTGCTTTAGCCAACTCAACACCACTTTTAACATGACTTATTAATAACCTTGCACTCATTTGTGGAGATAAGTCTTCATGAGGATTTTCACCATCTTTTTGATTTTCACTAAAAAAATGTGGCCTTTCTATTTTCCCAATATCATGAAACAAAGCACCTGCCCTAACAAGCCAAGGATTAACTGGAGAACTTGAAGATTGAGACATTGAAGAAATTGCTGAACATCCCGCTTCAGCAATTTCTTGAACAGCATGAACATGAGCCATTGTTCCAGGGGCTTTTTCTGCAAGTTGCGATAATAAAAAATGATCAGGTGCTGATAATTCAACTAATGCTTCAGGTGTTGATAGTAAAAAATTTTTCTTTGCAATTTTCAAAAATAAAGTAACAAGTGAAAATACAAAAACTCCAACAATCACAGAACCTGGAAGACTTTGCATAAGAATTACATCAGTTATAGATGTGTTTGTTCCATATTTTGAAAAATGTATTAACGAATCTAAAAGCCATAAAAACAAAACTAAAAACCCAACTGATTCAAATAGTTTGATTTTGCTACGATCTTTTATTCCCACAATAGCTGCCAGGGCAGAAAAAATACCTACAAGATTGCTGATTTCTAAATGAGGAAGAATTGGTATAAGTAAATACAACATCAATAAAGAATAAATCAAAGCAAAACGAAATGGATAAAGGATAATTAACGTCAACAAGCATGTGCTAATAGGTATGGCTAGTTGAAATGTTGGATTAAGGTCTGGTTTAATTATGGAAATCAAAGATGCAGAAATAATCAAACAGCTTGCAAGAAATGTAAGAAAATTTAAATTATGCGAAAAATTACTAATTGGATAACCAACCTTTTCAACAGCAATCCAAACCAAAGACAACAGCAGCAAAAAATAAAGGGTGTCAGAAAGCAGCTTGAAGGACCAATCAGAAGTCCTTAATCGTCCTTCCTCCTCAAGCATTGAGATGATTTCTTTTGTTGCATGCCCTTCACCAGCAGCCATAATCAAATCTCCTTTTTCAAAAAATTGACCTTCTATTGAGATCTTTTGCATTGCATAAATGTTCTTTTCAACAAGCTGGTCTTCAGTGAGTAAGAAAGTTCCATAAGATATGCTAAGCATTCTTGAAAAAAAACAAGATAAAAATACTATGAAGATCAATAATGAAAAAGATTTTTTATTTATCTTAAACTTCATTAAAAATCAGCTCCAAAAGCTTTATCGATTTTTCCAACAAGCGGATGTCTAACCATATCTGAACCTTTCAATTCAACAACCCCAACATTCTCAATTTTTGACAAAATATTTAAAGAATGCGTTAAACCACTTAATTTATTTTTTGGAAGGTCACATTGGCTAGGATCACCAGTCACAACAGTTTTAGAACCTTTACCCATCCTAGTTAAAAACATTTTCATTTGCGCAATGGTTGTGTTCTGAGCTTCATCTAATATTAAAAAAGCATTTTCCAATGTCCTTCCTCTCATATAGGCTAATGGTGCCATTTCAATTACACCTGAATCAAACATTCTTTTTGTTGCAGGAAAACCCAAAAGCTTCACTAAAGAATCATGCAAAGGTCTAAAATAGGGAAAAACTTTTGAATCAATATCACCTGGCAAAAAACCAAGACTTTCTCCAGCTTCAACAACAGGCCTGCATAAAATAATCCTTTCTATCTTTCCTTCTTCAAGCAATCTACATGCACAAGCAACTGTTAAAAATGTTTTTCCGGTACCTGCAGGACCGGTAACAAGAACCAATGGATCTTTTAAAATTTTATCTATCAGATGAGATTGTCCAATGCTTTTTGGATCAATTCTTTCACTATTAACTTCAAAAGAGCTGCTACTGTTGTTGTCACCCATCAATATCGTTTCAACAATATTTGAATGCATGTCCATATCATTTCTTAATTTATTTATCACCTCTTTTAAGCGCACCTTAATAATTTCTGTATTGACAGTGTTTCCCTTGATCAATAATTCATTATCTTCTATAGATAACCTAACACCGAACTTACGCTTAAGTTTTTTTGCATTTTTATCACCTACCCCTAAAAGCTTTAAAGCTTCATTTGAGTTTTTTAACGGTATAGAAATTTGTTCTTCGATCATTAAATTTATAAGATTAAGCGATAAGGCCTAGCCAATCAGTTAGAAGAAATTGAATCCTGTCAATCAACAAAGAAACACGTCCCATAACTGTTAAGCCAAAGCTTGCACCAAACCCAACCATTAAAATAAGTATGCCTGTTTTGGCTACGATTTTAGTTCCACCTTTATGCTCCAAAGAAAAGAAAAAATAAACCAAACCACACAAAACACCCAAGAGAACAAAAGCAGCATTGAATACAGCTGATGGTTCTGGCGTGTAGTTTATTGATGCAACCTGTGCTGCACACTCATTAGAAACTGCACAAATACGATCAAGTGTGGATGAAAGTTGAGTAATTAATTTCTCCTTAATGACAGGCGCTACCTTTATACCTGAAAAAGTTCCTAGTATAAAAGCAAAGGCATATTTTGTAAGCCATCTGAATTTTGGAGCTATAACAGGAAAGAAAAGAAAGCTTCCAATAACACATGCCATGATTGGATTTACCATATTCACCCAACCACTAGGATCATTGTTTTGGACAGCTATCAACCCATCCTTAAAAGGCTGAATAACATTTGTTGCAATATCATTATGCCAGGCTACAACAACAATATAACCAGCACCAATTCCAACATAAAGGTGTTCAGCGAATTTGAATAAAGGGTTATCTTTATACAGAAAAGAAAAAATTGCTATTGTCAATATAGCAGCAATCCAAACCCCAATACCGTCAGGGCTCAAAGGGTTTGCAATTAGTAAATTAAAAATCATTTACTTAAACTCTCCAATTTTGGTGAAGTTTTTTTTCTTTTCGCAAAAAAACCAATATTCCCCAGGATTATAAAAATTATTATGGCAACATGAGCTTTTGCTTGAGCCTGCATTCCAGCAGTTGCCTTATCAGGTTCAAGACCATAAGAATTCTCCATCAGCTTCTCATATTCAGCAGCACCTACAAGAGCTCCTACCAACCCTTGAAGCTGGTTTGCTTCTAGATAAGGATAAAAATCACCGATCATAACTCCAGTTGCTGCAGCGATAAGATCAACACCATATCTACCATGAGCCTGTTCAACAAAAAAATCAACACTTGAACCAGCGCTTAAATCAATAACCAAATCAAAATCATCGTAATTTCTTATCTCTTTCATCAAAGGTATATCTTCAACTCTTTTTCCCTTGTCGTCAGCTGGAAAGATTTCATAAATATCTGTTCCAATACTTTTAACAACAATATCCAATCCTGGCTTAAAGCCAAGGTTAACCCAATCAACCCCTTCTTCTTTCTTGTAAATAGATGAAATTTCATTCAGGGTTGTATCAGCTAGGGTTGGAGCAGCAGGCAATAAAGTAATAACAACAATATTCACATCTTTTTTGAATAATTGATGCAACATTGCTTTAGCAGTTGGCAACAATTCTGCTTGACTTCCAGGATCAAAATCCCAAGATATTAAAACATTACTATTGCTAGGAACTTTTTCAACTCTTTCAAAAGCTTTTCTCGTTGGTTCACTAACATTTATATCCAAGCTTTGTGGGTTCATCAATGGAATGATGATGACAACAAACATGACTAAAAAAATCCAACGCCTATCTATTGATTGCAGTCTATCCCAAATGTTCACTCTTCACTTCCGCCTAAATATGTTTTTTCGATACCAAAAATAATCTTCAATGCTGTTGACATCATTCCTAAACCAACACCAATCATGATCGCTCTTTTACTAGCCATATTTGGAATATCTAATATCCATTGTTTTATTTCAGGAAGATTATCAAAAATACCACCAGTAAGTATTGGTACCTGGCCAAGCATCACCAAACATGCTGCTACAAGCAATAAAGTTGCCTCTAAAGACCTTGCTCTAAAAGCTCTGTAAGCTGCACTTGCAATAAAAAATGCCAAAAGCGAGAACATTGTTGCTCCCAGTGGAAGTTGAACATTGTTGTACAGCCAGGCATTCCATGGATGCTTAGTTCCAACAAGACCACCATCATTCATGAAAAAACCAGTAATTATCATTGCAAAAAAACCAAAAAACACTACAAGAGAATACCTCCAGCCATCTTCTTTCCTTTTAAGTTTTGCTAAGTGGAGCTTAAACAAACTCGCAACACCTAAAACAATTGCAAACGCAGCAATAATTATGTAGTATTTTTGAACCCATTCAGCAAAACTATTCAACCAAGAGTAGTCAAGAAAAGATTCAGCCATCATTAACATGCCGCAAACAAATGCAATCAAAAGAGGTCCTCTATTGTTCAAATTGAAGCTCCTAATAATGAAAGGAATTTAGTGGAACCAGCAAAAGTTGCAATACTTCCCAAAAGCAAAAATATCCACAATAAAGCTTTTCCAAAATCCTGGGCCTTTAAAGAGGAGATAATATTTGAATCCTCTGAAAGGTAAGCACTTGCTGCATAAAGCTCCTCTCCAATCAATGTGTAATCACAAGAAACGATAAAAAATGGAAGTTGCGTAACAGCATCTGTTCCAGCAATCTGAATCGCTCCAATAGAATTCCCAGTCTCAGCTAGCAATAAAGATTCTGCATAAAAATAACCCATTAAAAAAACAGTTGCGGGTTTCTCTCTCACCAAAACACCTTCAACAGCTGCAGTATATGCAAATTGCTCTTGAGTTAAATAAAAAATATCATCACCTTTAAAACTATCAACCATTCCTTCCTCAAGATAAGATTCTCGTACTATCTCTTGGCTTAAACTCATAACAATCGGATCGAAAGAAGGGACCTGTAGCCTAGTTCCATATCTTGCTGCTCTTTTAGCAACCCTAGACAATATGGTCAATGAAGCAATGGTCGCTATATGACTCGCAGTTTCTAATCCTGTTGTGTAAAGGATGGATTTGCCCATTTCTGTAGCCCTTCCTATAGCTTCATTCACAGCATCAAGACCAGCAATCTTTCTGATCTTAAAAGTTGCACCTTTCCTTGCTTTGTCCAAAAAGAAAAAAAGAGCTGCGACAAAAAGAACTAAAACGAAAAAAACAGGGCCTGTCCCCTCTTTTACTTGAATTTGAAACATTAAATTTAAAAAATTAAAAATCATGAAATAGTAATACCAAGCCAATCATAAAAAAGAAACTGCAGCCTGCCGATAAGAAGACTTATACGAGCCATAACCGTATATCCAAATGAAGCTCCAAAAGAAATCATCAAAAAGTAAATTCCAACTTTATTCATAACTTTAAGTGCGCCTTTTGAAGGTAAACTGAAGAAGAAATAAGCTAAAGCAGACAATGTTCCAATCAAAAGCAAGAAGGCATTGATCCATAGCGCTGTGGTTGCAACTTGCGGTTCTAAGCCTGCAGAGACAGCACAATCAGCATTATATGAACAAAAATCCCTTATAGAACCTTGAGCCTGTAAGAGAACCCTGGTTGACATAGCGGTTGGTATCGCTATTCCACTTGCAACACCTATATACCAAGCAAATGATATTCTTGACAACCAAGCATTTTTTCTAGATATAAATATCAATAATATAAAAATACCCAGCATTAATGGTACCAACATTCTTAAATGAGGTTCAGCCATAACAGCGCCGCTTTCATCAAGGCCAAAAGCTTTTTGCATATCGCCTTTGCCTAAAGCTGTAAAGCCTTTTGTTAATTCATCAATCATGTTTGGTTTTAATGTGTTCCAATAATAGATAGAAATGTAATAACCACTAGAGACACCAACAAATAAATGTTCGGCAAATTTGTAAAAAGGATTATCTTTATACAAGAAAGAAAAAATACATAAAGTTAAGAAAGCAGCAATCCATATGCCTAAACCTTCCGTGGTATTAAAAGGTGCAATTAAATTCAAGATCATTTCTGATCACCTCTTAAAGACTTTAACCTTGAAACATCTTGACCTTTTTTACCTAGGAAAAAACCAAGATTTCCAAAAATAATAAAAACAATAATAACAATATGCCCTAATGATTGAGCATCCATGCCTTGAACAGCATTTCCAGGTGCACCAACTAAGAGCTCATACTCAGCTCCGCCTTTCATGCCTCCCATTAGGCCAACTATTTGCCCTGATTGATAAAACACATAAGCCTCAGGAGCAGAAACCGCTGTCATTCCACCAGCAACAGGAACTCCCATTTGGTCACCAGCATACTGAATCCATAAATCCATAATAGCAGTTGCCTCAAGACCTAAAACAAGAGAAGCATCTTTCAAACTTTGAAAACCTTCCATGATTGGCAAATCATCTGTGCTGTTGCCATAATAATCCTTTGGAAAAGCCTTAGATATACCTTGTCCCATCTGCAAAATAACATTTGTTGTTCCCGCTTTGTATCCAAGGTATGCAATATCCTCACCCGGGACAGCACCTAATTCTTCTTGTGCCCATTTCCAGATATCATTTGCAACCCCTGGAGCATCTGGAGCTAAACTTACCCCAACAACAGGAATCCCTTTGCTTATAGCATGCCTTATAACAGCTTTTGCCATAGGCGTTAGTTCAGGAGCAGTAGATGGACCGTAATCAAGAGCTAAGATTATTGGCTTCTTATCTTCAATCTCATCAATAAAACTATAAAGACTCTCAACTTCTTTTGTTGTTGTTACTGGAAGCCCTAAAGGTTTTAGTACTGGCCATGAAACAAAAATGGCCATTGCGAGAAATATCCACCTTCTATCAATTGAAGATAACTTATCCCAAATATTCATTATTTACCACTTCCCATGTAAGTTCTCTCTATACCGAAAATAATCTTTATTGCAGTAGCTGTCATCCCTAACCCAATACCAATAGTTATAGCTCTTTTTGCAGCCGTATTTGGGATATCTAAGATCCATTCAGCAATTGCAGGCAATGAAAAAGATCCAGTTAAATTTAAACCATCAGAAATAACTGCTCCAATAGGGACTCTTCCTATCATCACTATCGCTGCAGCAATTAACAACAAAGTTGCTTCTGTATTTCTTGCTCTAAAAGCTCTATAGGCTGCACTTGCAACAAAAAATGCCAAAAGCGAGAACATTGTTGCAGAAAGGGGAACCTGAAAATTATTAAATATCCATTGGAAATTTTCATTTGCTCCAATACTTTCTCCGGTGGTTTGAAATAAACCAATGTATGCAACCGCAAGGGTTGAAACTATAACCACCCAAGAGTAGATTGAATCAGAATTTCTGTCTCTGATTTTTTTTGCATGACGGATTAAGAGCGTACCTACACCTAAAAACAAAACAAACACAGCAAGAACAATATTGTTCTGGTTCAATTCTTCGTAAAGAATCCTTACCCATGCAACATTATCTCTTTCGACAAAATAAGCGAAAGCCATAAATATACCAGTTAAAAAAGCGATAGTTACAGGAAGTTTTGTTTTCATTTGCCAAACACCTCAAAAATAGATGCATTGCCTAAAAGAGTCAAAACAAGACCAACAACTATCAAAACCCATAAGATTCCTTTAATTAAATCAGCAGCTTTAAGTGATGACATTAAATCAGGAGCTTTTGATAGGTATGCTCCAGCAGCATAAAGCTCCTCCCCTATAAGGGTGTAATCACAAGAAGCAACAAAAAATGGCAATTGATGCACGGCATCAGTTCCTGCAATTTGAATTGCACCAATTGAATTTCCTGTTTCAGCCAACAATAAAGATTCAGCAAAAAACATACCTTGTAGAAAAACAGTTGCTGGCCTTTCTCTTACCATTATTCCATTAACAGCAGCGGTGTAACCAAACTGATCTTCAGTAATGAAAAAATTATCCTCTTCGTTTAATATTTCAGGTTTTCCAGCCTGCAAATAAGCATCTTTCAATGTTTCTTTTGCTACAGTCATGACGATAGGGTCTCTATGTGGGACTATCAAACGACTTTCGTAATTTGCAACCCTTTGAGCAACTCTCCCCAATATATTTAAACTTGCCAGGGTTGCAACATCAGCCGCACTTGACAAACCAGGACAATAAAGTATCGGTTTACCCATCTCAGTAGCTCTTCCAATAGCCTCATTAACAGCATCTAGACCTGGAATCGAACGTATATAAAGATCAGCTCCCCTTCTGGCTTTAGCAAGAGTGTAGAGTATCGCTCCCATGAATAAAAGACAAGCAATTAATGTCACTTCATGATCAGCTTTGAAAAAAGCATCTGAAGAAATAAGAAAATTAAAAATCATGATGCTAGTCTTTCTATATTAGCACGCGGCACAACAGCCTCATCTCCATTTTCTAATTTTACTTTCAAAACTCTCACCTTAGCTTCTGATTCCAGTCTTTGTGGTTCAACGATAAGCTCCAAAACAGTGCCAGTTAATCCAAAATAAGGGTTTCTAATAACAACAATTTTAGTACCTATATCTAATGAACCAGCACCACTATCAGAATCTTTTGATTTTTCTTCAGGTGTGGGAATTATTATTTCAGGCCTTAAAACACCTGCTCTAATTTGTGTAGCACCATTTATACTTGCTCTTTTGCCTTCACATGACTTTAACAAGCTCCATGTGTTGGAATCCATTTTCAACTCTCCAAAACCCTCAGTTGCTACCAGAGTTATACCTATATTTTCATTACCAGTAATAGCGACCCCTATGTCATAACCCAAAAAAGATCTCAAATCTTTGTCATGAAGTGCTCCCCCCACTAAACCTCTAATCCCAATAGATTTTGCTTTCATGATGGTTTCTTGTGTTAAACATGCTCCAGCAATCACAATACAATCCTTCATGTCTTCTTTCAGGTCAGAAGGAGTTAAAACGTCAGATGGAGAATTGACTCCAAAAACTAATTTTCCGCCAGTTTCTCCACCTACGCCAAAAATGCCTTGAACCATTGTTGCAACAGTTTCAACCATCACGCCTTCATCTTTCATCACATCAATAATTTTCCCATCAATATAAGCTTCCATTTCAACTGGAATAGGAGTGCCTCTTACATAAACTTGACCATTTACTTTTGATATGCTTTCTATAATTCCATCAGTATTAGATTTAAATTCTGACTTAAAAAATCCCATAAAACCTTTACTTTCTGCAATAACCTGACCATTAGAGATAGTGTCTCCTTCGCCTACAGACATAAAATCTTTCAATTCACTTGGCTGGCAACCTAACCTGTGGGAGATTTTTAAAACTGAAACAGGTCCTGGCAAATCTGTCCTGGCAACAATATCAGTAGCTGAAACTTTATCTCCAATCTTAAAAAGGGTTTCGCCTAAAAGAGGCAAACGTCTTATTTTTATAACTTTTAAACCAGCTGCTCTAGTTAAACCTGGGGTAAATGCTTGTGCCATAAATCTATTCCGGATAAAGTTTTAAACTTTCGTGCCAAGTTTTCAAACTTTTTATCCTTTCCTCCTCATTTGTAGATATTTTTAAAGGTCTACCCCTAGTATCAAAGATAACACCCACTTGCCCACCAGTTAAATTGACAATCATCTCTTTACCAGGCCCATCTCCCAAATCAACCTTTTTTGCAGGAATTAATTTTGCTTCTATTTTTTCACCAACCCCAAGATCAATAAGTTTGATTTGTCCAAAACCCATCTCGAAAGAATTACCATCAGCAAGCTCAACCTTCAAAACAGACTCTCCTTTCCTTGTTTCTCCTGTTGGGGCAACGCATGTACCTAACCTAACTAAACAATCTTTGTCAAAAACTTCAACAGCAGCATCAGCATTTATAGTTGAGAGAACCCCTAGATGAGGCATCATAAAAATACTATCTACTGCTAATTCAGTAATTCCTTCAGGCTGAAAAGCATCAATTAGCATAGACATTGACTGCACCCTTCTAGGAGCATGAGATAAAACACCTCCTGAACCTATAAGCAAATCAAGATCTGACATCTTAATCAATGATTCTCCTCCGGACTTTTGTGAAAAAGCATCTGCTATTGTTCTCTGTTGTTGAACACCTTTAAGGCCAACAGCCAAAGATTTATGATGCTCAAAAGAAAGAGAAAGAGCTTCTCTAGCCAATGCTTGTTCGATAATCAACTCTTCCAATGTTTGAGGAATGGTAGTTGGCCTTATCATCTTATTTTTAATTCTGTTTCTCAAATCTTGTTCATCCATCTCGAAAGGAACCCAACGCATAACATTTTTCCAACCAGCTTCAGCCATAACCTGAGAAATAGAATAAGACATGCCTAAATTAGCAGATACAGTTCGATTGAATTTGTCAGAAAAAACACTAAAAATATCTGTTGTAGCCCCACCTATATCAACACCCACAACCTGAATTTTTTCCTTTTCAGCGATTCGCTCTATGAGAGAACCTACCGCGCCTGGAGTAGGCATAATTGGAGCATCAGTCCAAGATATCAATTTTGGATACCCTGGAGCCTGCTGCATAACATGTTCCATAAACAACTCATGAATCTTCTCTCTTGCTGGTCCAAGATTCTCAGATTCAAGAGTTGGCCTAAGGTTGTCTACAATAAACAAATCACAAACTCCACCCAGTATTTCTTTTATAGTTTTTCTTGCATCAATATTTCCAGCGTAAATCACTGGTAATTTAGCTGAACCCAATCTTGATGTTGGCTTTGCTTCTTTTATTACTTCTGCCATCTCAACAACATGGTTAACATCACCACCATCAGTACCACCAGAAAGAAGAATCATATCTGGCCTTAGATTTCTAATTAATTCAATCCTTTCCCATGTTTTTCTACCATCGTTAATCGCAAGAGCATCCATCACAATCGATCCAGCACCTAAAGCAGCCCTATTTGCACTTTCTGCAGTCATCTCTTTTACAACACCAGCTACTAGCATCTGTAAACCACCTCCAGCAGATGATGTTGAAACATAAGCATCAACACCTTTCTTGCCATCATTGGGCCTAATAACACCTTTTCCATCCTTGAGTAAAAAAGTCTTTTTTGACAATTCTTCTAATTCTTCTACAGAATTAACTACCCCTGCTGTAACATCTTCAAAAGGAGCCTCTACCGTTGTAGGGGCCTCTCCTCTTTTTTCCAATCTGTAACCATCCTTTTTTTTCTCGATATAAATCGCTTTTGTGGTTGTTGATCCACAATCCGTAGCAATAAAATTTTTATGATCCATTAGCAGCTAATTCCTTTTCTATTGAATTTATCATTTGTTCAATTCTTTTTCTGTCTGAAAAAAAATCTGGCACAATATCCCATTTCTCCCTGTCGAAAAACAGGTGTCCAACTGGTGAAAGAACGGTAAATGCTGAAGAAGCTAGAACGTTCAAAGGTTTTGCAACCTCTAATAAAAATATCGAAGGCACTCCTAAGCCATTATCCACAAGATTTGAAGCAAAATCTTCATCACTTTTAGCCTGCCAGCTCTCACCAGAAAAAATCTTCCTAAACATAATACCTAGTATGCAATCCTAATTTATAAGCTCGTGACTTTTAATTATTTGGATTTTTTTTGAAATAATATCAATTATTTTTTTTCTGTCTTGAGCACCAGGAGGTAAATATATCCAAGAACCTTTCAAACCTCCATAGAAACTTTTTTTTGCTGTCGGGGACAAATAAACCCCTTTGAGGTGAAAATGAGCTGATTTAAATAAGTTTAAATCTTTTTTTACTGAATTATTTAAAAACTTTATTGTGATATGGTCATCATTAATCTGATAAGTAAATTCAATAAAATAATTAATCCAAGAAAAAACCATTATGCAACCCCAGAAAAAAGCTTCGTAAAAACTAAAATATATTGAATTTATAAAAAATGCTATACCAAAGGATAAGCCTATAGGGAGAAGTGATTTGGGATAATCATTTTTAAAACCACAGCAGTTCCAAGAAAAAAAATCTTTAACCATGGAGATTAAAAGAAATTAGGCTCTGATTCAAAAGGTTCATTTTTCCTACACTCCTTCAAAGCGCTTTCAACAATTGCCTCTTTGCACAATGGCAATTCAAGATCGTAATTTTTGAAAAAAGATACCTCGGGACAAAAATCAGGATTTTCAACCAGGTCAACAAAAAAATCTAAAGGATTGCAATCATAAAAAGATAAAAACTTTAACAGCTTATCTTTTTTTACGCCAGATTGAGTAAACAGCTCAGTTCTTAACCTTAAATCAGGATCTGCAATAAATTGTCTTGCTTCCTCTATCCTTCTAAACTCTTCTGGATTTTTCTCTGGTGTGAAATTTTTAATACGCTGAAAATAAGCGCTTTCTAAATCATCCTCCGAAACACCTGGATCGACTCCAAGGTCTCTATAGCTTTTGAGTTGTTTTTTAATATTTTCAACCTCATCTTCTAAAGCCGCCATTTCTATCAAATTAATATTTGTGCCATCTTTCACCTTGTGACAATAGTTTGCCATTTGAATGCTGATATCAAGCCAAACCTTTTCTTCTGTAGATTTTTTTTCAGAAAAATTCTGAACAAGATTGTCCCAATATTTACCAGCATTTAAAAAATCTCCAGAAAAAGTAAAATGAATGGCTAAATTTTTTTCAGCAGCTTCTTTTGTGATTGGGTGATTAAGAGCTTTTACATAATTTTTCAATGGACTTCTTCCAGCTAAAGCTTTTTTAACCCCTTTTTCAAGATCAATCACAAATTTCAAAGTACTAACAAGAGAGCTGCTGATGCCAAAATGAACACTTCTGCTCCATGCTTCCTCTGCAGACTCAAGATCTTTACAGTTCAAAAAACAATAACCTAAAACAATATGCGATCTTGCTCTTTTTATTCCAGTTCCAAGATTTTTTATAGGACCATTTAAAAGTTTTGAAAAATGAAATTGTGCATTTTCAAATTGACCAATCTTCATCAAGCTCCAACCAGTTAGTAATTTTTCAATTCCAGATGGTATCTCTTTTGGAAAAGGTGGTTTTTCGTTTTGAGACACAGCTATAGCAGCAGTAAGCCATGGCCGATTTAAAACATGTAAATTTTCCCAAACTTTATTTTTCAAAGTGTTATCTTCTGGAATTGGCATTTCTAGGTAATAACGAGCAATTCTTTTTGTAAATATCTCAGAGTTGTTCAAAGGTATACATCTCTCTAAAGCATTTTCAGCATTTTTATAATCTCCAGAACGCCAGGCAAGCCAAAAATAATCTGACAACAGCTGATCTTCAATATTCTTTAATTTCAATTTTTTTATTTGATTCCATGATGCAATTTTAGGATTCGTCAAAATTAAATTCTTCAATAATCTTGGATCATCTCCGATGGATAAAGCTCTTTCTATAACGGTTTGTGCTTTAGCTAATTTTTTTTCTGATATCAGCATTGATGACCATCTGTAATAAATCTCAATCAAAGAATTCAAAAAACGCTTGTCTTCTTTTTCCTCATAAGCTTTTTTGAAAAACTTTTCACATTTAGGCCAATCATTTTTTTCTACATAAAATAAACCATTTAGAAAAAATAATTCAGCTAAATCTGAGCTTGAGATATTTTTCATTTTTTTAAAATCAGATTCGGTCAAGATTTCAATACTGTTAATTGCCATCTTTAGCCTTCCAAATAAACCTGAATACTGTTTAGTTTCAGAAACTTGTTTGTATATATCGTTTGCTTTTGTGAAATCTGAAATACTTTCAAAATACTGAGCTTGATCAATAAGGCCCCATGGGGAATCAAAATGATTTTTCACAAAATCATATTTCTTGTTTGAAAAATGAAGATTCATTTTGTATTCAAAATAAGATTTCATTTTCTGGTCCATGCTTTTAATCATCTCTTGGACCAATTCAAAATTTTTAGATAAAAATGCAAGTGACGCAAGCCAAAAAATAACTTTTTGATTATTTAGAGAAGAAAATATTTTGAATTCATTTTTTGTTAAGCTCAAACCCAGGGACAAAGATTGTTGAAGAACTCTAACTGCCAGATTTAAATGTACCGGATTTGTTTTTCTCCATCTGGATAAAAATCCTGAAACTAAATTCTTATTAAAGTCCGCATTGGAAATAAGTGTATCTAGCAGCTTTTCATCCTTAAGATGCTGAATTAAAAAAACTAAAATTGATTCGCTTGAAGGTCTTTCAGAAGAAACTAGACATAAAAGCTCAATTGTTGGAGCCTTTGGTTTTTTTGATTGTAACAATATGTCAACTGCCTTAAACCTCGTGGTTTTATTTTGCATGCCTATACCAGCAATCTCAAGTTCTAAAGAATCAACATACACACCTTTTTCAAAACAGCACTCCGCAAGTAATTTTTTATTAACAGATGTAGGTTTGTTTTTAAAAGATTTTTTCAACAAGTCAAACCACTTGGCTGAAAGAGGTGCTTTGAGCTTTTGAAATACCCAATCTGAAAAATTTACATTTGTAAGATTTTTAATTAAATAATTTTGTACAAGTGAAGTATTTTTCTGTTCCCAAATATCATTGTTGAACAAATATTCAACATATAAATTTTTCACCATATCATCTTGATCATTTCTTACAAGATGTTTTAAAAAAGGCAAGAATTCTTTAGCAATTTTCAACTCAGAAGCCAACCTTCTCCTCAAGAAGGAAATAAGTAATGGATCAATTTTATTTTTTAAAAAAGCAGAATAACCGCCATATGGAAAAACTTTATTCCCAGTAGAAAGAATCAAGAAGAAATCATTTTTATGTTGTTTAGCTAGCTTAAACCATAGCTCATAATCAAAAACAAAATCATTATTAATGTTTTTTCGAATTTTATTTTCTAAGTTTTCTAAATAGCCTTTATCTGCTGCATGCTTTTCAACAAAAGATAGCCATTGTTGTTGCATTTCCTTATCTGAACCCTCAAGAGGCCATGAATCTAATATTTCCAACCTGTCTTGAACACCTATTTCGTTCCAGGTTTTTTTAAGCTGCTCTAAAGCATTCTCACTCTTCCCTTTCTTGAAAAAAGCTAATATCTTTTTTTTAGGATTCTGTTTAAAGCCAAAAATCATTGTCTAAAATTCTATTTTTTATTAAAGCTTAGTAGCAACAATAAGCTTTCTATTCTCTCCAAAAACATCGATTTGATAGTCATATGTCATGATTTTGAATTTTTTATTTGAAGCAAGACTGGCATCTTTTCCGCAAAAGAGAATCAATGAGCCGTTTTTGTTCAACAACGGCACAAGTGTTTTGAATGCAATTTGTGGGGGGAATAAAGCTCTTGCAGTTATAACGTCATAACGCTCAAATTTATTGACCATTTTACGAACATCAAAATTTAGAACATCATAATTCATATCTAAAAAATCCAATGTTTCCTTTAACCAATCTGCTTTTTGAGAATTCTTCTCTATGAAAATTCCTTGCCAATTTGGGAACATTAAAGCTAATGGAATAGCATTTAAGCCATTACCTGAACCGACATCTAGCCATGATTTGAATTCTTTTTTTTTAAATAAATCCAAATCCTTAAAAGCATAACGTGAATCAAAAACTCCCAACTCTAATATTTGATTAATGTCCCTCCATCCGACAGCTCGCCAAGAAGCATTCTTCAAAATTTCAGCAAAAGCTGTGAGCTTTTCTTTATTGTTCATTTACAAGTGTTTTTATACTTTCAATTGATTTCGCAAAAGTTGAACCGGAATTATACTTCTTGCTTATTTTCAAAAATTTATTCACATATTTAGATTTATTTATCCACATATCATTAACATCCTTTTCAAGCATTCTAAAATTACAAAGATCCTGTATTCTCTCTGGAACAATTTCCTTTTCGGCAAAGATGTTAGGGTGAACCCAAAAATCCGGAGTCCTTCCAAGCAATTTAGAAACACCCAAAACACTCCATAATAAATTACTTGTTTTATACACCGCGACAACAGGTGTTTTGGAAACTACACACTGCTGAACAAGAGTTCCATTACAGGCAATCGCAACCCTGCATAAGGGAATTATTTTTTTTGCATCCTCTTTTCTTATTTCGACATTTGAGAATTGATCAAATTGATCTTTAATATGCCCAAAGGCATTGGAAACAAGAATTTTTTTTTCTTTAAAGCGTTCAGCTAGTTTTAAAAAAACAGGCATTAATCTTTCTACCTCTTTCTTCCTGCTTCCCAGGAAGAATCCTAAAAAATCTTCATCTTGATTTTCGGAAATATCAAAATGAGGATTTTTAACCCTTATGGCTTTTCCATTACCTGAATAAGCCATCCAAGACATCTCATCAGTAACTAAAAGAAGATCAGCTAAAGATTCTAATTTTTTTGTTCTTGAGGTTTTTCCTTTTTGCTTCCAATCAGGACTGGGGGCAACCCAAACAACAGGAATTGACAGTTTTTTTGCAATAGGCGAAAACTTTTCAAGCAAATATCTTCCATCCACCACAACTAAAACAGATGAATTCATCAACTTTTGTTCAATTCTCCTGCCTTCTTTTAATGTTTTTGGTAGATTTAAAACAGCATCAACAAAACCGATTGTTGAAAAAGGATCTTGCGAAATGAAAACATCAGCACCTGCAGATTTCAAACAGGTTCCGCCTAAGGCTTTAATTGGTCCCTGATCAGCTTTAATCCATGCTTCCGCTATTTTTGAAGCTATGAAATCACCTGAAGGGTCAGGCGCGAGTATCAACATATGCTTTTTCACAAGTAAAATTATTTAAGTTAATAATATCCTGCTTTCTAAAAACAAGTGAATGAAAAACGATAAAAACTTAAAACTCAAAAAAATAAATGAATATTTATTTAAAAATTTAAAAGCTTTCTCTTTAGGGTTCGCAATAGTTTTTATTGTTGCTCAAATCGGAACAGGTTTAAATATATATGCCCTAACCTTCCTTCAAGAGCTTCTGGATGAAGGCTTGGGTCAAGCAAATCCTGAAAAAATAGAAGAACTAATCCCAATTATTGTTAAATTATGGATTATCCAGGGTTTTGTAACATATTTTGCAAAATACATGGCTGCCTGGTTTGGTGGCAGTATTTCAAAAAAATTAAGAATAGTCATTTTTTCAAAACTGTTAAAAATACCAGATTACTGGTTTCAGCAAAAAGGTCGCCATGGCGACATGCTGACACGAATGTCAGCAGATATCAATAAAATTTCAGATTTTTTTACACATACGGTTTCTGAATTGCTGATTGTGCCTACAAAAATAATACTGTCCTCAATTGTGCTTTTTATAGTTGCTCCAAGATTAACAATCACACTTCTTGTGACAGTGCCCATATTAGCAAAAATTTTTAAAATTGGCATATCAAAAATACAACACTACACACAAGAGACCCAATCTAAATTAAGTCAACTAACCGAGATAACTAGAGAAACGATAGAGGGTATCAAGCTGGTGCATCTTTTCCGCATTCAAACAGATTTAAAAAACAAATTCTCAGAAAAAGCGCATCAATTATTTAAAGTTCATTTGAAAAATTTTGCCTCAAGGATTTGGCTTGTTCCGACAATGCATCTTGCAAATGGTATTATTTTTGGAACAATCTTATGGCTTGCAGCATGGGAAATGAAAAATGGAAATTCCCAATTTTTAAACATTGATATTGATCCTAAATACTCAATGTTTGATGTTGCTTCAATAGGTGGCATAACAGTCTATTTTTCAATTTTAGTCTCAGGTGTTTTAAGTCCATCAAAAGTTCTTGGACCTTTGCTTGCTAGGGTTGCAGAGGCGCAAATATCAGCAGGAAGACTTATGGATATTGAAAATCTAGAAGAAGTAAGGGATGAAGGTACTGTGGAGATAAAAAAAGAGGCTTGTTCTGGAGAGATATCTATCAAATCATTAAGTTTCAAATATGACCAAAGCGAAAAAGGGGTAAAAAACATTAACCTATCAATATCCCCTCGTCAAAAAGTTTGCATCACAGGCCCTTCAGGATCTGGAAAATCAACTTTATTTTCATTGCTTATGAGATTAAGAGAATCTGATGAAGGTGAAATTAAAATTGATGGACAAAACATACAGAACATAAAAATGGACTCTCTAAGAAACATAATAGGTTATGTCCCCCAGGAACCATATCTTTTCTCCACAACCATAAAGGAAAACATTTCAATTGGATCGAATCAATTCTCACAAGATGAAATCATGAATGCAAGCAAAAATGCAAATGCTCATGAATTCATAATGGAATGTGAAAAGGGATATGAAACAATAGTTGGAACAGCTGGCTCTACATTAAGTGGTGGTCAAAGGCAACGTATTGCACTTGCTCGAGCTTATCTGTTGAACACACCTATCCTTCTTTTGGACGAACCTTCTTCACATCTTGATGTAGAAAATGTAGAAAAGATTGAAACGGTTATAAAAAAGCTTAGTGAAGATAAAACTGTTATTGAGATTACTCACAATACAAAAAAAATCATGCGTTCAGATTACGTCATACTTATGAATGATGGTGAGGTAATTGACTCTGGAAAACCTGCAGATTTGCTCAAAAAGAATGTTGCTTTTTCTAAAATGATTAATAAATAAATGACAGAAAAACTTATTGTTATACCAGCAAGAATTGGGAGTAAGCGATTTCCAAAAAAAATGCTTTTTAAAATACAGGGGAAGACACTCATTGAATGGACAATAGAAGCTGCAAAAAAAACAACAGGAGCAGAAGTATATGTTGCAACTGATGATGATGAAATTGCAAAAAAAGCAAAAAAAACAAACATTAAATACATGCTGACTCCAAAAAATATAAGCTCGGGCACAGAAAGGGTTTCTTATCTTGTTGATGAAATTGGATTCAATGGAAAAATTATTAATTGGCAAGGGGATGAACCGCTTGTTGAACCCAATCATATAAATAAGCTTTTTGACTTGCTTGACTCTTATGATGTTGTTACGCTAGCAACACCCTATAAAGGCGATCTAAAAAACATCAATAGAGTTAAAGCGAACATCAACACAAAAATGGAAGCAGTGGACTTTTCTAGAAATGATTTCTTTATAAATTCATCTGGAACATCACCTTCAGGAAAAGAATTCAAAAAAAGACAAAATTGGGATACGTGCTGGGAGCATGTTGGCATTTATGGTTACAGATCTTCAGCACTTAAAAAATGGACATCAGCAAAAGTTTCACAAAGAGAAAAAAAGGAAAAGCTCGAACAGCTAACAGCTTTAGAAATAGGTTTAAAGATAGGAGTTCAAGTAATAAACACTGCGCCAATTGGAATTAACACAATCGAAGATGTTAAAAAAATAAAAAAATTAACTTTACCTGATTAAAATAACCACCTAGTGATTTTATTTTTACTTATTGCCCTTCTCTTTGAAGTAGAAGAAAAACATCATCAATTAAGCTATCAAGACGCTATAAAAACTTCTCTTCAGCAAAGCCCTAATTATCTTCAAAATTTACTCAACTATGAAAATAGTTTAAATAATTGGAAAATCTCAAGAACAGAATTTTCCATCAGGCCTGACATGTCATTTTCACTACTTGATTCTGAGGGTTCAGATAGAAGTGAATCGTTAAATACATCTTTTAATCTGGACACTGTTTATCTTGGTGATTTTTCAGTTTCATACAATCTTAATCACTGTAATGTATGGAGTGTTGGCACCTGTCTAGATTCTCAAAATTATCAAGAATCTAGCAATCTTACATGGACAATACCTTTAGGCAAAGGATCAAGCGTTTTAATGAAAACAAAATCAATAGTTAGAAGTGATTGGAGTTTAGAAGAGGCGCAGATTAATCTTTTCAAGAACAAACAAAACACAATATCATCTGCAGTGCAGCTATGGTTAGGTTTAAGAAACTCCCTAAAACAACTTGAAATCAGACAGCAAAATCTGGAAAACAGTGAAGAGTTTCTAAGACAGCAAAATGTAAAATTTGATCTGGAGCTAATTGCAAAATCAGCGCTAACTCAATCAGCATATCAACGAGATCAATCAAAATTATCGCTTTTAAATGCTGAAGAAAGTGTTGAATCTTCTTGGGAAAATTTAAATACATATCTTGGTCACGAAGCCAATCTTAGAGGAACACTCGATGTAAATTTACCAATTGCTCCACGAGAAACACCCAACCTAAAAATGGCTTTGGATAATTATGTGGGATTCTCAACAATCAAAATTGCAAAAATTAGCTTAGACAGAAATGAATTAAGCCTTAAGGAATCTGAAGACGCAATGAGGTGGAATATTGCATTAACAAATAGAGCTTTTGGAAGTGGTGAAGGGTCTTCATTTGGGAATGTATCGGACGAAGGAAACACGCATACAGCAACAATTTCAATTAACATACCTTTAGACAGAAGAGATGAAAAAGCCGCATATGAAAACTCAAAAAACAATTATGAATCTGCAAAAATTGGATATTCTGAAAATGTTAAACAATTCAAACTTGACCTAACTTCAAACCATAGGTTAATTGAAAAAAGAATAAGGGAACTAGAGTTACAGGAATCAGCATTTCAGCTTGCTACAGAAACATACAACACAACACTAAGAGGTTACCAAGGCGGACTTAACTCTTTACAAGATTACCTAACTGCAGAATCATCGTATGTAAATGCACAATTGGGTGTAACAAATGCTGAGGAATCTTTAAGAAATGCATGGATACAATGGTGGAAATTGACAGATGAAGACTTGGAAAAAATATTCCTGGAGGAATAAAAAATGATAATGAAAATATTTAAAAAATTCAAAATGGTACACTTTGTAATATTGGCTGTAGGGCTTTTTGTTGTAATTTCACAATCAAAAAACACTCAATCAAACATGAAAGAATCTTTGCCATCTGTGCAATCAAGACAGCAAAAAATGGAGATTTCATTAGATCTAATTGGCGAGCTACAAAGCCTGAATCATGATTATGTCTACCCTAAAATATGGAATGGAAGGATATCTTACTTAAGACCTGAAGGCTTTGTCAAGGAAGGAGAAATTGTTGTCAATTTCGAAACAAAAGGCATTGAGGATGACCTTAAACAAAGTCAAGAACAACTTGAAAGTGCAATTTACGCTCTTGAAAACCTTAAAGAATCAATAGAACTTCAAACAGTACAAGCAAACAATGGTTTGGAAATGGCTAAGAAGAATCTTGAAAACGCAGAAACGAATTACCAAAGAAGAAAAACAGAAATAGAAGAGGGAATCAGGCCTCCAATTGATTTGGCTCAATCTGAGATAAGCCTATTACAGGCTCAACAGTCACTTGAAGAGTCTGAACTTAGTTTAAAAACTAGAGAAAACCAGTGGGAACTTGATCTGTTGGATAGACAAAAAACAATCGATTACAGAAGAGAAAAGGTTGAAGAAAAAACTGAAGACTTAGCAAATGGAACAATATATGCACACAAAGACGGATTAATGATCCATAATGAAGGATGGTTTGGACAGGTAAGGAAATATCAAGAAGGTGATGAAACAAGAAAAGATCGTCCGATATTGGATTTTCCTGAGATCACCTCTTTTATCGTTAGGGTAAAAATCAATGAAAGAGACCTGTATAAAGTAAAAATAGGCCAAGATGCCCTGATTACAATTGATGCTATTCCTGGTAAAGTTTTTAAAGGTACAGTTAACAAAATTGCTGATATAGCTTCAAGTGATATGGGAACGAGCTCTGTTACGTTTTCTGCACAAGGCGATTCAAAAGGTTTTGCAGCTGAGATACTTCTTTCACGTAATGATGAAATGGAAGAAGCATCTCCTGTTTCAGAAACACAGGCTAAAGATAAAGGTGCAAAAATAAGACAAGCAAGAAAATCAGATTCTGGAATGCCCGATTCGATAAAAGAAAAAATAAGCAAAGGCTCTGCAGCTGAAGAATCATTTACAGCAAAAGCAGCTCAATGGAGCAATCAAGAATCAACACAGGAAGAAAAGGATGATTTTTCAAATCTAAGACCTGGGATGACATCTTTAACTAGAATAATTCTTAATGTAATTGAAGACGCAGTGATACTTCCAAGATCAGCAATATTCATTGATGGTGGTCAAACTGTAGTTTACCGAGTCAATAGTGATCAATCATGGGAAAAAATAACAGTAGATCTTGGAGCTGTAACGCCTCAAGAAGCAGAAATTAAATCAGGCATTCAAGCTGGAGAAACATTTCTGATAATTGCACCAGAGGAAAGCGCAATAAGCACGTCTATCGAAAGTAGTAAAGAAGACAAAACTGGCTCTTCAAATGGAAAACCTTCCTTTGGCGGTTGGGGTGGTGGTTCGAAAGGTGGCTCGAGAGGCGGCAAGTGACGAATGTTGTAACCTTAGACCAAGTTTATAAAACTTATGATCTTGGTGAAATTAAAGTTCCTGTACTTAAGGGTGTAGACCTTAAAATCAAAAAAGGAGAATGGGTCTCTCTGATGGGGCCTTCTGGATCAGGAAAAACAACATTAATGAATATAGTAGGTTTGCTTGACACTCCTACATCTGGAAACTATTTACTAAATGAAGAAATGGCTTCAGTAAAAAATGATGATGATTTATCCAATTTAAGAAATAACCATATAGGGTTTGTATTTCAAACATTCAACATACTTCCTCAACTAAACGCTTGGCAAAATGTAGCATTACCTCTAAATTATTCAGCACAAAATCAAACACCTAGAAAGATTGCAATGGAACTGTTAGATAAAGTTGGACTCAAGGAAAGAGCAACACATAGGCCAAATGAATTAAGTGGTGGAGAAAGGCAAAGGGTCGCTGTAGCAAGAGCTTTATCAAACAACCCCTCTCTTATTCTTGCAGATGAGCCGACAGGTAACCTTGATAGTAAAACTGGGAAGGATGTGTTGGAATTATTTGAAAAATTACATTCAGAAGGAATAACAATCCTGATGGTTACGCATGATACAGAAGTAGCAGAGAGATCTCAAAGGATAATCAATATTCTTGACGGAAAAATAGCATGAAAATCTTAAATCTATTGCGTGAAGCATGGGCAGAAATAACACTGCAGCCATTCAGGTCTTTTTTAACAGCACTTGGAATTGTTTTTGGAGTTGGAGCAGTTATAGCTATATTAGCAATTTCAGAAGGTGCAAAAAGAGAGGCTGTTTCGCAATTAGAAGTACTAGGGGCAGGAACAATAAGAGTTAGAGAGTCTGATGCTCAAGCAAATTCAACAAACAATGGCGTAGGAACCTCAGGTGTTTATATTCAAACTAGAGGTTGGTGGGGGTTCTCAGGTCTTTCAGGGTCAATGGGCAGTGGCGGTCCTGCAAGACCTTTAGATATGAAAGATCTTGAAGCAGTAAAGGGTCTTGAAGGCATAGATGCAGCTGCAAGCGAAAGGACAAAGGAAGTATCCTTGCCGGGAAACTTTGGTGACATTTCTGTAACTGTTGTTGGAACAACTCCAGATTATTTAAAAATCCAAGGATTAAAACTTCAAGAAGGGAGATTTTTTGATTCATTGGATATTGAATCAAGAAATAAAGTTGCTGTTATAGGTCCAAAAACAAGAGGTTTAGTCTTTGGTACGGGAGAAGCCATAGGCAATATAGTAAGAATAGACAATGTACCTTACACCATAATTGGAGTTGTCTCACCTAAAGACTGGTCTGGTGTAACGCTTGTTCAAATTAGAGACACTGGAAAAGACGTATACATACCTGTCACAACAATGGCAATCGGAACATCAGAATACCCTGTTGGGTTGAATGAAATAATATTAAGATTGAAAAGTGGTGAAAACCCCGTCCAATGGGGTGCAATAGTTGAAAAAATTGTATCAATAGCTCACCCAGCTGGTGCATTTGAGGTAATCGTTCCTGAAGAGCTGCTTGCTCAACAACAACAACTTCAAAAGATTTTTTCTGTTGTAATGGGTTTGATTGCCAGTATAAGTCTTATTGTTGGTGGCATAGGAATAATGAACATATCACTTGCAACAGTAATACAAAGAACAAGAGAAATAGGCATAAGACGTGCTTTAGGCGCCAGGAAAAAAGACATCCAGGCTCAATTCCTTTCCGAAAGTTTCTTGATATCTGTTCTAGGTGGAGCGGTCGGAATCTTTCTGGGTTATGCATTGTCGCAAGCCGTTTCATCTTATGCAGGATGGTCAACAGCAATATCTGGTGTTGGAGTTATTGTTGCATTCTCAGTTGCTGCAACCGTTGGTGTGATCTTTGGGTGGTGGCCTGCCAAAAGAGCATCTGAAATGCCTCCAGTTGATGCATTGAGACACGAATAAAAACATATCATCACTACTTCAAAATACTAAAAAAATATCGAAAATCTCTTTATTTTTGAATATTCTTTATTTTTATATAAAAAAATAAAATATACAGATTTTTGGTCTTATTTTTACTTTTCTCTGATTTGTAGTAGAATTAGCTTAATGTGGTGTAGAGGAAACAAAGGTAACTCTCACTACAAATTTATGATTACGGAGGTTAAACGTAATGAAAAAATTGGCAATTTTTGCTGCAATTCTTTTTGTAGCAAGTAGCGCGCTAAACGCGGGCGACATTAGAGTTAGACACTGGGATGACGGAGCTAATGATGGTATTAGCACTGACATGACTTGGTCTGACGGTGCAGACATCTCTGACAACTTCAGCGCAGCTTGGGGTTGGAATTTGAACTGGGACGACCAAGGAAACGGTGCGGGAACAAGCGCAGCTTTGAACCACGCTTACACTGGTTGGAACAATTCTTGGGGTACTTGGCACACAGGTATTATGCCTTGTGGCATGATAGGAAACAGCATGGCATGTGACGACATGGCTTACAACATGGGTATGAATGGTACTTTCAACGGTCACCACATCTCCCTTGGTAACGTAGGCGGTTGGGCACTAAACATCTGGGATGACAGAGCTGGTAACACTGGTATGTCTACAGACCTAAGCGACATGGTCGGTTGGGGCATGACTCTCGGTACTGTTGATAACGGTAACGGTGACTCAATGTGGATTTCTGCTTCCATGGATCTTGGTGGCGCAGCAAGTTTGGACATCGAATGGATGGACGACAACGGTCTTGACGGCACAAACATGACTTTGGGTTATGGAATCAATGATGACCTAGGTCTTAGCATCCAAATGGGTGACGCTAATAATGCTCACACATGGGGTGGCGGTTTCGGTGGTGTAACTGCTAATGAGATCACTAGATTCACTCTTTCTTGGGGTGGAAACTGGAGTTTCTCAAACGTAGACCATGACGGTAACGAATGGATGTCAGTAGATTACTCTGCTTCTTTCTAAGTTAGTAGTTAGTAATTAATACAACGAATACGACTGGGGGGCCTTAATTGGCCCCCCTTTTTTTTTGCCTATAATCTAATCATGAAAAAAATACTTTTACTTTTCTTGATCTCCTTTCTGTCAGTTGCATTAAATGCAAACGAATATTTCGGTGACATAAGGTTAGAAGGACTCAAGATCTCATCAAACAACGCAAGCAACAACGAAAGTTTCTTATGGAGAACACGAATAGGAACATCTCTGGAAAAAGATAATTCAACAATAAATATACTAGGGACCTTTCAGGATGACGAGTTTGGAAGTCTCAACAATGAAGATGCTTCACTAGAAAGAGGTAATGTTTACTGGAAACAAGATTGGGGATTTATGTACACAGGAAGAATGCCAGGTGGTTTTTTTGGAAACAATCTTCTATTTGATTCAGGTGAAAACAATGGTGACAACTCTTCTTTTGATGGTATTTACATCAAAGGTGAATCTTTATTTTCTGAAACAGGACATCTTGATTTCATCTGGGCAAAACAAAATAACGACCAAGCAGACAAAGGCATAACTATATTTTCTACAAGGGTAAAAATTTCTCATAACTCATCTGACTTAAACTTTGGCATAACTTCTGCCTCGAACAATGACGCAAATACTGCCCTTGGCGTAAATGAGGATTGGTCTGCTGTGTTTGTGTCAACAAATCACAAGCTTGGCGAATCTAATTTGAAAATCGAATACCTTCAATCAGATGGCAATAATGGGCTTGGTGCTAATAATCCATTAGCAAAAAAAAGAGATAATGCTTATCTTTTGCAATTAGACCTGCCAATTAAAGAAAATTTTTCAATTGGTTTGGATTATGGAGCCTGGGAGCCTGGAGCGCTTTTGGCAAACTGGAGCAGTATGGGTAAAGGAACTTTTGTTTTTTCAGATGGTTCAATAAATAGCTCTGGCATAAATAACCCTTTCTCAAAAGGGGAAATAATTCGTTATTCAATTGGTTTAGGTTCAAATTGGGAAATCAACTGGGACACCTCGAAGAACATAACCAACAACGAAAAAGAAGAACGAATTTCAATAGTCTTTTTTGATAATTATTAATCATGGAAAAAAGATTAAATATAGCAAAAAATTTAACACTTCTTGAAAACAAAAAAGAAGGTTGGAAAGAACTTTATGCAAAATTATTAAAATTTGACTGGGGATTAAAAACCATTGTCTTTGCAGGCCCTCCTGGTGTAGGGAAATCTTCAATACTTAATTATTTTGTTGAAAAATGCAATGACAAAACAACTTTTCTACTAATTGATCCTTCAAGTTCAATTTCAGGAGGAGCAGTTCTTGCAGACAGGGCTAGGTTTAAGTCAAAAAACAATAGCAAAAAACCATTCATAAGATCTATTGCTTCTAGAGGCCATCATGGAGGTACATCATTTTCAATCTGGCCTTTTTTGCGTCTTTTCAATTCTGAAAAATTTGAACAAGCTTTCGTTGAATCGGTTGGAGTTGGACAAACATCGCAAGAATTGAGAGGTATAGCTGATTTTTTAATTGTTGTTCTGTCTCCGGAAAGTGGTGATTCTTATCAAGCGGTTAAAGCTGGCCTTTTAGAAGAGGCAGACCTTATAGTAATTAATAAATCTGATAGAGAAGGTGCTGAAAGGCTTAAATCAACAATGGAAACAATCACAAAAAAAGAGGTATTGAATATCTCAGCAAAAACAAATAAAAATATCGATAAGCTAGAAAGCAAAATTAAAGAATCTCAAACAAGAAATGATCAAGATAAAAATATTGCTGAAACAAAAGATTTTGCCACATCTTTATTTCTTGAAAAACTAAACAAAAAAATAAAAAAAGAAAAGAAGCTAAATCCATTGGATTTCGAGATAGATATTTAGAATTTAAAAATGGCTAAAATATTAATTGCAAAAATTGGCCTTGATGGGCATGACAGAGGTGCGCTTCTTGTTGCAAGAGAGTTGAAAGAGGCTGGGCATGAAGCAATTTACAGTGGGCTTCACAGAACACCAGAAGAAATTGCTATCATGTCTGCTGAAGAAGATGTTGATGTCATAGCTGTTGGAATACTTTCTGGTGCACATATGGCATTAATACCAATACTTATAGAAGAACTGAAAAAAAGACAAATCAACAAACCTATAACATTTGGTGGAATAATTACAAAAAAAGAATCCGAATCACTTAAAGATATAGGTGTTAAAGCTATCTTTAATGCAGGAACACCCTTACAAGAGATAGTAAAAAGAATCGAACAAATAGCAAATGAATAAATACTATTACCTAACTTTCCTGACTGGATTTGGTTTACTATCATTTGAAGTTTTCGGACCAAGATTGATGCAACCACATTTTGGACAATCTCCCATAATGTGGGCATCAACAATTTCAGTATTTCTAGGCGGCATGACATGTGGTTATTTTTTGGGAGGGAAAATATCATCAAAAAATACAAAAATCAAAATAAAAAAAATTACCTCTTTGGTATGGCTTTCAATATCGACATTAGTTATATTTTCACCAGAAATTAATGATTTTGTTGCTTCAGTATTTCTAGAAAAAGAACCCACAAAATGGGAGCCATTACTGATCAGTTTTTTTAATTTCTTTATACCTGCAACACTAATGGGTACAGCTTTTCCAACATTGGTTGAATTATGTCCCTCTGAAAAAACAAAAAAGGGAGAACATACTGGCATCCTTTTAGCAATTTCAACCCTTGGGAGCATTCTTGGAGTCTTAAGCCTTTACTTTTGGCTGATAACTACTTTCAACACAAGTGAAATTGCCGTCTTTCTTTCTGTTCCCTGGCTGATATCAATAGCAATTTTAAAAACAATTAAAACATGAATAAATCAATTTCAAAAATTAATATTTTCATTTGCTGCCTGATTCTGGCTTTCAATTATCCAAATACTGGTAATTATCAAATTACAAAATATCAAGCCAATTCACTTCTGCATCAAATAACAGTTGTAGATGAAGGTGACCATAGGTATCTTCTTTTTGATGACTATATACAAACCATGATGAAAAAAAACAGACCGTTAGAAGGTCATTTTGACTATATTGAATCCTTTCATCTGGTTAATGTTTTACAAGGTCGAGAAGGCACTTCATGCATGATAGGACTCGGTGGAGGCTCTGCTGTTAGAACCTTTTCTGACAGATACAAAGAAGGAAAAATTGTTGTTGCTGAAATTGACCCTATTGTTGAGATGGTTGCAAAAGAATATTTTGGTATGCCAAAAAATCCAAATCTAGAAATTAACATCATAGATGGAAGACAAATGTTCAAAAGAAAAGGTGCGCCTAAGTGCGATACAGCTTTAATTGATGGCTATAGTACAAGTCGTTATGGAGCCTATATACCATGGCATCTTGCTACAAAAGAATTTTTTTCTGAAGTCAAAAAAACGATGCCAGAAGATGGAATCATTGCTTATAACGTTATAGGAACAATAGATGGAAAATCTTCTTTAAATGTTCAAATGATAACGAAAACCATTCTTGAAAATTTTGATTATGTTTTTGCTATACCGATTGCTGACACATTTAATGTTGTGTTATTCGGATTCAGTGGAAATTTAAACGAATACACAGCGCGAATAGAAAATTTTCGAAATCAAAAAAATCAAAAGTACCCAAACCTCTTGAGGTTGTCATACTTGTTAAAAAAAGTTGAAATATCAGAAAAAACACCAATCCTCTCTGATGAATGGGCTCCAATAGATATGCCAGGGCTCATGGTGAAAATTTACCAATGACAAAGAAATATAATCCCAAATGATGAAAAATAACAATAAGCCAAAAAGAGTCATTACTGCAGCAAGCCTGTTTGATGGACATGATGCAGCGATTAATATGGTTAGAAGGCTGTTGCAAGAGCTTGGATGTGAAGTTATACATCTTGGACATGATAGATCTGTTGAGGAAATTGTCATGTCCGCTATTCAAGAAGACCCTCATGCGGTTGCCATATCCTCATACCAGGGCGGCCATATGGAATACTTCCAATATCTATCAAAAAGATTAAAAGAAGAAAATCTAGAACATGTAAAAATTTTTGGTGGTGGAGGTGGTGTGATACTGCCGGAAGAAGCGGATAAGCTAGAAAAAAATGGTATTACAAAAATATTCAGACCAGAAGATGGTGCTTCAAAAGGACTTATTGGAATGATCCAAGAGGTTATAGATCTATGTGATATAAACCCTGAAGATCTAACGATCCCAAATACAAACAATCATTTATCACTATCAAGAAAATTAACCTATGTTGAGAATAACAAAAAAATCAACTTTAAAAAATCTAAAAAAAATCCAAAAATCATAGGTATAACCGGCACTGGTGGATCTGGAAAATCATCATTAATAGATGAGTTAATTTTGCGTTTCTCCAGAGGGGAGCCAAATAAAAAAATTGCTATATTAGCTGCTGATCCAACAAGGGCAAGGACTGGTGGAGCACTACTTGGGGACAGAATAAGAATGAATGCAATCTATGGAGGGAATGTTTTTTTCAGGTCCCTTGCAACAAGAAGCAGGATGGCACTTTCATCAATAATTGGCAAAGCAATAGAGGCTGTTAAAAGTGAAGATTTTGATTTAATTTTTGTTGAAACTGCAGGAATAGGACAAGCAGACAACCCCCTTGAAAACATAGTTGATCTTTCAATATATGTGATGACTTCCGAATATGGAGCTCCAAGCCAGCTTGAAAAAATTGAAATGCTTGACACTGCTGACTTGATTGTGTTAAATAAATATGATCACCGAGCCGGAGAAGATGCCTTGAGAGACATACAAAAACAAGTTAGAAGATTAAAAAATCAAGGTCATGGAGATCTGGATAATCAACCAGTATTTGCTACAATAGCTAGCCAGTTTGCTGATCCAGGCGTAAATGAACTTTATGAAACTATAAAAATACTGGTTGGCCTCTCTTTAGAAAAAGAAAATCAAAAAAACAAAGCTGTTAGACCAACAAAGCATGTTTTAATTCCAGGTAACAGAGAGCGTTATTTAGCTGAAATATCTGAAACTGTTCATAATTACAAAAAAAATGTAACTAAATTAGAAGATATAGCTGAACAACTTCAAGCAATTTCATTAATCTTGAAAAAAAATAAAATAAATATACCAAAAAATTACACTCAATTTCCAAACCCTAAGCAAAAAAGCTTGGAAATGGATTTCAATAAATCTTTAGAAAAGTTAGGCGACACTGGGTTAAACGCTTTAAGAATGTATGACGATTTAAAAAAATACAATGAATCAAAATTGACATACTCTATAAGAGGCAAGGATATAAATGTACAAACCTTCTCTGAATCTCTTGCAGGAACAAAAATTTCCAAAGTTTCAATTCCAAAATACAGATCATGGGCAGATAGGATTAAATGGATACTTCTTGAAAATACCCCTGGTAAATTTCCATTTACACAAGGTGTTTTTGACTTCAGAAGAAGTGGAGAAGATCCAACAAGGATGTTTGCTGGAGAAGGTCCTCCAGAACAAACAAATAAAAGATTTCACCTATTAGCGGAAAGTGAACCATACAATCGTCTATCAACAGCTTTTGATTCTGTTACGCTTTATGGTAGAAGTCCAGAAAGCAGACCTGACATATATGGAAAAGTTGGAGAAAGTGGTGTTTCTATTGCAACAGTTGAGGATATGGGACGACTCTATAGGGGTTTTGACCTTTGCGATCCTGCGACAAGTGTTTCGATGACGATTAATGGACCAGCACCAACAATATTAGCATTCTTTTTAAACACAGCACTCAATCAACAAGTTGAAAAATTCAAAAAAACAAATTCCAGAATTCCGGATCAGGAAGAGTTAAAAGCAATCAAAGAATTAACATTTTCAAGCGTAAGAGGAACAGTTCAAGCTGACATCTTCAAAGAAGATCAAGCTCAAAACACATGCATTTTTTCCACTGAATTTTCACTAAAGCTTATGGGGGATATGCAAGAATGGTTTGTGAACAACAAAGTTAAAAACTTTTATTCTGTTTCAATATCTGGATACCATATAGCAGAAGCTGGAGCAAACCCGATCACCCAGCTTGCCCTTACACTTTCAAATGGCTTTACATATATTGAATACTATCTTTCTAGAGGGATGTCTATTGATGATTTTGCAAAAAACCTATCTTTCTTCTTCTCCTGTGGCTTAGATCCTGAATATCAAGTCTTAGGAAGAGTAGCTAGAAGAATTTGGGCAATTGCTTTAAGAGAAAAATATGGATCAAATATCAGGTCACAAAAATTAAAATACCACATCCAAACATCAGGAAGAAGCTTACATGCTCAAGAGATTCAATTCAATGATATAAGAACTACATTACAAGCTCTAATGGCTTACTATGATAGGTGTGACAGCCTTCATACAAATGCCTATGACGAAGCAATATGCACCCCAACAGAAGAGTCTGTAAGAAGGGCATTGGCCATACAACAAATCATCACTAAAGAACTTGGGACAGCCAAGTGTGAAAACATCCTACAGGGCAGTTTCTTCATTGAAGAGCTGACTGAACTAGTTGAAAATGCCGTTTTGAAAGAATTTGAATCAATAAACAGAAGAGGTGGTGTTTTGGGGGCTATGGAATTAGGTTATCAAAGAAGCAAAATACAAGAAGAAAGCTTACATTATGAACATTTAAAACATTCTGGTGAATTGCCTGTTGTTGGCGTAAATACTTTCATTGGCGAAAATACAGAGCCGGTAATACCTCAAGAGATAACAAGATCTCGTGATGAAGATAGAGACAATTGTGTAAAAAGAGTTAAAGAATTTGAAAATAATAATGCCAAAAAAAGTTCTGAAATGCTTAAAAAATTACAAAAAGTTGCCCTGGATGGTGGCAATATATTTGAACAACTAATGGAAACATCAAATTATGCTAGCCTTGGTCAAATAACTAACGCACTATTCAAAGTGGGCGGCAAATACAGAAGAAACTTATAACCTTGCAAAACATAACGATAATTGGCGGATCTGGTCTACTTGGAAGAAATCTAATTAAAAATCTGCATAAATGGAATGTAACAAACCTTGATAAAAAACCATTACATAAAAGTTATCAAAATGAAAATTATCAAGAAATATTAGGTGATGCCAATGATGAAAAAATACTCGAGACAGCATTAAAAAATGCTGATGCAGTGTGGATAAAAGCAGCAAAACTTGCCAATGAAAGGCATCTTGATTCAGCAAAGGATGAATATCGAAAAATAAACATTCACCTACCCAAAAAAATATTAAAAAAATGTAAAGATCTAAACATAAAACGTATTTTTTTCGACTCATCTGATGCTGTATTTTTAGACACATGGGAAAAAAATAAACATCTTCCCTTTAGTCAACATTCTCCAAAAGACTATTATGGAAAATCAAAATCAGAAGCAGAACAAGCAATAAAAAAATGGGCTTATGAAGATAAGGAAAGATCTGTACAGATATTTCGCTATACACGTGTTGCTTCAAAGGGAAACTTGAGATTATTATCATTATGGTGTATACAAAATCAATTAAATATACCTTTAAAAATATTTGGCAATGGGGAAAGATCAGGATGCATGATACATGTTGAAGACTGCATTAATGCAAACTTAAAAGCACTTCAGCTGCAGCCCAATTTTGATATTTACAATTTAACATTACACCCTATTACATTATCTGAATTAGCAAAAAAAGTAATAATGCTAAAAAATAAAAATGGGGAATTTACATATGTAAAAGATATCTTTAGTCATCCTACTGATCCAATGATACATGCTATGGACCCTGGTGAAACATGGGAAAAACTATCATACAGGCCAGAAAAAACACTAAACGACATAATTTCTGAAGCTCATATTTTCATAGAAAAAGAATTAGAGAAAAAAATTCCTAAAATCTTAAAAGGCATAAGCTCATTAAATATAATCAAAAAAATTATTAGAATTCTAATAATCAAGAATCTCAAAAAACAAGGAATAGAAATATAGGAGAAAAAAATGTTAAATATTGGAGACAAAGCACCTGAGTTTAAATTAATGACAGCAAATAAGCCTGAAGAAGGCAAACCATTAAGAGAATTTGAACTTTCTAAAGCGTTAGAGGAGGGAAGTTTGATTGTTGCCTTTTTCCCAGCATCTTTCACTGGTACATGCGAAAAAGAAATGTGTTCTTTTAGAGATAACCTAAAAGCTTTTGAGGAAGCAAGATGCAATGTTGTTGGAATATCAGTTGATATGCCTTTTGCACAAAAAAAATTCGCAGAAATTAACAACATATCTTTTCCTCTGCTTTCTGACTTAGGCGGAAAGGTATCGCAAAAATATGGTGTTTATTATGAAGATTTCATTGGTTTATCAGGCGTATCTAAAAGGTCTGTATTTATCATTGATCAAAATGGTGAAATTTCTTATAAGTGGGTTACTGAAAATCCAGCCATTCTGCCAGACTATAAAGAAGTGATAGATTCCATTTAAATTGATAGAAGATTCAATAAAGAAATTTATAAGCTGTTACAACCAGGGCAAACACAAATTACCTGAAACCCATGCTGAAACAATCAATCTTCAAATTGCGTTAAACAAAGAAGGTTATAAAAAAGAAAGCAAATGGGTTGGCTGGCATGGAGCTGTAAGAGCGAATGATCAAGGAGCAATCAAGGAAGAAGCTGTACTCTTGCATAACATTGTTGCTTTTTTGCTACCAGATTTTGATATCTCGGTAAACAAAGAAGATGCATTGGAGGCAGAAAGAGCAGCTGAAAAAGCAGTCCCATTAAGAAGCATCCTTAATGAACCTTCTGCCTTATGTTGGGCCTGGTGGGATCTTGGTTGTGCTAGGCTTGCTGCTAAAGACATAGATGGTGCAATATATGCCTTGGGAGAAGGTTTAAATCTTGTTGAAAGATCTCTAGATGAAGATCCAAATGATCCACAACTCAAACAAATATCATTATGGCTTAAACTATTTTCATTAAGGGCTCTTTGGAAATCTGGAAATTCAGGAGAACACCTAAGGCCAGAAGCACGAAAGATAACAGAAAATATATTGAAAATTGACAGTAACTGGGATAAAAAAACACTATTAAGACTTAGTGACTTAAAATAGAAAAAATGATAGAAACCAATATCGAAAAACTTAAAAAAGAACATAGAAGACTTGATTTAGAAATTCAAGAGTTGGTTAAGTCTGAACCTTACAACGAAGACCTGATAAAGAAAATGAAGAATCAAAAACTTTTATTAAAAAACCAAATACTTAAAATAGAAAATCAAAAATGAAAAAACTAATAGCATTTATATTTTTCTTGACCACTGCTTGTGGTGGCAGTGATTTTGACATACATGATGCAATCGAAATAGGCAATCATGAACAAGCAAAAGAGCTGATAGCTTCTCGTAATTTAAATTTAAATGATGACAAGATATGCATTCCTGAAGGTATTGACTGGGGTGGCATGTGCCCAATGCATCATGCCGCAATAAAAGGCGATGTCAAAATGATGAGTTTATTCTTGGAGAATGGAGCAGACATAGATAAAAAAGCTGCCAATAAAGACAAATCAAGCCCATTAGGTTGGGCGATATTCTTTTGCAACTGGACAGGAATTGAATGGTTGGTTGACAATGGCGCTAACCTTAATGCAGTCGACGCAAACGGCATCAATATACTGACAACAGCTAGAGTTTCTATTTGTGATGAAGACACCAAGGAAAAAATGTGGAAATACCTAGAAGAAAAAGGCGCTAAATAAACTAACCAAGATAACCCATCTCTTTCAATCTCTTTTTTAAAGCCTCCTCATCTTCCTGTGAATAATCTTGCGAGGAGCCTTTTCCTGATTTGTTTTTATCTTCTTTTATCTTGGGCCTCTTTCCAGTTTTCCAAATATCCATTTTTTTACTATCAATATCATTGGGAATTGACACACCTATAGAAGATAATATTTCTATATATGGATCCCATATATCTGCATTAATTTCTGAAGCATGCTTGATACCGGGACCATTAACAGCCCATACTCCCTCCATGCGATGAAATCCATTGTAGGGCAAAACAACATCAGTCCAAGAAGGGGTAAGGTCAAATTTCTTAAATAAACTTTTGTACCTTTTTGGAATATCTTGATCTTGCGGATTCAAACAACCTGTTTCTTCTAAATTCCACTCAATGACTATATCGGGAGCATCATTTAAATACTGTCCCTTATAAACATCTTCTTTTTTATGAGCTTTTGTAACCAGTCTAGTTCCATCTTTCAAGGCAATCGATTCAAATAGATCGATAAGCTCTTTTCTTAATTTTTCATAATCCTCCTTGCGGACAATCCCTTTTGGTTCCCTTCCCTTTAGATTTATATGTATCTCACCCATGTTTTTTGGATCGGTTACAAAAACTTGAGTTTTATTCCAGTCGTATATAGATAACATACTCATTCCTTCTACATATGCTTCTTTTTGAGTTTTAAACATTTTGTTTAAAAAGTTTTTCAAAAACAAAGGCATATTTCTTTTTAAAAATGCGAAAAAATTAAACTTGAATTCAGAAAATTTAGCTAAAAAAGGAACAACTGCAATCATTTTTTCAGCATTTTCTACAGGAACCTTAAGCTTCAAGTAGCCCTCAGACTCCAAGAAGCTCACAAAATCAGGAGCTAAATAAAAAGGACCCATTCCATGATCACTCAAAGCCCATATCTGAGTTTTTTTATCACAAAATGAATCCATAATTTCTCCCATGGCATCATCTACACTTTTGTAAACTTCTAAAAGAACTTTTCCATATTTTTTATTTAATTCATCTGAATAAAGGGGATGTTTTTCATCCCAATGTTTCCAAAAATAATGTCCAACTTGATCTGTTGCAGGAAAAACAATAAAAAATAAATCTAAATCCTTTTTATCCAACAGGTACATACTTAATTTTTTTTGAAAGCCAGTGTAAGAAATTAAATTATCACGCAAAATATCATAGCCATCTTTTGATTTCCTACCTTTGGAAAACTCCATCATGTCATATGGTTTTTTAAAATAAGATTCAATTTCAGATCTTAAATCTTTAGGCCAAAAAACATTGTCATCATCAGGACTTGGAGAGCCCATACCAGCAATATAAATTCCGTGCTTTAGCTTCTCAGCAGGATAACCCATGGGAACATTAACAATGCCGCATTTGACGCCATGTTTGTCTGCCTGGTGCCAAATAGAGGACCCGGAAACATGTGTTCTATTTGGAAAACGTAAATCATAAGAACCTCTTACGATTTGAGCAAAATCAAAAACTCCAGTTTTCCCTGGATTTTGACCCGTAACCATAGAGGCCCATGCACATGGCGTAATTGGCTCAAGGGTACTTTTTAAAATACCACTAGAGCCATTCATTATTTTTTTCAAATTTGGCAAATGCCCTTCTTCTATCCAGTTTTTAGCTAAATCCCAAGTAGCTCCATCAAGACCAAAAATAATTGTCTTAACTATTGCGCAACACCTCCACCAATAACCCTTGTGCCTAAATAAACAACGATACTTTGGCCTGGAGCCACTGTCACAGGTTCACTAAAAATAATTTTCTGTTCTTCTATTTTTTGAACTGGCCTTTTTGAACCCCTATAACGAATCCTTGCTGAAAGACCTTCAGGCAAAGCATTCAGATCAGTCAACCAATTAACTCTTTCCAAATTTATTTTTCGTTTTGAAAAATGATCCCTATCACCCAAGGTAACGGTATTGCTTTTGTGATCTTTCTGAACCACATAAGCTGGCTTACCTAAAGCAACACCCCCTAATCCTCTCCTTTGTCCAAGGGTAACGGTGAAATGACCTTTATGCTCACCTATAACATTACCTTTAAGGTCTAAGATATCTCCAGGTTCTTCTTTTCCAATAAACTTTACTAAACCTTCAGGTGCAAAACATAAATCCTGACTTTCAGGAGCTTTAGCTGTTGGCAAGCCCCCATCAAGAGCTTCCTTTCTGATGATACTTTTGTCCTCAACATCACCCAATGGAAAGATTATCTCGCTTAAAGATTGTTTTGATGTAGGCCATAAAAAATAACTTTGATCTTTTTTTTGAGATTTTGCTTCATGCATTTGGTATTCATTATTTTCTTTAAAAATTTTGCCATAATGCCCAGTTGCCAAAGCATCAGCACCCATACGTTTTGCTTGGCCTAAAAGCTCTTCAAATTTAACTTTACGATTGCATTCAACACATGGATTTGGGGTTAGCCCATTATCTAAATTGTTAAGAGCATGATCAATAACATTCTTTCTAAAAGACTCTGAATAATCAACTGCCATAAAGGGAATGTTTAATCTGTCAGCAACACGTCTAGCAGTTTGACCAGTTCGAATATTGCAGCAAGCAGAACCTTCACCTTCAGTAAGTCTCATAAATAGACCTATGACATCATGTCCTTGACGGATCAAACGTTGTGCAGCTACGCTACTATCAACACCGCCAGATAATGCAGCTACAATTTTCAAAATTAAAGAAGAGCGGAATCTATCTTCTTAGTCCACTCAGCAATAAAATTTGGCGTAAAACCAGAAGACCTCTCAATAACCTCTCCATCCTTGAAAAGAATAAAAGTAGGAATGCTCATGACTCCAAACTCAGAAGCAATGGAAGGACTCTCATCAACATTAACCTTTGCAATCATGGCGTTGTCTCCAATTTGGTCCGCAAGCTTATCAACATGTGGAGCAGCTGCCTTACATGGCCCACACCACTCAGCCCAAAAATCAACCAAAGTGATACCTTTATTTATATTTTCTGAAAAATTATCCTCATTAAGTTCAATTGCCATTATTTGCCTCCTGTGTAATATATTTACAGAATTGTATTATTGTTAAAGACAAAATGTTAATTATTTGTGTTTTTTGCAAATACCTGATTGCAAGAAGCTATTTATCATGATTAACAAGCACTATATTCTTGTCTTTTTCAAACCATGTTTTAAAAAAATCCGGTATTTTTTTAAGAACAGATTTAGAAAGATAAACCTTTCTATCCATGAGGTATCCAGCTATTCCAACATGTAAACGATCTGTATAAATCTCTTCATACTGACCGATATGATTGAAAAATCCATTAACTTCAGACTTGTAATCACCTATTGCAGAAATGTCATAATTGCATTTTGGCAACTTTCGTCCAACGGCCTCACGGTCCGTACGGTAAAAAAAGCCCTTTTCCTTAGTCGGGTTGATGATAATCTTATTTATATACAAAGCCATATCTGGACACAATTTAGCATGCTTGTTCAATTTCATGCTAGTAAAGGCATCTCTTGCCCACCAATCAATCTCTTTTGAATAGTCATGCTTAAAACCATAAGTGGAAGGAAGAACAATGACTTTTTTACATAAATCCTTCAAACGGTTAACGATTGGGTATACATGGTTCCATTTTGTAGAAAATCCACCACTTCCACAATATACAAATGTTACATCTTTATGCGGAGGTTGATATTTTTGATTGTATTTAACTTCAGTGTAAGCTATACCAGCTTCAGAAAAAAAATTCCTTGCACCAACATTAATCAATGCATCTCCCCAATTGCCATTATTTGCCATAAAAATTATTTCATTATCTATCAAAGAAAATGAATCTTTTAATTCTTTAAATAAATGTTTTTTACCTTTGCAATTGGGATTAAAATCTAGCCTTTTTGAAAATCTTAACCTGTTAAAAAAGCCTGAAAACCTTGCCTGTAATTTAATTAATTCTGAATTAAAGCTCATTCAAATTTCTTCTTCATTATCAGCCTGATAACAAAAGGGTCTTCGTTTTCAAAAACTGCTAAACCTTGTCTTTCTTCCAGTAACAATATATTAAAATTTTTGCCAAATTTTCTTTTTAGGTATTCAGAAGAATAAAGCATTCTGTAATGTTTTTCTCCTATTGGTGACGCAAAATGTGTTTCTATTTTTTCATCTTCACTAAAACCTTTACTGGATCTTGTTTCAATGAAGATCAAAGAGTTTTCTCCCATGATTTTTGACAAATTCATTAAAACCCTATCAGCCTCCTCTTCTTTTATAGCATGTAAAAAAAATCTTAAATAGTAAACATCATTTTTCACCTTCAAGTCCATGGCATTTTTTTTAGAAACATAGGGAAGGTCTGTGCTATTTGAAAATAGATCTATCCCTAAAGCTTCAATTCCAGCATTTCTAAAAAATATAGTATCTCGTGCATTGCCACAAGCAATATCTACTAAAGATATCTGGCTAAATGGTTTTTTTATATATTGCGGAATTAAATCAAGTGTGAATTTTGCAAAATCTGTCGGAGCGTCTGTAACAGAATATTTTTTATAAAAATTCTGCCAATAACTCATAAACCTTTTTCATTATCCCACAACCTCAAAAAAGATAAATGTTTTGGCTGTTGATTTTTTTTACTTGGTAGCTTCATGTAATCTCCATATAAATCTTTTAGATAATGATCAAAATTCCTTGGTACTGGAAGTCTAACCTTGCCAAAAACTTTTTCATCTAAAGGAAAGATCGTATCTTTTTGCCACCACACCCCTTTTGCAAGATCTTCAGGATGTTTAATGATTTTTGAAGATTTTAAACTTACATTCTTTTTCAAAAGTACAGCTTTTCCTATTGTGTTCAATCTGATTTCTTTTAAGAATCTACTATGTTGAATAGTATCCAGAAGATTCAAGAAAATATTTGATTTTTCCTCTGGAAGGGTGTTGACTACAAAGATATCAATAAAAATGCCTTGTTCATACCTGTCTGTAACAAATTCATTGCCCTCAAGGGCGATGCTGTTTTTATCTCTGATTTTCAAGGTAGTTCCAAATTTTCTTTTAATTGCTTTTGGAGCCCATTTATCTTCAAATATTTGAAGTGTGAGATTTTTTGGAAATTGTTTAGATTTATAAACTTTTTTCAATTTTTGAGCATCCTCATAAGACATGCATATATCTAAATCATCATCCCATGGAATGAAGCCTCCACCTCTAACTGCTCCTAACAGTGTTCCCGCATCAAGCCAATAAGTGATTTTATTTTTTTTACAAATATCATGCACATCTATCATCATGCTCATAAGTCTTTTATGAAGGTCATTCAGATTAATGTCTTTCTCTTTTTTTTCTTTTTTTGCAAGACCATAACCTGGATAAAATTCAGTATTTCTACAAAATGCCAAAAGCGCTAAACCAGCGGCCCATATCAAAAGCAATAAAAACAAAAACCGAAATCCCAATACCATATCAAAAGCAATAAAAACAAAAACCGAAATCCCAATACTGAAAGCAAAAATTTGCAATTTAGCTGAACATACCCTGTCCACTTTCCCTTTACGGAAAAAAACCACTAATGTTATAAAGCTACTAAGCAAAAAAAATGCAGAAATAAATTTAGGCTGAAGGGCTAGAAAGATAGGGTTAGCAACGACAAGCATTATTAAGCCTGTAAAAAAAAGACGATAACCAAGAGCTAATAAAGACTTATTTCTGACAACAAGACTGCTAAAATTTGTTTCGAGCCATGAGTAATTAACATTTTTTTTCTCTATATCACTATAAGCTTCTCGCTGCAATGCAATCATTGGAAAGCTGCAATAAATATTTTTTTCAGCATGTATCCTTGATTCAAAATAAACATCAATGGGAATATCTAATTTCTGATTTGGATCTAAAGAATTTTCATCAAGAATATGCTGGTAAACAGAATTGCTGTAAGCAACCGCGTGCGTAGACCTACCACCTTGAACATTAACGATATTTTGAGAATGTTTAAAAGACTCTTTTGTTAAGTTTAAACCTAAATAAAACATATCCCAATCTGCGGGTAGTTGCGATAGTGACACAGAGAGATTCTTCAATGCATTTTTTTTAAAAACTACATCATCTTCAAGAATAAGAAAATTTTTCAAATTTTTGTTTTTTGCTTTTTTTATTATCGAAAGTGTACTTAACTTGCATCCAAGGGCTCCATCTTTAGAAGGAGGCACAATTGCAGAGAATTTTTTCACCCTGTGTGCTATACCAAGCCTTTTAGCTTCTTTTAAAAAAGAAGCCCATCTATCCGGTCTTGAATCAAGGTTGATACAAAAAATCTCATCAAAAAAATCAAACGGATTCATCCTGTGAATAAATTATAAAAGCCCAAAAATTATTTTTATCTCTTGTAGGAACATTAAAAAAACCTGAAAACCGAAAGTGAATCTAGAATTGTTTTATGGTTAAAAAATACCTGATTTACACATTGCTATTATTTTTTTCATTTATATGGATTAATAATTTAGGCAAACAAAAAACAAAATCACTTTTTGAATCAACAGGTGAGCCTAGAAGAATTTATGAATCGAGAATAACGATCTGGGATCAAGAAAGGCAAATAGCAAAAATAATCACAAACAGCCTAGAGGAAACAAAAGAAAATTTATGGTTGATAAAAGATATAACTGAAGCAATTTTTTATAGAAATTATGAACCTTATGTAGAAGTAGATTCAAAATCTGCAAAATATAACGACTTAATGGAAACACTTGAATTCGAAGGACCTTTTTCAGCGAAAACAAATGACGGCATTACTGCAAAAACAATGCGAGCTTTATGGACAAAAAAATCCCAACTTTTATTCTTTCCAGATTCTGTAAACTTAAAAAATGAAGATATTGATATCACTGGTGAAGATGTGCTTTTTGAAACAAACGAAGACAACGTCCTACTGATAGGACGATGGCACGCTAAACTTTTAAAAAGTCCTGAAAATCCGCATGTAGAGGGTGGACTTGCAGTTTACAACACTCAAAATGGAATAATCACAGCTCAATCTAAAAATTGGGATGAAGATAGAAGGCCTCAAGCGCTAATAACAGCAAACAGAGAACCGGTTTTCAAATCATTAGGTATACCTCAACTTTCTCCTCCTGGAAAACCGACATTGAAAATAAAAAATTGGGATGTCAGTGCAGAAATTTTGCAAGCAAAAAGCAAAGACTATGTGGCGTACCTTTCAGAAAATGTCAAAATAGAAGAAAAATCCTCAACCAAGCCAAGAAAGATAATGGCAGACAATGTTGAGTATTACTGGAATCCGGGTTATTTTAATTTTGACAAAAATATTATCTTTGAAGAGGATGACAAAATCCTCAAAGCTGAATCTGGTTTTTTCAATAAAAACAATGAATATTTAAAACTCAATGGTCCAGCATCAATACAAATGCAGAAAAATTTTTTTGACAATGGCGAATTACCATTTTTAAATATCAATGGTCTATTGGAAGTGACTCAAGATCCTAAAAAGTATCTACTGCAAGGTGGTTTCTCATGGTCTGAAGGTGAAATATTCATAGGTGGAGAAAATGGAGAATGGGATCCAGATTTAGAACAATTAAAAATCAATGGATCTGCGGAATATAAGAATAATGATTTTGAGACTTTGTCACAAGCTGCAAGGGTAAATCCAGACTTAGTGAAATTTCTGGGAAGCAGCCAGTTAAGCTATAAAGAAATATTTGAAGGTGAGGTTCAAAATCTTAACTATCAAAAAGAATTAAACTTAATCAGATCAGGACCACTAAAAGGACATATTGATAATAATAGGATTATTGCTTTAAGCCTGTCAACAGAAACTGACAAAAGCCTATTTGATCTCACTGAGGCTCGAATATCGTTAAATAAAGATTTAGAAATTGAATCAAAAACACTTCAATTAAACACATACGAAAAAACAGGGTTTTCACCACTAGATACAAAGATCTTTGTTAATGACCTTGAATTGAATGGAAATAAAATAAATTTTCAATGGGAACCTGTCGGATTACATTGTTCTCAATCTTGCATAATGGAAAATGCAACCTGGGTTGGAACAATGCAAGAAATAACAATCAATGCTGATAATGAACACTTAATAAACAAATTAGAAATGACAAGTAAAAAAGGATGGCTTGGGGTTCTGGAAAATATAATAATTACTACCGATAAAGTCTTTTCGGATGATCATTTTTGGGAAATGAATAAACCAGAAATCAAACATCCAGAATGGACAATAAAAGGTGAAATAGGAAATATGAAAGAAGACAGCAGTCAGATATCAATACTTGGTAATGTTTCAATAACAAATGAACTAGAAAAAAGGAAAGCCTATGGTGAAAAATGGGAATGGTTAGAAGCTGAAAATACATCAACATTGGAAGGCTACCCTAGAATCGAAGGCGAAAAAGACAAATTATTTGCCAGCAAACTACTTAAAACAAATCATTTTTGGGAAGCATTAGGTCCAATTTCTTGGGAATATAACAATAACACCAAGACAACAATATCATCTGAATCAGCTGCTGAAGAAGATGGTGGCTATAAATTTGAAGGTAATGTAATAATGAAGCATCAAGACGTTAATGTTCGTGCCAACCATGCAAAAGTAAGAACGAATGCAGAAAATATAATTTTTTATGATGGAGTTACAGTTGAATATAAAGACGGAAACGTACTTAAAGGTGATAGATTTGTATGGGATTTAATTGCAGAAAAAGGAACTATAGAAAAAGCTAAAGGCAATATCGCAATTGACTGATGAATTTTTTAGAATATTTTAGCAAAAACAAAATTGAGGTAAGAAAACTTCAACCAATCTTGAATAAAGTTTCTTCTTTGGAAGAGAAAATGAAGAAACTTTCTAACCAAGAAATTCAAAGATTAACTCCTGATTTCAAATCAAGAATCAGCAATGGAGAAAAGCTTGAATCAATACTTCCTGAAGCATATGCTGCAATGAGGGAAGCCTCAATCAGAACACTTGGTATGAGACATTACGATGTTCAAATCCTAGGAGGAACAGCACTACACCAAGGAAGAATTGCTGAAATGGTAACAGGTGAAGGTAAAACACTTTCTGCAACATTGCCAGTTTATTTAAATGCATTATCAGGAAAAGGTGTGCATGTTGTGACAGTTAATGATTACTTGGCTAAAAGAGATGCTGAATGGATGGGTCCCCTTTACAGCTTTATGGGTTTAAGTTACGGATCCCTTCAACAAGATAAACCGAACGCGGAAAGAAAGCAAGTATACGAAAATGATATAACCTATGGAACAAATTCTGCATTTGGCTTCGATTACCTAAAAGACAATATGGTTTACAACAATAATGACAAAGTTCAAAGAGGACATTCTTTTGCCATTGTGGATGAAGTTGACAGCATATTGATTGATGAAGCAAGAACTCCTTTGATAATATCAGGACCTCCAAGTGGAACAACTGGTGAATATGAGTCTGTCTACCGTGCAGTTGTGAAAATAAACCAAAACGATGTTGAAATTGAAGAAAAATCACATTCAGTGGTTTTAAACGAACAGGGAGTAGACAAAATTCAAAACACTCTGAATATCAAAAATTTATTTGATTTTGAAAATGCACAAATTAATCAAAAAGTCTCTCAAGCATTGAAGGCGAAATTTCTCTATCAGAAAGAAAGAGATTACATAGTTAAAGAAGGGCAAATTATTATTGTTGATGAATTCACGGGTAGATTAATGTTTGGTAGAAGATATGGTGATGGTCTTCATCAGGCAATTGAAGCAAAAGAAAGAGTTCCGATACGTGCTGAAACATTGACTGTAGCAACGATAACAATTCAAAATTATTTTAGACTTTACGAAAAACTTTCAGGAATGACTGGAACTGCCAAGACCGAAGAAAGAGAGTTTATAGATATCTATAACATGGATGTTATGTCAGTTCCAACAAACCAAAACCTAAAAAGAAAGAAATTTAGAGATGAGGTTTACAAATCACAACATGAAAAATATCAAGCTGCCATTAAAAAAATAAAAGAATCTAACACTCTGGGTCAACCTGTACTAGTAGGAACTGTATCAATTGAAAATAGTGAAAAATTATCAAAAATGCTAAAAAAAGAAAAAATTATACATAATGTTCTTAACGCTAAACATCATGAAAAAGAAGCAAACATAATTGCACAAGCAGGAAGATATGGCGCCGTCACAATAGCTACCAATATGGCAGGAAGGGGAACAGATATACTCCTAGGTGGCAATCCTGAATTTTTAGCAAAAGATTTCATTGAAGCTGCAGGGCATAAAGTTGATGATGAAAATTTGAGCAAAGAGATAAAAGAGGAAAATACAAGAAAAGCAAAACAAATATGCGCAGAAGAGGCAGCTAAAGTTGTTGAACTAGGAGGGCTAAAAGTTTTAGGTACAGAAAGACATGAAGCAAGAAGAATTGATAACCAACTGATTGGACGTTCTGGCAGGCAGGGAGACCCTGGCTCTAGCGAGTTTCTACTTAGTTTAGAAGATGACATTATGCGCAGGTTTGCTGTTGACAGAGTTGAAGAAATGATGAGTCGATTTCAATGGCCAGAAAACGAAGCATTATTTCATCCACTTTTAGATCGAATGATTGAAAACGTTCAAAAAAGAATTGAAGGCCACCATTATGAAGTTAGAAAATCATTATTGAAATATGACGATGTGTTAAATGAACAAAGAAAAGTTATATATGAAGAAAGAGAGAATGTTCTAAATATAGATAATTTCTTAAAACAAATTGATGGTTTCATATCAGATGTAATAAAAAACTCCATAGAAACTCATGCATCTGCGTCACTAAAGAGATCAGAATGGAATATCGATGGCCTAAAGCAAGATTTGTCAATAATCATGCCTTTATCAGACACTGCAATAGAAAAAATAAAAGAAGAAAATGTTAAATCCTCTGAGTTGGAAAAAATCTTGGAAGAATCCGCAAAAGATGCTTTGGGGAAAAGGATTGAAGAATTAAGTGAATCAATCATGGAACAACTTTCAAAATGGGCAGCGCTGAGAGCAGTTGATAAAAGATGGATGAACCATTTAACAGATATGTCAAACTTAAGAGATGGAGTCTCTATGCGTGGATATGGAAGAGTGGATCCTCTAACTGTTTATGCAAAAGAAGCTTTTGATTTATTCAACATACTTATCCAAAACATCCAAAGAGATGTGGTGCAGGCAGTATTTATGGCAAAAGTCAAACAAAAAGAAAGACCAATGCCAGTTCAAAATAATGAACACAAGGAAACTAAAGCGAAAATGAATGCTTTTCTTGGCAAAAAAGATGATCTAAAAAAAGTTGGAAGAAATGATCCTTGTCCTTGTGGCAGTGGTAAAAAATATAAAAAATGTTGGCCTGACTGCATCAAAAAATGAAACTTTTAAGAAATAAAACATTTGTATCAATAACACTTGGCGCATTATGGAGCGCACCTTTTCTTTTTGAAAACATGTGGCCTCCTGCTGTTCTCTCGTTAATTTTTATGGTTTATGCTTTGTGCAAATACAACACTATTGATTTGATTAAATATGGGTCATTAGTTATTTTTGTCCAAAATATTATTGCTGTTTATTGGATGAAAGCTCTTTCACCTGTTGCATGGATTCTGGTTGCATTGATTCTTGCATCAGAATTTGCAGTTTTTGCTTACCTTTTTACGCGCTTAAGGCGAATGGTGAAAAAGAAAAATAACATTTTATGGTTGATACCTTTTGCTTGGTATCTGTATGAATACTCAAGAGGTCTTGGTATGTTTAAATGGTCATGGACTAATTTAGGAAACTGGTTAACATGGAATTCAGATAACATGGCTTTTGCATCAGTTGTTGGGTTGAATGGACTGTCTTTCATATTGATGCTTTTTGCAGTATCTCTTTACTCATCAATTACCAAAAAAGACCAAGTATCTAAAGCAATATGTCTATGTTCTCTTTGTTTTATTTATGGCTTTCCATTAAAGAATAATATTAATGATTTTGAAGGAGAAGCAACAGTAAGAATAGTTTCAAATGGCAAAGCTGCAATTGAAAGATGGGATGCAAATGTGCTTAATGAAATCAAACAATTTTATTTAGAAGGAAGTTCTAATTTCAAAACCAAGCCACAAGTTATACTGTGGCCTGAATCAGCTATAGTTTCAGAGTATCCAAGTGATGTTGTAGCGAACATATCAAAACAATCTAATGTGCCTATACTTTATGGAGCATTTATCAACGATTCTGAAAATTTTCATAATGTATATGGAGTTTCGTATCCAAACAACCAGCATCTTGAAAAGCCTTATGAAAAAAGATTTCTGGTTCCAATGGGTGAATTTGTAATCTTTAGAAAATTAGTGACTGAATTTATGCCAGATTATGGATGGCCAGTCAGAGATGTTTCACCAGGTGATGGTGGTGGTGACATTGTTGTGAACAACCTCAATATAGGCCCTTTACTTTGTTGGGAAGCATTATTTCCTGAAGCGACAAGAACTCAAATATCAAAAAATACAGATTTTTTAGTAGTGGCATCTAATACTTCCTGGTTTTCTCAAAACGCTACACAGCAATTTAGCCGATTAATTAAAATGAGAGCTCTTGAATCAGGAAGAACCATGATTTCTATAATTACAGGTGGAGGATCTTCTATTGTCGATATCAATGGTAAAGTTTTGTTTGAAAGTCCTTTGGGCGAAGACCTGTTCAAAAACCAAAAAATAAAAATCCAAAAAAGAGATACTGTCTTCAATAAATTTGGTGATTTTTTACTATTGTTACCATCGATAATTATCTGTCTATTAAACACAAGAAGAAAATAATGTTTATTTTATTTTTATTGTTGCAAATAGAACTTCAACCAATAGAGTTAGGAAAACATAAAGAGAATAGTAGACCAGAATTGGTTTCTGTTGATCAGATGAATCAACAATATGCCATCTACTACACTGAAGAAAATAACGAATCACTTGTTAAAGTATTTGATCAAAAAACAAAAAAATCCATTTTTTCATTTAGACCAAAAGGCACTGTAATCAGGGCTTTAGATATAGAGGTTTATCAAAATCATTTATGGGTTTCCTCTTGGCCGCAAGGTTTTTATAAAATTGATACAAAAAACAAAAAAATCCAAAAAAAAATATCAGGAAATGAAAGCATTTTTAGATTCATGCCTATTATTTCAGGCTATTGGGAATCGCCTGATAAATTTGTTGGATTGGCAAGGTATGGAGATCTAAACAATATGCCATCACCACATTACATAGAACTAAACATGAATGAATTTATTGCAGAGGACGAAAGTGTTATAAAGATCAACAATCGACCCGATAATGGTGTTGAAGTTAATGGCGTGCAACTTTACAAGATACGTGGAGAAAAAGGTTTCAATTGTGTAAATGTATATGAATACGGATGGGCTAACTTATGTTTTTTTGATATTGTATTTTCCTACAGATTTGAAAATAATGAATATGTTGAAAAGTCTCAAAAACAAATGCCCGATAGTGTAAAAAAATATAAACAATTTGAAAATGGAAAATATTGGGCAATTTCAGAAGAAGGAACACAATTATGGAGTGGGTGGACTGGTTTTGATACCGCGCCAGAAAAACTAACAATAGAAAATATCAAAGAAAAATTTAATATAAATTGTGAAAATGGCAAATTTTTAGATTTTTCTTTTTCTGGATATTTATGGACACTTACATCATGTGATAAATCTGATTGGTTAATCCCTATAAAGGTTTATTAAAGACCAGCTATGTCTTGAATTGTGTTTTCAAAAGCATTTTTTAAAATTTCAAAATCAATAGAAAATAAATCTTCTTTCTTGATTGAGAAAACTTCCTCTTTTGAAATTTCACCTATCAATATTGCATTTTCTACATAAATTTCTTTATCACAGCAAACAATAAACCTATGTGCCTCTTCAGAAAATAAAAAACTTGTCCAATGTATTTCTTTAGGACAGAAAAGATTAATGCCATATCCTTTGGGAATCATTCTTAAGATGCAATCAAAAATACCACCCTCAGAAACATCAGCCATCCATTTAACTTCTCTTCTTATGTTAATTGCTTGTTTTATGCTTGATCTTGCATCTTTAAAATTCAATTCCGGAAGCATTGTTTGTTTAGATTCCATCACGTATCTTAAAAACTCAGAACCTTCTAAACCCCAATTCTCATTCCCAAAAACGTAAATCTTATCTCCTGCATGTATTTCTGATCCCAAGATTTCAGAAACATCTTTCGCTACCCCAACCATACCTATACTTGGAGTTGGAGGAATAGCACCATCAGGACTTTCGTTGTAAAAAGAAACATTGCCTCCAGTGATGGGGGTATCCATTTCGATACACGCTTTCGTTATGCCATCAACTGCTTTTGAAAAAGAATACATTACAGCAGGATTTTCAGGATTTCCAAAATTTAAACAATTAGTTGTTCCTAAAGCTTTAATTCCTTTAGATGCAAGATTGCATGCTGACTCAACAACGGTATGGGCAGCACCCCAATATGGATCAACAGAACACCACATTGGCTTTGCATCCGCAGTTATTCCAACTGCTAAATCGGAATCAGGAACCTTGATTACACCTGAATCATTACCTTGTTTAAAAATTGTTGAAGCTTGAACTTGACTGTCATACTGTCTCCAAACCCATTTTTTGCTAGATATATTTGGATTTGAAGACATTTTCAATAAAACATTTTCAATATCATCTGCCTTTGAACCAATATATGAAACATGATCATCTGTTTTTTTGGCATGAGGTTTTTTCTGCGGCCTATCATACTCAAGCTCCATGTCAATAAGACTTATCGGCAAATCACATACGATTTCTTTGTCCCACATCATTTGTAATTTTCCTGTTTCGGTGACAACTCCGACTTCTGCTGCTCTTAAATCCCATTTTTCTGCGATCCTTATAATCTTTTCTACATTTTGTGGAGTAGCACATATCAAAGCCCTCTCTTGACTTTCTGATAGAGCGACATCATAATCCCTCATGTCTTTTTCTCTTTGAGGCACTTTATCCAAATGCACAATCACACCTAGACCAGCTGCACCAGCCATTTCTGCTGATGATCCTGTAATCCCTCCTGCTCCCAAATCTTGCAAACCCACAATTTCACATTTTTCTAAAATTTCCGCAGTTGCTTCAATCAATAGCTTCTCTCTAAAAGGGTCTCCTACTTGCACGGCAGGAAGATCATCACCTGAATCTTCATCAAGATCCATTGAAGCAAAAGTGGCTCCATGAATCCCGTCTCTTCCGGTAGGTGCTCCAATAAGTATGAGGCTGTTGCCAACACCACTTGCTACAGCTTTTTTCATATCCTTTTCCTTACATAAACCAACACACATAGCATTAACAAGAGGGTTACCTTCATAGCCAGGATAAAAACTAGTTTGTCCTCCAAGATTAGGCACACCTACACAATTGCCATAACTCCCAACACCATCAACAATACCATTTAGATACCAAGGCGTTTTTTTAAAATCTTCTTGCGGGAACATTAATATATCCAACACCGCTGAAGCTGGTGCCCCAATAGAAAGAACATCTCGAATTATTCCACCAACACCAGTTGCTGAACCCTGTTTTGGAGCAATTGCTGATGGGTGATTATGGCTTTCCATTTTAAAAACAGCAACCCAACCTTCGCCCAACCTCACAGCACCAGCATTCTCGCCGGGACCTTGAGCAACCTGATCTCCCTCAACAGGTAATCTCTTGAGATGTATTTTTGAAGACTTGTACGAACAATGCTCACTCCAAACAGTACTCAATATACCGATTTCTATATTATTTAAATCTCTTCCTACGATTTTTTTAGCATTTTCATATTCTTCAAGCTTTAATCCAACACTTTTAAGCTTTTCTTGGAGTTCCATATAGGTAAATCGTATTACCATATCCATTAATTTGAAACACAATCATCAAATATCACTGTTGATACTTGCGGCTGGCATGGGTTCTAGGTATGGAGGTTTAAAACAAATTGAAAAAATTGGTCCAAATGGTGAATCTTTAGCAGAATTAACTGCATATGATGCATGGCAAAGTGGATGTACAAAAATCATTCTCATAATTAGAGAAGATTTTGAAGAACAGATAAGAAAAAAATTCACAAAAATTTCTAAAAAAATAAAAACAGAATTTGTGATACAAAAAAATCCAATAAAAAATCGCATTAAACCTTTGGGTACAGGACATGCTGTTCTATGCGCAAAAAATCATATTAATGAACCTTTCATTGTGGCAAATGCAGATGATTATTATGGAAATCAATCAATAAAAATGCTTATTCGGTTTCTTAAATTAAATCAAAAATCTGCAATAATGACTTTTCCATTGAGGCAAACATTATCTATGCATGGAACAGTATCAAGAGGAATATGCAAAATTGATTCAAACAAAAATCTGACTGAAATAAAAGAAACACATGGCTTAAACCAATCTACAAAAGAAAACCCTCGTGTTTCAATGAATCTTTGGGGTTTTCAACCCAACATATTCGAAGGCCTGTCAAAAAGTTACGAAAAGTTTATCAATAAGGTAAAAAATGATAAATCTGAATTCTTATTACCTGAATTTATTCAAGAAAAAATACAAGAAGAAAAATTTCGTGTGAAGGTTCTTGAATCTGATGAGAAATGGTGTGGAGTAACATACAAAGAAGATTTTGAATATGTAAAAAATGAAATTTCAAAAAAATTTCAAAAAGGAAATTATCCTTATGATTTTTAGAGGCATGAATGTTCGATAATCTTTTTCAACAAGAAAAATCTGGATCGAAAAAAAATTACCCTCCACCTGTAGAGCTAAAAAACGGCTTGATTAATAATACATGGATTTACAGAGGCTTCCTGATACAAAAAATCAATCAAAATATCTTCAAAAATGTAGATCTCATTAATCAAAACTATTACAGATTACAAAATCATTTAAAAAGAAATGGCAATATTAGAATTCCAAAACTTCTCGAAGAGGCAGGTGTGTGGAGAAGATTCGAATACATCCCAAGCAAAACATTCCTGAAGCCTGAAAATGACAATATGGCCTTCAAAACAGCTTTTTCATTTGGCAAATTTCAAGAAGCCTTTCTTGGCATGCCGCTTAACAAGATAAAAGAGACAATACCTAATTTTCATAATGCTGAATCAAGAATACATCAACTTGAAAAGGCAATGGCATCCAATATCAAATCAAGAATAACAACAAAAATTCAAGAAAAGGCAAATGAAGCTTTAAAAGAAAAAAGTCTTTTAGAGGCATTATCTAAGCAAATGTTAAATTGTGAAAAAAGAATAGTCCATTATGACACAAAGATAAGCAATATACTTTTTGACAAAAACAATAATGCAAAAGCAATCATTGATCTTGATACCACAATGCCTGGTTTCATATTTTTTGACTATGGTGACATGATTAGATCAATGTCTACAAAAGGTAATGAGGATGAAACAAAAGTGGATGAAGTTAAAGTTAGCACAAATATGTTTGAAGCAATTACAGAAGGTTACCTTTCAGCAGTAGGAGATTGGATAACGCCGATTGAAAGATCAAACCTTCTTAAAGGTGCAATGTACATAGTTTTTGAAAACTCAATACGTTTTTTGACAGACCATATTAATGGCGATGTATACTTCAAAGTATCAAGAAAAAATCAAAATCTTGATAGGTTTATTGCACAATACAAACTGTACAAAGAACTTAAAGAAAATTTTGAAAAATACCAAAAAATAATATTCTCTATTTAATCCTTCTTTTCAAAGAAATCTTTTAATTCCCTAAAGCCACTTTGTGCTGTCTTCAAAACAACAAACAGGAAAACTGACAAGCCTATAAATAAAAAATAAGTCCAAAAAATTTTCCAATCCATCATCTTGCTCCTTGGGTATTATTTTTTTTATCCGGAAAAAGAATTGAACCTAAAATTAACAACGTAATCGAAAGTCCGATTGTGAAAAGACCTAATTCTGCTGAACTCAATGAATTAATTGATGGTCCTAATCTTTCTTTAATCGGACCTAAACCAGACATCGCCGATAAACCACCCAAAATTGCCAAATACGCTCCAGTTGTGCTTGCTTTCTTCCAATATAAACCTACGCCGAGCAATGCAAAAGCACCTGTGAAATATATCGCTCCGGAGATAGCCATATAATCCCAAAGATCCTGTCCTAATGGGTACCATAAACTCCAAATTAACAGGAAAATACCTATTAAAAAAATAATAATTCTTGTAATCTTCAACCTTAAAGCATCTTTTAACTTGCAATCATAAAGAGGATTAATTACATCTTCAGTTAATACTGAACTCCAGCATAAAAGATAGCTATCATGCGTTGACATAAAAGCTGCCAACATTCCAGCAACTACAAGCCCTAGAAGTCCGGTTGGTAAAATTACAGCTAAAAACTGTGGAAATGCCTGCAATGTATTTTCAGGCATAGGAATTAAATTATCTGTGAAATAAACAACTGCACATATACCTAGAAAATTTGGAATCAAAAATCTTGCTAAAAAACCAATAGAAGACCATTTATAAATCCTTTTTACAGTATTTGTATCTTTTGCAGCGCAAGCTCTCATAACAGCAGTTTGCCAAACGGCACAAGATATCAATCCCATAAAAGCCATCCATACTACATAATCAATTCCAAAACCATCAGCATGAAGAGGATTGAAACCCGCATCCCCATAATGATCTTCAGCAGTTTTCAATATATGTTCCCAACCTAATGTTTTAATTGAAATAAATGTAGCAATTAGCAAGCCAATTGACAAAACGACAAACTGAATGAAGTCAGTTACAACAATGGAAAACATTCCCCCCAACATTGTGTAAAAAAGAACCAAAATCAAAAGTATGCTCATCACTATTTTCAAATGAAAATCTGAATCCATGCCAGTTACCCCAACAATAAAAGTTCCTCCAGCATTTAAAAACATTCCCATATTCAAAATGCCGGATAACGCTAAAATTGCACCGCCTAAAATACGTACACCTCTTGAAAATCTCTTTTCATAAAATTCAGGGATTGTCATGACTCCTAGTTTTCTCAAAGGTACAACAATATAACCAGTCCATCCAACAATAAGACAAACTAACCCTGCAAGCAAAGCTATATGAAAAGAAGCGAATCCTCCAGTTAAACCTTTTTGAGCTGCATACATGACTGTTATAAGTCCAAGCTCAGAACCTATCATTGTTGCAATTCCTAAACCACGACCAAGAGACCTTCCTGCAACCACAAAATCAGACATATTTTTTACATATTTTCTAGATTGATAACCGATAAAGACAGAACCTGAAAGATAAATAAAAACAATAATCCAGTCTAATAATCCAAAATTTGTCATATCAAGTTCTTTAAAATATAAAAGATTTAAATTTATCGTATTACCATAATCACGTTTTGTACAAAAAAATCTTATTTATTGCCTTTTTACTTTACTTAAACAGCTGTTCACCAGCTTTAAACAACTGTAATTTTGAAAAAAATCCTGAAAACTGCACTCTTGTTATTGGATTTGTACCAAGTCAACAAGCTCAAACACTAAAAGATGATATTAAACCATTGGAGAAATACCTTCAAAAGGAGCTTCAAGAAAAATACCCTGGCTTGAAGGTTGAAAGTTTTGTTGCCGTAAAATACATGGGCCTGATTGCAGGAATGAAAGCTGGTACAGTAGATATCAGTTTCTTAGCCCCATTTTCATATCTTCTTTCTCATAGGGATACTGAAAGAATTAATATTCCAACAAAACCACTTTTACGAACAATAAGATTTGGGGAAAACAGCTATAGAGCACAGATTCTCGCCTCACGATCAAGCAATATAAAATCCATAAAAGACCTTAAGGGCAAATTA
>Ga0208261_1000025_pt1 | contig 61718 bp, 62 predicted proteins | sample Knorr_S7_td_DCM__FD_185595 | JGI IMG/M metagenome (GOLD analysis project Ga0208261, IMG submission 185595) | Marine microbial communities from Southern Atlantic Ocean transect - Knorr_S7_td_DCM_ad_131m_LV_B (SPAdes) (version 3) | ecosystem: Environmental > Aquatic > Marine > Oceanic | place...
TATAGGAACCCAAAATAAAAATAGACCTTTTTTTGCCTCTTTAATCAAATTAGCTTCGCCTATTTTTGCTAAGAAAAGTGATAAAGGAGCTGAAACATCGGTATATCTTTGTTCTTCTAAGGAAGTAGAAAATACCTCAGGTGAATATTTTGTAGATTGTAAAACAGCGCCCACTACTCCGGGAGCAAAAAATATGGAAGACGCTGATAAATTATGGGAAATGAGCAAAAATCTTTGTAATTTAAATTGATTTATAGACTTGAAGTTGGATCAATTTCGATGGACCATCGTACCTTAGATGCTTTTTTGTTTAATTTAAGCTTATTCTGAATTAAATCTAAACTCTTATGCAACAAACTTCTTTTTTCTGACAAAAAACTAACCTCCCACCTATAAATACCTGATTTCTTTTCCATCAATGAAGGAACTGGTCCAATAACCCTCAATTCTTTATCTAGTTTTATATCATTAAGCACAGCAACTAAAAAATTTCTAGAAATATTGCTGTTAACAGACTCAGAATGAACTTTAGCTAAATAAGAAAAAGGAGGAGATTTAGATTCTTCTCTAATTTCTAGTAAATAATTACTGAATTCATAATAAGAGCCAAAAATCAGTTTTTCCATCTGAGGATGGTCAGGACAATAGGTTTGTATTACAACCTTACCGGGTTTCTTTTCTCTTCCAGCCCTTCCAGAAACCTGGGTAATAAGTTGGGCCATTCTCTCACTGCCCCTAAAGTCTGCACTGAAAAGACCAAAATCTGCATCTAGAATTCCAACTAGAGTAACGTCCGGAAAATGATGACCTTTAGCTAACATCTGAGTTCCTACCAATATTGCCGGAGATCCTTTTCTTATCAGATTAATGTAATCTTCAAAAGAGTCTTTCCTTCTTGTTGAATCACTATCAATCCTAATCACTGAATGCCCATTGAATTTCTGTCTTAAGAACTCTTCTACCCTCTCAGTACCTAATCCAAACTTCTCAAACTCATCGCTAAAACATGAAGGACATTTTTTAGGTGGTTGGTCTTGTTTGCCGCAATGATGACATTGCATAAGGGGTGGATTTAAATGCAAAGTCATATGAGCATCACATCTCGAACATGTTGATATCCATCCACATTCTTTACAAATTAATGAGGAAGCATATCCACGTCGATTGATAAAAATAAGAACTTGGTTTTCTTGAGATAGTTCTTCTTCTATTTCATCGACTAGTTCTTGTGAGAAACCATGGTTTAATTCCTTACCCCTTAAATCAACTGGAGAGAAGGAAGGCAACTTTGCACCCGTTGCTCTTTCCTTTAAGACTATTTCATCATACAAACCTAGAGATATATTCCTAAGAGATTCAAGAGATGGTGTTGCAGAAGCAAGGATGGTAGGAATTTTATTTAATTTTGCCCTATAGATAGATAAATCTCTTGCTGAATAACGAAACCTGTCTGATTGCTTATAAGAAGGGTCATGCTCTTCATCAATTACTATCAACCCTAAATCTTTAAAAGGTATAAAAGCCGAAGATCTGGTACCAATTATTATTTGGTAATCTCCTCTCTTAGCTCCTAGCCAAGCTTCTATTTTTTCATTTTCATTCTTAGCAGAATGAATTGAAACAACTTTATCTCCAAATAACTCCCTAAATCTAGATTCTAATTGCGGAGTTAATCCAATTTCTGGTATGAGAACCAATACTTGCTTCCCTTTTTTTGCAACCTCATCTATAGCTCTTAGATATAATTCTGTTTTTCCACTACCAGTAATTCCATTGATCAAGAATATAGGTGATCTTTTACTTGAAGAGGCAATCATTTTCAGACCTCTTTGCTGCTCTTCCGTTAACTTCTTAAATTTAGTTTTATCACCTTCCTTTAACAAAATCGGTTTGGTCTCTTTAATAGATTCTTTTATATAACCTTTTCTTTTAAGACTTTCTATCGAACTCCTTGAAAGACCATGTGCCTTAATGGACATTAGATCCAATTCTTGGACCTCTCTGAGAGTTCTAATAATTACTAGTTGTTTTGGAGCTCTTGATAAATCTTCATCAGACGCAAATTCTCCTTTAGTAGTTAAGCTCCAGTATTTTTTCTTTCTTAAACTGGCTGGCGCACCTTTACGCAATGAAGGGGTAAGAAAATGATTAATCACTTCTCCTTGAGGATGATGATAGTATCTTGATGCCCAATCTGACAGCTCCAAACATTTCTCATCTATTAATGGATCTATATCTAGAATCTCTTTTATTTGTTTAAAATTTATTTTTGATTTCTTATTTTCTACTGAAAATCCGATAACAATTCCCACTACATTCTTATTCCTAAAAGGAACTAAAACTCTTGAACCTTTTTTTATATCCTTTTTATCTATAAATTTAGGTATCTTGTATGAGAACTCCTCAAAAATTGGGATATTGATTAATACATTAACAAGATCGTCTCTCATGTGTTTATTTTAGTCTGTTTTTAGATTTTTTTGGATTGGCGTAAAAGTTTTACTCTGGTATAGTGCGCGATCTTAATTTACTGAATCTTAAAAATGAGAAGTGATATACATCCAGAATACCGAGAGGTACTTTTCCACGATACTAGCGTGGATTTATACTTTGTTGTTCCTTCAGCACTTGAAACAGATCAAACAAGAGAATGGGAAGGAAAAACTTATCCTTACTTTCCTCTTGAAGTTTCATCTGCATCACATCCCTTTTATACAGGAAAGCAAAACCTTGTAGATACTGCTGGAAGAGTTGAAAAATTTGAGAAAAGGTTTGGTAAAAAGACAAAATCTTCTGAAATAGAGAAACCAGAACAACAAGATTCTCAAGAAACTATAAGCGCATCAGAAGAAACATCAGAAGAAGAAATCATAGAGTCTAACGATTCAAATGAAGAGAATCTTTCAGAAGAAAAAGATTCTGATTCTTAATTTAATTTTGTTGCTATAAATTTCAGTAATTCTCTTGAGATCTTTACCTTACTAGCTTTGGATAAAGGCAATTCACCGTCTTTAAATAAGATAGTTACTTCATTGTTATCTGAATCAAAACCTATTTCTTGATTTGATACATCATTAGCAACTATTAGATCCAATTTCTTTGTTATTAGCTTTTTTTGTGCGTTGGCTATTACATTTTCTGTTTCTGCTGCAAATCCAACTATGTAAGGTTTAGGGTTAATCTCTGAGATAGAACCTAATATGTCTTCATTTTCTTTCATAGTAATAACTACCTCATCATGATTTCCTTTTTTAATCTTATTTCCCTTAATTTCTTTGGGTCTATAATCAGCCACAGCTGCGGTGCCTATAAATACATCAGCATCTTTTACATGATGCAAGGCAGCCTTATGCATTTCTCTTGCAGTTTTTACTTTTACTAAATGAAGACTTTCTGGAGGAGAAATATTAACAGGGCCACTTATCAGAATAACTTCTGCTCCGTAATCGATAGCACTTTGTGCTATTGCATATCCCATTTTTCCTGAACTACGATTTGTTATAAATCTAACTGGGTCTAAAGGTTCCTGAGTAGGTCCGGCAGTGATGACTATTTTCTTATTTTCTAGTATTCCAGATTTAAATTGCTGTTCGAGTAGGGAAATAATTTCTTCAGGCGACATCATCCTCCCAAGGCCTACATCTCCACAAGCTTGATCTCCAGAATCAGGTCCAAAAATTTTATGTCCTTTAGAAATAAGTAAATCTATATTTTGTTGAGTTCTTTGATCTCTCCACATAGCTTGATTCATGGCTGGAGCTATACATATATCTCCATCAAAAGCTAAAGAAACCGAAGACAAAAGATCATCTCCTAAACCATTTGCTAATCTCGCTAAAGTGTTTGCTGTACAAGGTGCTATTAACACAGCGTCAGCCCATTTTGAAATTTCTATATGCCCCATTGCAGCTTCTGCCTCTGTGTCTAATAAATCTGTAGAAACAGGATTTCCCGAAAGTGCTTGCATAGTTAATGGGGTTATAAATTCTTTAGATGATTCAGTCATGATAACTCTAACCTCAGCACCTACTTTTTTAAGACCTCTGGCTATTTCAGCTGATTTATAAGCAGCTATTCCTCCAGTAATTCCCAGTAAAATCTTTTTATTTGTTAAAGAACTCATAATATATGTTTAAAAAAAAAGAAATTATAACTTCTTAATCTTGCTTGAGGTTAATGCATCTGGTATAAAACGCGCCTCTTAATAAATAATTTGTAAAAATGTCTAAGATTTGTCAGGTTACAGGAAAAAAACCCATGAGTGGAAATAATGTCTCTCATGCAAAAAATAGAACCAAAAGAACCTTCCAACCTAACCTACATAAACATAAATTCTGGATTGAATCTGAAAAAAGATTTATTAACTTAATAGTTTCAGCTAAAGGAATGAGAATAATTGATAAAAAAGGCATAGATCAAGTTCTTTTAGAAATTAGATCTAGAGGAGAAAAAATATGAGGGAAAAAATAAGACTAGTCTCTTCCGCCGGAACCGGTCACTTTTACACTACGGATAAAAATAAATCTTCAATGCCAGATAAAATGGAAATTAAGAAGTTTGATCCTATAGTAAGAAAACACGTTATATACAAAGAAGATAAGATTAAATAAATCCTATTGCTCTCTTAATTATCCCCTTTTTTAAATCTTTTGAATCTTCCACGATATTAAAAGCAGTATTTCTTGCTAATTTGAGCCAAGGATTATCAGTTTCGAATCCTCTCTTAAATGCTTCCATCATCCCTGCCATACCCATATTATGAATCTGTCTAGACTTCTGATAATTTCTTAGATTTTCCTCTGAACCAATATCATTTCCCTTTCTTCTTTCAGAAATTACTCTTTCAGATAGTTCTTTAACATCCATCAAACTAATATTTAAACCTTGTCCTGCTAAAGGATGAATCGTATGGGCTGCTTCGCCTACAATGACAGCCCTTCTAGAAAAATAATCCAAAGCATGCATCTGGTAAAGTGGGAAAGATCTCAATTCCGAATTTAGTTGTAAATGACCTATTGATCCCTCTGTGTCTTTATACAACTTCTCTTCTATAGATTTTTTATCTAAAGAAAGGACTTCTTCTGATTTTGGTATATTTAATGACCATACTAAGGAAATATTTGATCCCTCTTTTTCATCATATGGAAGTAAAGCGATAATTCCTTCTTCATTAAACAATTGTTTAGCAGAATTTAAATGTGGCATTTCAGATTTTAGGCTTGCTACTAGAGCTCTTTGTTCATAACTCCAACTCTTAGTCTTTATTCCGCTAAGATTTCTAACGCTAGAGTTAACACCATCTGAACCTACCAATAGAGTTGCTGTAAAATTTTTCCCATCTTTAAGAGATACTTTAACTAAATCTTCATTATGTTTAATCTCTTCAAGCTCTCCTTCTATAAATTCGATCTTGTCTGAAGAAAGAATAGGGGTTTTTAAATCAAACATTAAAGTATTGTTAGAAACAATTGCTCCTAGATTTTCTTCATCTATTTCCTCTGCAGAGAAGCTTATCCTTGAACTGCCCCTTGAATCCCAAACCTCTATATTATTGAACAGGGTAGATTTAGCTTGGGTGCTTGAAAGTCCTATCTGCTTAAAAAAATTCCATGAAGTTGAATTTAAGGCTGCGGTTCTTCCATTAAAGATGTCACTCTTGCTAACTCCATAAGGGTTCTTATAATCAAGCAATCCTACACTTAAACCCTCTTTTGATAGATTAAGAGAAAGTGAGGACCCAGTTACTCCAGCTCCGACAACTATTACATCGAAATGCATTTTTTAAGCTTTCAAGTTCTCTATATCAGATATTTCTCTTGGGGAATCAGGCGTTAGTATTTCAAACCCGGTTTCAGTAACAAGAACATCGTCTTCAATTCTTATACCTATACCTAACCATTTCGTATCTACATCTTCTAGTGAATCTAGTATGTATATGCCTGGTTCTATAGTCATAACCATACCTGGTTCGAAATCTCTCCACTCTCCATCTCTTTTATAATTCCCAACATCATGTACATCCATTCCAAGCCAATGCCCTATTCTATGCATATAGAATTTAGAATAGTCCTGATTGCCTTGTAATAAACCTAAGTCATTAAGCCCATCTGTAATCACTTCTACAGACTTCTCATGTGTTCTATTCCATGGATTACCTGGTTTTATTTCTTCCATAGATTTTTTATGCGCTTCAAGAACAACTTCATAAATTAACTTTTGTTCTTCTGTAAACTTCTTACCAACTGGAAATGTTCTTGTTACGTCTGAAGCATAGTACTCATATTCACAACCAGCATCTACTAAAACTAAATCACCATCATTCAATTCAGAGCTATTTTCGTTGTAATGCAAAATGCATGAGTTATTTCCGCCTCCCACTATGGAGTTATATGCTGGAAATCTAGCGCCATTCTTTGCAAAAGTATATAGATACTCTGCCTCTAATTGATATTCGAACATACCTGGTTTTACGGATGACATAGCATGATTGTGCGCTTCGCAGGTTATGCTCCCTGCTTTTCTCATTATTTCTATCTCCTTATCTGATTTGATAAGCCTCATTTCATGTAAAATAGAATCTAAAGAAGCTAAATTTTCTGGAACCTCAGCTCCTGCGCGAGTATTTTTTCTTAGATCTTCTATCCACATTGGAATCCAGTTATTTAAACCATTTTCAGCACTCATTGAAAAATATATATTCTTTTTTCCTTGCATGAGTTCAGGCATAACTGAATGAATCTTTGAGATGCTATAAGCTTCATCAACACCAAAAATTTCTTTCGCCCCTTCTTGACCCGACCTAAACCCATCCCATTGCTCTCTTTCAGGATCTCTATCTCTACAAAACATAATATATTCATGTTTAGATCCAGGCGACAGAACAAGAACTGATTCTGGTTCTGAATACCCTGATAAATAATAGAAATTACTATCCTGTCTATAAGAATAATCAGCATCAGAATTTCTTTGTTTTGGAGATGACGAAGCAACAATTACTAATGAATCTTCAATCAATGAATTACAAAGTTCTTTTCTTCTTTTTTTAAATTCACTATTCATAGCTATTTTCTATTAAATATTTTTTCATCCTACCAATAAAGATCTTACTAGCAAGAAAAACTGATCGAAGTTAAACTTTTGATACTTATGTCAGATAAAAAATTAGATGAATTAGAGAAAGAGGTAGATGATTTAGTTTCATTAAGTCAAAAACTTAGAGAAATAAATTTAGACCTTATCAAAAGAAATAATAAATTAAGAAAAGAGGTAGTTAAGTTAAATAAAATTTTAGATACCTCCCAAATAAAAATACAAAAATTAATTAAAGATTATAAATAGGAGACTTCAAGTTGGAAGAAAATATTGCATCAGTAAAGATACTTGGAGAGGAGTTTAAAATATCTTGTCCACCCGAAGAAAAGGAGCAAGTGATAAATGCTGCTGCTTTTCTTGATAGTAAGCTCAAGGAAATGAAGAAATCCTCTTCCCTAAAAGAAAGTAGAATAACCATACTTACTGCTTTAAGAATTACTGATGAATACCTTAAATCAAAAGCTTCTAAGGAAGTCTCAGACGAGGCTTTGAATCTGTCAAAAAAACTATCTTCTTCCGTTGACAAATTGATAAAAAAAGTTAAATCTCAAAAAGAAATCTTATCTAAGATCTAAGGATAATATGTATACTAAATGTAGCTTCCTGGTTTAAACGATAGCTGCCATAACCCTCGAGCCGATATTAAAAAATCAGGAGATAGTCTAAATTTTTTGCTGAGCATGCCCTTACTATTTAGGGAAGCCTTATAAAATGAGATTATCACCGCCTTGAACTTCACGGTTCAGGGCAATGCCAGCGCCGTCAAATTGGGAAGCACTCTTTCGTCTTCAATGAAAAATAAATACTTAATAAGAAAAAGACTCAAAGAAAAAAGATCTTCTTTATCTGCTAATTATTGTAATTCTTACGAAGAAATTATTTTAAAGATAGTTCTTAAGTTTATTAAAAAGTATAACTCATCAAAAATAGGACTTTATGTTAGCTTCGGCAATGAAGTAAGAACAATCAAGTTAATGGAAAAATTCCTAAGTTTAGAGAAAGAGGTTTATTTACCCGTTCAAAACTTTGTTAATGAAACACTTACTTTCAAACAATATAGCAAAGATACTAACCTTATAGAGAATCAGAATAAGATATTAGAGCCTGAAATAGGTAAAGAAATAGATACAGAAGATTTAGATATCATTTTTATTCCTTTACTGGCTTTTGATAAGAACCTTAATCGTATAGGAATGGGAAAAGGATATTATGATAAGACTCTTTATGGGAAAAAATCAGGGAAATTAATTGGCTTAGCTTATGACTTCCAAGAAGTTAATGATGCCTTGCCAGAAGAACATGATGTAGCTATGAATACCATTATTACTTCAAAAAATATTTTTACTCATGAAAACTATTAGTGAAACAAGTATCACAGAGGGAATTAATTTTTTAATAGAAAAAGATAAAGCATTTGCTTCTCTTTTGGATGAAATAGAAGGAGAAATTTCAGCATTTAATATTCCTGAAGGCTTTATAGGCATAATTAAGTTAATTACAGAACAGCAATTGTCTGTTGCTTCTGCAAGAGCAATCTACAGTAGGCTTCAAGATTTAGTAAAGCCAATGACTCCTAAAAAATTTCTTTCTATAGATACTAATCTTTTAAAAGAAACTGGATTAAGTTGGCAAAAGGTTAATTACTGCCTAGGCATTTCAAAAGCTTGTTCAACAAATCAGATAGACTTTAAAAGTTTTAAAGAAAAAGAAGACCTAGAAATAATACAAGAATTAATAAAACTCAAAGGCATAGGCGATTGGACTGCAAAATGTTATTTGTTAGGAAGTCTTAAAAGAATTGATGTATTCCCATCTTCTGATTTAGTTCTGCAACTAGCCGTAAAGAAAATGAAATCTCTTAAAGAAAAGCCAAACGAATTAGCAACTAAGAAGATTTCAGAAAGCTGGAAACCTTATAGATCTATTGCCGCTTTGATATTATGGTCTAGTTATGAAAAATAATGTAATACTAAGATCTAAGAAAAAAGGGTTACCTGATTTAATCAATATGTTTGAGAAAAATTACATTAAGTTTGAAAAACTATTTCCACTATTAAAGAAAAAAAATAATTTTAAATACTATTTACCTGAGGGTAATGAACTTTCTGAGGTTTACATAAAAATAGAGAAAATGTCGCTCTACACTTCATTTGTAGAGATAAAACAACAATCTTCAGAAAAAGAGCAATCTGATTTTAAAACTGAAATGGAGATAGCTATTTACCATGATATAAAGATGGCAGAAGTAAGATCATTAAACGGGAAAAAAATATTTTGGATGAAATATAAGTATCCTAATAAAAATATGTTCCATAAAAATGAAAAAATTCAAGTTAATGAATTTCTTTCTGAATGGTTAGACTTTTCAGAAAAACAGGGATTATCCAAATATTTAGTTGAAATGTAATTATAAATGCACTATACTAGTGCATATGAACTAATATAGTGCATTATGCACTTTAATTAAGCAATAAGTGCTCTTTACTAGCGCTTTTCGTATGTTATAGTTACTGCTCATTTTTTAGGAGAAACAATGACAGAAATAAAAACTTATGAATATATATGGTTAGATGGGTTTCAACCTGAGCCTTCTATAAGAAGTAAAATCAAGGCAACCGATGAGGACACACCTCCAGGCTGGTCCTTTGATGGGTCTTCAACTCAACAAGCTGAAGGCGGAAGTTCTGATTGTCTATTATTGCCAGTGCAAACTTATGACTGCCCTCTTTTTGCAGATTATTTAGTAATGTGCCAAGTTCATGCAGGTGACCATTCAGTTCATCCTTCAAATACAAGAGCAGCTGCAGAAGCAGTTCTTAGTGATGAGTGGTGGTTTGGTTTTGAACAAGAATACTTTTTTACGAATAAAGATGGGTCTCCACTAGGTTGGGAAGATGGAACACCTAGGCCACAAGGAGATTATTACTGCGGTGTTGGATCTGATAATGTAGCTGGAAGAGAAATATCAGAAGCTCATTTAGAAGCATGCCTAGATGCTGGTCTTACCTTAACAGGTACTAATGCAGAGGTTGCTTTAGGACAATGGGAATACCAATGCTTTGGAAAAGGAATAAAAGCTGCCGATGATTTATGGGTTAGCAGATATCTTCTCTATAAAATTGCTGAGGAATTTGGTGTAGGTGTGAATATTCATCCTAAACCTAAGACTGGCGATTGGAATGGTTCTGGTATGCATACTAACTTTTCAAATGAAGAAATGAGATCAAATGGTTCTGAAGCTCTCTTCTCATCTATGTGCGATAAGCTTGGTGAAGTCCATGAAGAAGGAATTGCTTCCTATGGTTCTGATAATGATATGAGACTCACAGGTCTTCATGAAACTCAGAACATTAAACAATTCTCTTATGGAGTAAGCGATAGAGGAGCAAGTATTCGAATTCCTATCTATACAGTAGAGCATGATTGGAACGGATATTTAGAAGACAGAAGACCTGCTTCAAATGCGGATCCATACAAAATCTTAGCTCACTTAGTAGGAACTTTAACTAAGTAAGAATGAATTTTGTCTAATTGTGAAGGAGATGAACTCCTTCACAGTTATATGCTATGAGTATTGAAAATCATACATTTAATGAACTAACTACAGGTGTCTTAGTTCTAGATGAAACTCTAAAGGTTTTGTCACTAAATTCTTCTGCTCAAAAACTGTTAGATGTTACACACAAAAATGCAAAGGATGACTTTATTGGCAATCTCTTCTTCGAAGAACCTGAAAGCTTAATATTATTTAAAGAATGCCTAGAAGATAGAAGAAGCTTTACCAAAGTAGATGCATTATTAAATTTGAAGTCTGGAAAAACACTTCTTTGTGACTACCAACTAACTCCAACAAGTAATATTAAAGGAAATAATTCTTTGCTTGTTGAAATTATAAGTAAAGAATTTTCGAGCGAAATCAAAGAAAGACTAAGAAATCAAACAAACCAAAGAATAACTACTGATTTTATTAGAGGACTTGCACATGAAATAAAAAATCCTTTAAGTGGCATTAGAGGGTCTGCTCAGTTACTTAGTAATAAATTAGAAGAGGAATCGCTCAAAGAGTATACAAGTCTAATCATTAATCAAACTGATAGACTTTCAGCATTGGTAGATAATATTTTAGGGCCAAACCGTAAACCTAATTTTGAACTGAAAAATATTCATAATATTTTAGAAGATAGCATTAGTCTGACTAAGAATGAAATGGATGCGCAAGGGATAACTATTTCAAGAAACTATGACCCGAGTATTCCTGAATTAATTATTGATATTTATCTATTAGAACAAGGTGTACTAAATTTGTTAAAAAATGCAAAAGAAGCTCTAATAGATTCAGAGACTCTTAACCCTAAAATAGAAATTTCAACAAGAATATTACATCAAGAATTCCTAGGTAATTCGTTTTACAGTACTGTTTGTAGAATATCTATTACTGATAATGGACCAGGAATACCTAAAAATATAAAGGATTCACTTTTCTTTCCTATGATTTCAGGAAAGGATTCAGGTTCAGGTTTAGGACTTTCAATAACTCAAGGTATTGTTTCACAACATAAAGGAGTGGTTAGATATGAAAGCATACCAGGAGAAACTACTTTCTCGATTCTTATCCCAGTTGAAAAAGCAACACCTAATAATAAAGAATCCAACAAATTAACTAAAAAGGAAGCTTATGGCTAAGAAACCAATAGTCTGGGTAATTGATGATGATGACTCAATAAGATGGGTGCTTGAGAAAGGCCTATCAGAGGATAACTTAGAAGTTATAACTTTTGATCGAGCCAACAAAGCAATTAAAAAACTAGAAATAGATTCACCCGATGTAATCCTGACAGACATAAAGATGCCTGGTGCCTCTGGTATTCAGCTACTAGATTTCATCAAAGAAAATAGGCCAGAAATTCCAGTAATAATTATGACTGCTCATTCTGATTTAGAAAGCGCAGTAGAATCTTATGAACATGGTGCGTGGGAATATTTACCTAAACCTTTTGATATAGACCAAGCCATAAATGTAATAAAGAGGTCTATACAAGAAGAATCAATTAATGTGAGTGACTCTGATATGAAAACAGCAGAGATAATTGGTGAGGCTCCTGCTATGCAAGAAGTATTTAGAGCAATAGGTAAATTATCTAATTCAAATTCAACTGTTTTACTTATAGGACAATCTGGAACAGGCAAGGAGTTAGTTTCAAAAGCTCTGTTTCAACATAGCCCTAGAAAAGACAAGCCTTTCTTGGCACTCAATATGGCTGACATACCTAAAGAACTTCTTGAATCAGAGCTTTTTGGACATGAAAAAGGATCTTTTACAGGAGCTGACGAAAGAAGAATTGGTCGCTTTGAACAAGCAAATGGAGGAACTTTATTTTTAGATGAAATAGGAGACATGCCTCTAGAAACTCAGACTAGATTGCTAAGGGTCCTATCAAGTGGTGAGTTCTACCGTGTAGGAGGCAGAGAACCCATTAAAGTAGATGTGAGAATAATAGCTGCTACTCATCAAAAACTAGAAGATAAAGTTCTTGAAGGTGAATTTAGAGAAGATTTATTCCATAGAATAAACGTCATAAGGATAAACCTACCTAAACTCTCAGATAGAAGAGAAGATATACCTCAACTTTGCAAACATTTCTTTAAAATCTCGTCTTCAGAACTAGAAGAAGAATTAAAATTTCTATCAGAAGAAGTAGAAAGCTACTTCATGAATCTAACTTGGCCAGGAAATGTTAGGCAGCTAGAGAATATGTGTCGTTGGTTAACTGTCATGTCTCCTTCTAGAGAAATAAGATTAGAAGATTTACCTGATGATTTAAAGAATGAAACGGTTTCTGTTAAGGATGATTGGACGTCTCTTTTAAAGAATTGGGCAGATAACTCTCTAAGTAATGGAGAAGAAGCATTGCTAAGCACAGCCTTACCTGAGTTTGAAAAAACCATGATTAAAGCTGCTTTAAATAAAACATTAGGTAGGAAAAACGAAGCAGCAAAACTATTGGGTTGGGGAAGAAATACTCTTACAAGAAAAATAAAGGAATTAAATCTTAACTAGTTACTGATCAATGGCAATCCCTGCGCTTTCCATCCCATTATTCCATTCTGGATAATATAGTTTTTACTAAATCCAAGCTTCTTCAATTTAAGTCCTGCTTGCTTCGAAACAGAACCATTCTGGCATACTAAAATAACAGGAATATCTTTTTTATCTTGATCTAGAACACTTTCCAATAAATTAAGAGATTCACAATTTATAGATCCAGATATATGACCTCTAGAAAATTCTTTTTCTGCCCTAAGATCTATAAGGAGGCCATTTTGTTTATTAACTATTTGAGTTGCCAAAGAGGGTTCAATTTTTTCTCCTCCTCTTCGTGATTCATGGATCAACAAACCTAAGATAGCAAATAGTAATATAGTTACTGCTATGAAGTTCTGACTTATAAATATTAAGAAAGTTTCCATTTAATTTTCACTCCTTTTCTGAAGTATATTGAAGGTCAGAAACCCTTTTTCTTAACTCAGAACTTGAAAAGTTGTGATCTCTAGAGTTGAAATAACATTTTCCTTCTGATAAATCTCTTCCAGTAAAAGATTCTTCTTTATATTCAGAACCTAAGATTCTGATATCCCAATCTGTTGTCATTAATATATTTAATAGATCTTCTTCAGATTTATAAATTCCTACAGCATCTACATACCTACATGATGAAATCTGAATTTCTCTCTCTACTATTGATTGAACTGGAGAGTTCTTTTCTGGCCTATCTAGTGAAGGATCGATCTGGATATAAACAGTTAAAAAATCACATACTTCTTTAGCTTCTTTCAACATTAGAACATGCCCTGCATGAAAGAGATCAAAAGCTCCAAATGTAATTCCTTTTTTCATGTTCTTATGTAAGTTTGTGCAAGATTATATATATATCTGAGTTAGAATGTGTCATTTCTCAAAAAAGGAGATATCAATGACTAAGCTAGTCTTGGTTAGGCATGGACAGAGTGAATGGAATAAACGCAATCTTTTTACAGGATGGAAAGATCCAGACTTGACAGAAAGAGGTATTCGAGAAGCTCGAGATGCAGGAAAGTTGTTAAAGGAAAAAGGGATAAAATTTAATATAGCTTTTACCTCAAATCTTATTAGAGCTCAAAATACTTTAACTATAATTCTTGAAGAACTTGAACAAAATAATATAAAAAATGAGAAAAATATTGCATTGAATGAAAGAAATTATGGAGAACTAGCAGGATTAAATAAAGATGATGCAAGAAAAAAATGGGGTGATAAGCAAGTTCAAGAATGGAGAAGGTCCTATCATACTCCACCACCAGGCGGTGAGAGCCTAAAAGATACCGCAGATAGAGTGTTACCTTATTTTAAAAAAAATATAACTCCTAAAATAAAAGAAAATTCTAGCATCTTAATTGTTGCTCATGGTAATTCTTTGAGGGCTTTAGTTATGCATATTGAAAGTATTAAACCGGAAGATATTGTTAGTCTTGAAATAAAAACAGGAGTTCCTCTTATTTATAATTCAGCCAATATCAATAATATCGAGAGAATCTCCTAAAGCCTAACCTCTATTCCAGCCATTCTCATTTCTTCTTTTACTTCTGTAATAGAATATTCAGAGAAATGAAAGATACTCGCTGCCAAAACTGCATCTACACCCCCCATTCTAATTCCATCTATCAGGTGATTTACATTGCCTGCTCCTCCTGATGCTATAACAGGTATAAAAAGAGAAGAAGTAACTATAGAATTAAGATCATTATCGAAACCATTTTTTGTTCCATCCCTATCCATGCTTGTAAGTAAGATTTCTCCAGCCCCAATTTTTTCTACATGCCTAACCCAATCTATTACATCAATGCCAGTTCTATTTCGACCTCCAAAAGTAACTACTTCCCAAGACCCTTTTTTATTTTCTTTTTCTTTAGCATCTACTGCAACGACTATACATTGAGATCCAAATTTATTTGCTGCCTCTTTTATAAAGTTAGGATTTTCTACCCCAGCAGTATTTATGCTTACTTTATCTGCACCTGACCTTAGTAATTTTTTTATATCTTGTAAAGTTCTAACCCCACCCCCTACAGTTAAAGGTATAAAAACTTCACTAGCTATTTCTTCTATTGTCTTATAAGTTGTCTCTCTTAATTCATTGCTTGCAGTAATGTCTAACATAACCAATTCATCAGCTCCCTCTTCATCATATCTCTTGGCAATTTCTTTAGGATCTCCAGCATCAATGATATTTATAAAATTAACCCCCTTAACAACTCTGCCATTATCTACATCTAGGCAGGGTATTATTCTCTTAGCTAAACTCATCTTATTATTCTGAGGATTTTATAGCTTCCTCTAGGGTGAAAGTCTTTTCGTAGAGAGCTTTTCCTATTATGGCGCCATATATGAGACCAGACTCTGACAAATCATTAATTTGATCGAGATTTGAGATGCCCCCAGAAGCTATCACAGGTATTTTAGTATTTCTTGCTATTCGTAAAGTAGCATTAATATTTGGACCCTTCATCATCCCGTCTCTAGAAATATCTGTGAAAATGACAGCTGCTAGAGGGTAGTTAGTATATCGCCTTACCAAGTCTAAAGTTTTTACTGATGTTTCTTTCTTCCAACCCTGGGTTTTTATATATCCATTTTCTGAATCAACTCCTATAATAATTCTATTAGGGTATGAATCGCATAAATCCTTTATAAAACTCGAATCCTCAATGGCCTTAGTACCAATAATTACTCTTGAAATCCCTTTATCTAGGTAATTTTGAGCAATATCTAAGTTTCTTATCCCTCCTCCAACCTGTATATGTTTATCACTAAAAGATTCAGCGATCTCTATAAATATATCTTGATTAACTGATTTTCCTTGTAAAGCTCCGTCTAAATCAACTAAGTGTATGTACTCCGCTCCACTTTCAAACCATAAATTAGCAATATTAACTGGGTCATCAGAATAGATTGTTTCTTCATTAAAATTGCCTTTCTTTAATCTTACGCATTTCCTATTACTAACATCTATGGCAGGGATAATATTCATCTATCAATTCCTCCTTGCCAAGATATAAAATTTCTATATATCTTTAACCCCTGTCTATGGCTTTTCTCAGGATGAAACTGAACAGCAAATATATTATTCTTAAAAACAGAGGACACAAAAGTGTCTCCATGTTCAGTCAAGGAAGACTGATTTTTGCTCTTTAACGCTGCATAAGAATGAACAAAATAGAAGTAAGAACCTTGATCTATTCCTTTAAAAATATGATGGTCAATTGTTTGGTGCACATTATTCCAACCCATATGAGGTACTTTTATAGAATTCGTTGGTTTAAGACTTGAAAGCTTTCCATCAATTAAGCCTAAACATTTCACACCTTCATTCTCCTCGCTTTCCTGAAGCAACAACTGCATCCCAATGCAAATACCTAAAATAGGCTTTTCTTCTGAGAATCTTTTTATAAGATCATCTAACCCTAAATTTAGAATAGAATTCATACAGTCCTTTATTGCACCAACTCCAGGAATGACTAATTTATCTGCTGATTTAATTTTTTGGATGTCCCCTGAAATGAAAATTTCATTTTTTATAGATATTTTTTGTAATGCTTTTGTTACAGAATGAATATTGCCCATCCCATAATCTAAAACGGCTATTTTTTGCATCTAAATTAACTATAAAGAACCTTTAGTTGAAGGAATTGTTCCTTCATATTTTAGGTCAATCTCTACTGCCATTCTTAAAGCCCTTCCAAAAGCCTTAAAAATTGTTTCTACCTGATGATGGGTATTATCACCACTAAAATTTGAAATATGTATTGTTATAAATCCATGGTTACAAATAGATTGGAAAAAATGCTCAAACAAATCTATATCTATGTTTCCTACCTTATCTTTAACAAAATTCGCATCCATAAAAAGCCCAGGCCTTCCAGAGAAATCTAAAACTACTCTTGATAATGCTTCATCTAATGGAACATAAGAAAAACCATATCTCCTTATTCCTTTCTTATCTCCAATCGCCTCTTTTAGAGCTTCTCCAAAACTAATTCCTATATCTTCAATAGTATGATGATCATCTATGTGAAGATCTCCTTCTGCTTTAAGATCTATATCTATAAGTCCATGTTTACCTATTTGATCAATCATATGGTCTAAAAAAGGGAGACCTGTGTTAGAAGTGGTCTTACCAGTACCATCTAAGTTTATCTTTAGATTTATTTTAGTTTCAGAAGTATTCCTTTCTATTTCAGATATACGCATAAATATTCCTTAAGGGCGGCGAATTATAAAGTAAATCTTTATGCTTATCATCTTGCTCATATAAAATATACACAATGAGCTCCTTTAGCACCAAACTTATCAACTGGCATAAAAAAAATGGCAGGAAAGATCTGCCTTGGCAAATAAAAAAGACATCATATAAAGTATGGATATCAGAAATTATGCTCCAACAAACACAAGTAAAAACAGTGATTCCTTATTTTGAAGAATTTATCAAGAAATTCCCAAACATATCAAATTTAGCTGATTCCAATTTAGATGATGTTTTGGCTTTGTGGTCTGGATTGGGATATTACTCTAGGGCAAGAAATTTACATAAAACCGCCTTAATACTCAAAAATGAATTTAATTCTAAGCTCCCAAGTTCACTAGAGGAATTAATTAAATTACCAGGTATTGGAAGGTCAACTGCTGGAGCAATTATATCTTTAGGGTTTGATAAAAAAGCACCAATACTTGATGGTAATGTAAAAAGAGTCCTTGCAAGATATAGAAACATACAAGAAGATATAGTGAGAACTAAAACGCTTAACTATCTTTGGGATGTCTCAGAAGAACTGCTTCCAACTAAAGATTTTGCGCTATATAACCAATCTATTATGGATTTAGGATCAATGGTTTGTAAAAAAACTAATCCTCTATGTCAATTATGTCCAGTATCTAAAAGATGTTTAGGAAAAATGAATAATACAATTCAATCAATTCCTAAGAAAAGTAGAAAAATAAAAAAAATATCCAAGAAAGTTTTTTGGTTACTTCCATATACTGATTCATCATACGTATATCTAAAAAAAAGACCGTCTAAAGGAATATGGGGAGGCTTGTGGACTTTTCTTGAAGACCAAAATCTTCAAACAATTCTAAATAATAATGATAACCTTAAAATGATTGAAAAATCTTTAATTAGGCATAGCTCTATTAAGCACAGCTTCACTCACTACAACCTTGAAGCAGAACTTTACTTGATTAAATCAAAAGGCCCTACCAATAAGGAGGACTGGAAGAAGATAAATGAATTTAATAAAATAGGTATGCCAAAACCTATCCAGGCTGTTTTAAAAAAAATAGGAGAAAATGGAAAAATTAGTCTTTTGTAAGAAATACAAACAAGATCTGCCCAGTCTAGATAATCCTCCATATCCAGGACCTAAAGGACAAGAAATATATGAAACTGTTTCTAAGAAAGCATGGAAAGATTGGCTAAATCACCAGACTATGCTTATTAACGAGAGACAACTAAATCTGACAGATAAAGCTTCGAGAAAGTGGTTAAATGAACAAATGGATTTATTTCTTTCAAATGGAGACTTTGAAAAACCCTCCGGATTTAGGCCTGAAGATTAACTTCTTATATTTTAGGTTTTTGTATACAATCGCTCCCTCTATTTGCCCAGATAGCTCAGTTGGTAGAGCAAAGGACTGAAAATCCTTGTGTCGGTGGTTCGATTCCACCTCTGGGCACCATTTATAGATTTATGTTCAACTATGCTAATATAAAAAATAGAGAAAAAGCTCCTATAGAAATTTATGACAAACAAGACTTTATCAACCTTTAAGGCTTTTTTACTTTCAAGCCTGCTTTTACCAACTTATTTAATAAGTGAACCAATACCTTCAAGTATTTTGGAGCAGTATCAAAGCTCTGAAAATAGAGATATAGAGACCCTTACACCCTTATCTAGCTCGCTAATTGACAACTGTGAAGAAAGCGAATCAGAAATTGAAATTTTCGGACATGAATTCTTCTGTTCTTCTCCAACTTCTATCAGTCCTATAGGTGATTTACCAGTACCTTCTAACTATATTCTTTCTTTGAGGGATGAATTAGAAATTATCTATATTGGTGACAGTAAAAATAGATCCTTCATCAGGCCAGTTAGATTAGATGGCACAATTATACTGCCTGAAATAGGTCTGATTAATGTTGAAGGACAAACAATAAATGCTGTCAGGGAGAATATAAACTCCAAACTATCTAATTCTTATGTAGGTATTACAGCTGCTATATCAATAAAAAATTTAAGTGCAAAAAAGATAGTAATCGTTGGAGCGGTTAAAACTCCAGGTTCTTATCTGGTCAACCCTTTTACAACTATATCTAATGCCCTGTCATATGCAGGGGGACTAGAAAGTTATGCCTCTTTAAGAGATGTAGAACTAATAAAACCACGAGGAAGTAGAACTTCCTTTGATTTATATGATCTGCTGATAAATGGAGATAGATCTAATGATAAAACTATAAGCTCTGGAGATACTATACTAGTTAAACCAACTACAAATATAGTTGAAATTAGCGGTTCTGTTTTAAGGCCAATGAAATATGAGCATAAAGATGATGAAGGTGCAAAAGAATTAATAAACTATGCATTAGGATATAATAAAAGAGCAAATAAAGAATTAGCATTAATTGAAAAAATAGACAAAAATACAAGTTTATTAAATTCAAAATATCTTAATTTATCCGAAATAACATCTCTAAAAGATATTAATAAAATAACAATTTTTGATAGCGTTTCTAATATAGATCAAATAAATTCAATTGGAGGTTTGCTTAGAGCACAAGAATATAGTGATCTAATTAGAATTGAGATATTAGGTGAGGTCAATAATCCAGGAGTTTATTCTGTTAAACCAGGAACAAACATAAATGATCTTTTTTCTCTAGCTGGAGGATTAAAAAATGAAGCACAGAAAGATGTATCTATACTTACCAGGGAAAGAATAAAAACAGAGCAACTGAAAAATCTTTCCATAGCACAGGATAACCTTAAGAAAACAATTGCTTCTTATGCTATATCTCAAGATAAAGAACCTAGCCCTCAACTTATGGCTTTGTCTGAAATAGAAATAAATGAAGATGGTTTGGGTAGAATGTCTGGAGATTTTTATCTTGGTTCTACTGACTCAAAAAATACTCTTGTAGAAAATGGTGATGTGCTGTTTGTCCCTAAGAAATTTTCCTCTGTTACTATTTTAGGTGAAGTGATGAACCCATCAACCATTGTTCATAAAAGATCAACTTCCCTAAATGATTTTCTTCAATTATCTGGAGGTCTAAAAAGAAATGCAGCTAAAGGAAGGATATATGTGATCGCAGCAAATGGAAAAGTAAGAAATGTAGGTCGAGAAGGATGGTTACAGAAAGATAGTAAAATTCAACCTGGAGATACTATTATTGTTCCTCCTAAAGTCGGATCCGCGGACCGTATTGGCCTATTAACAAATATAACCTCAATTATATCTAATATAGCCTTTGCAGCAGCATCTCTAGAGTCTTTAAGAGATTAGATGTTAGTTACAACCAAATACCCACTTAATCATCTGAAATTAAAATAACCACTAATTACTATTTAGTAGAGATAAATAAATTTCTTTATGTTTAGAAATTACAGAATTAACATCGAATTCCTTCTCTGCAAATTCTCTACCAGATTTACCTAAATTTTTTCTAATAGTCTCATTTTTTAATAAGTATTCCATAGAATTTGATAATTCAACTGAATCTTTTATTGGCACTAATAAACCAGTTTCTCCTGGGATTATTGCATCTCTGCATCCTGGGTGGTCTGTAGTAATAATAGCTCTTCCAGACGCTGCTGCCTCTATTAATGCCTTTGGAAAACCCTCTCCATAATAAGATGGTAAAACTACTATATGTACGTCTTGTAATACTTCATTTACATTATTTGAATGACCTGCAAACTTAATTTCTTCTAATTTTGACCATTCATTTATATCTTTCTGCGATATTGAATCATAACTATCTCTATCAATTTCTCCATAAATTATAAATTCGGCTTTGATATCCTTAGAAATTAAAATCTTTGCCGCTTCCAAGAACTCTATGATTCCCTTCTGTTTCAATAGCCTAGACATCATTACCACTTTGGGAGTTCCATCTTTTTCAGGAAAATAAGAAAACTTATTTAAGTCCACTCCAGACCCTTTTATTAGAAAAGTGTGGTTTTTTTTAATAACACCTAAACTCTCCAATTTCCTTTGATCATCTTCGTTTTGAAAAATAAAGGATATATTCTCTCTATTAAATATATATTTATATAAGAGAACAATTAAGGACCTTATAAAAACCAGATATATTCTTTGGGAGCTAAAAAGGTGACCTAAACCACTAAATGCTACAACAGAAGGGATATTCAGAAGCTTAGAAATAATGCCTCCATGCACTATCCCTTTTGCTGTCACTAAATGACAAAGATTAGGTTTAATTTCCTTAATAATCCAATAGAGATTTATTAAGGTTTTTAATTCAGAAAATAAATTGGTTCCTTTTTTACTTATATTAAGGTCATGAACAAAAAAACCGAGAGACTTCAATTCATCCATCCTTGTCGTAACTTTTAAGGCAAGATGAATTTCGTAACCTTCTCTCATCATTTCTTGGGCTATAGGCAATCTATGAGATAAGAAAAACCAATCAACATTTACTACATATAATATTCTCTTATTCATTAGTAGAAAGAAGCTAAATTTCTGTATTTCTGAGAGTAACCAAGAAGCCTTTGATAATTAAATCCTCATTAGGAAGTTGTCTGAATGACTTGTGTAATTTATTTCTTGCTATTGGTAATTTTTCCCATTTTTTTATATTACTTACTTTTACATCAAATCTAGCTTGCTTAAAATAATCCAACATTTTAGGAAATGATATTCTATTCGTATAAAATCCAGAATTTGAGAAGAGATTTGATTCCCAAACTTTTTTTGAGAACCTTAAGTTATTTAAACTATCCCCCAAATGGTCTTTAAGATCTACCACGTGAGAGGAAATCCCACCCTTCTTTATAATCCTCTTTAATTCATTTAATGTGTCTAAAAATTCATCTAACCTTATATGTTCTAACACTGCTTGTGAAAAAATAACATCTATAGAAGAATCCTTCATATTTTTTAAACTTTTCAAACCTTCTATATGCAGCTCAGAAGAACACTTTTCAAGAATCTCTTGAGTGTCTTTACATTGAGATATAGATTCTGGTTCATACCCAAGCTCTTGGAGATAAACAACTAAATCCTTATAAATAGAAATATCTTTGCCTACATAGGAACCTGTATCAACTAAAATAGCTCTAGCTCCTAACGCAGAAGCAATAATTGCTGTTGCTATACTATCTCCAGGTCCCAACTCTAGAATAGTTAGACCTTGTAGGTCTTTTTTGTTATATCCCCAATTTCTTAGGTGACTAAAAAAAACTTCTACTGAATAATTGTGACTATTCATTTTACCAAGCTCAACGAGACCTAGATTTTTTAAAAAACCATAGGGTATTCTTAATTTTGAGATAAGAATCTTAATTACGATCTTAGCCCACCAAGGTAATCTTTTAGTCATAGAAAAGGTCTAAATATTTTTGCTTAATTAGATTTTATTACTTCCAAAGTAAGAAATATACCAATCAATAAATTCTGATACTCCTTCCTCTACAGAGGTTCCAGGTCTATATCCTACTGCCTTAGATAATAAACTTATATCTGCATGAGTTTTTGGTACATCTCCTAGCTGCATAGGAAGAAAATTTATTTTGGCTTTTTTATTAATTTTCTTTTCTATTATTTCTACAAAATCCATTAAATCTATGGGATTTCCATTGGCTATATTATAAATTCTCCATGGTTGATTTGACGAACTATAAGTTGGTTGTTTACCAGACCAGTTTTCGTTTGATGAAGGTATCTTTTTGGATATCTTAAATACACCATCAACTATATCATCTATATATGTAAAATCTCTCTTATGATTTCCATTATTGTAAATATCAATTGGTTTATCTTCTAAGATAGCTTTAGTAAATATAAACAGCGACATATCTGGCCTTCCCCATGGCCCATAAACAGTAAAAAATCTTAGCCCTGTAGTTGGTAATCTATATATATTGGAATATGAGTGAGCTAGCATCTCATTTGATTTTTTTGTTGCTGCATATAAAGACAGAGGATGGTCTACTGGATCATCTTCTGTAAATGGTAGTCTCTCATTTGCTCCATAAACAGAACTACTAGAGGCGTAAACTAAGTGTTGTATTTTGTTATCTTTAGAAGCATCCAATATGTTTGAAAATCCTATTAAATTAGAATCAATATAGGCCTCTGGATTTGTTATAGAGTACCTAACACCAGCCTGTGCAGCCAAGTGGATAACTGTATTGATATCTTCTTTTCTAAAAATTTCATTAATATTATCTCTATCTTCAAGATCAGCTTTATAGAAAGAAAGATTAATTTCTTCATTAGAAAAGATTGGTTGACTAGAAGATTTAGAAGCATTATCTATTTTCTCAATTTTTTTCTTGTCCCAATCCGAAGTATTAAATAGCTTCTCTAATCTAGAATATTTAAGTTCTTTTCCATAGTAGTTATTTATATTATCTATAGCTACTACATGGTGGCCTTCATCTATTAAGCGTTTAGTTACATGATAACCAATAAAACCAGCACTACCAGTTACTAGGTACTTCATATCAAGAGAAAATTTCCTCTGTTTTTTCAAAAAGATTTTCAAGATCTAAATTTGTTATATCTCCCATATTACAAATCCTAAAGATATGATTTGCTAGATCTCCTTGGCCAGAGTAGATAACAAAGTTACTATCTATAAAGCTTTGGTATATTTCTTGATAAGTTTTTCCTTCAGGTAAATAAAAGGAAGAGATCATAGAAGAATAGTTTTCTTCTTCTATCAAAAGGGGAATCTTCTTCTCTTTGAATTTATTCCTTATTTGGCAAGAAAGTTCTTTATATCTTATATTTCTAGACTTCAAACCCCCGGTTTCTAAAAGCTCCTTTAAGGCTTCGTCTAAAGCATAAATAGAATGTATGGAAGGTGTAAAAGGACACCAGCCTTCTAATTGACTACTCCAATATTGATTTAGATCTAAATATAAACTTGATGAATTACCTTTTGATTTCTCAAATTCTATATGCTTTGAAATTACAAAAGATGCTCCTGTTATGCCATGTAGGCATTTATTAGCGGTTGCTGCAACTGCTAATAAGGCAGGAGAATCAAAGTTAATATTTTCTCCTCCAAATGAGGAAACTCCGTCTAATAATAAAGGAGTAGAATATTTTTCGCATAAATCTATAACACGATCTATATCATTTAATCGCCCTGTAGTGGTTTCATTGTGCACAGACACAACCTTAGAAAACTTCTCTTTACTAAGCTCCATTTCGAGAGATTTAAAATCAATATCTGATAACCAATCATTTTTAATATGTTTTATCTCTTTATTATCTCGCTCTAACATTGAAGCCATTCTTTCTCCATAAACTCCGTTTGATAAGACTAAAACTTTATCTTTACTAGAAATCAAACTTTTTAGCATCGACTCAACCGAGGAAGTGCCTGAACCTGCCAATATAACTGCATCAAAATTACTACCTAAATCATAGACTTCTAAAAGTCTCTTCTTTACTCCAAGTAATAATTCTGAGAATTTATCTTCTCTGTGACAAAGGTCTTCATTAAGCAAGGAGTTTCTAACTCTCTTGGTTAATGTTACTGGACCTGGATTTAAAAGTATTTTCCTATTATTACTCATGATTATTTCTAATGTAATTCTTAAACCTTTTTGCTACTTCGAAGGGTTTTATATTTGGTCTTGGAAGATTATCCATAACACCAGGTTCTATATTTAATAAGCAGAATGTTAATTTATCAGTTTCATTACTTATTACTGATTCTAATTCTTTGATTGTTGAGCATGACATTACTTGTTGATAGCCGCATGATTGAGCTATTCCTAGAAAATCTGTTGAATGTGAAACTGTTGACTGTCCTCCAGTTGACTCATGCAATTCATTATTAAGAAGAATATGTAAGAAATTCTTAGGTCTATAGTAGCCAATAGTAGCTAAAGCCCCCATTCTCATTAAAACAGAACCATCTCCATCCAGAGTAATAACTCTATTTGTTTTAGAAAATATAGATATTCCTAATCCAATACTGCTAGCACAACCCATAGAACCAACTGTATATAACTGATTATCTCTATCCTCTAAAGCATACAATTCTCTGCCTGTATAGCCAGTTGTTGCTATAAGTAAATCTTTATCATCAACATTCTTCTGTATTGCCTCTAAGGCTTCAGATCTAGTTCCTATAAGACCATTGGTAGGAAAAATCTTATCTGTATTAATATCTTTTTTTAATGGTTTCTTCTTTATTTTGTAATCTTTTACTGAACCTTTTTTCATAACTAGAGCATAAGGCTTTCCATTAGATATAGCCTCCTGAGCTTTATCATATGCTAAATTTATATCTTCTTTATTTTCGGGAAAGAATTGCCACTCTACTTCCATTAAATCTAATAAAGAAGTAGTTATTTTCCCCATTAATTCATGTTGAGGTTCATCCTCAGGCCCATTAGGCTCGCCTCTTAGCGTTGTAATTATTAAGGAAGGAATCTTAAAAGTTTGAATTAAAGAAGTTATAGGGTTTACGGCATTTCCTAACCCAGAATTCTGGAACATAACAACAGAGTTTATTCCGGCGAGAGTGGCACCAGCTGCTATTGCAACGCCCTCTCCTTCATTTGCAGCACCAATATATTCAATATCTGGGCTGTCAATCACATAATTTATAAAAGGCTTGAGATATGAACAGGGAACACCGGTATATAATAAAAAATTCCTTTTTTTCCCTTCTTCTATGAAATCTGAAGCTAATATCATTAAAAATGTGATGCTTTAACTAGGTCTTCTAATGAGTCTATATCTATCCAATGGCCTGATGTATAAATCACACTTACCTTATTGCCTGATTGCTTAAATAGTTTGATAAGATCAGGCATAGTAGCCTTATCAGAAGAGTTATCTAATAAATCTTTAACTAATTTATATAAATCTTTTCTTAACTCTTTTTTTATCTTAATCATTCCCATCCATTCTCCATCGATTATTTCTGAACTTAAATCAATGCCAATAGTTTCTAGCTCTATTGAATTTCCTAAAGAACTTCTATCTGATCTTTGATTACAACGAACATAGTCAGATTCCCTTTCCGGATTTATATTTTGTTTCCAATTTGTATCTACAACTAAAGAAATATCTGAACTTTCTTCTAATAACATTAAAGAAACATATTTCTTAAATAATACATCTCCGTAGGAGATAATTAAATCTTGATCAGGGTCTACTTGTTCTAAAGCTTGTAATAAAGAGAACACTTCTCCAGTCTCCTCAAATTTTTTATTATCGCAATACGCAATATTAGGTAGATCAAAGGATTCGGGTTTATAGCCCCTGACAACGCAAATAGACTTTATACCAGAATCATTATATGAGTTTACTATTCTTGATATTATCGGCTTTCCAGCTACTTCGACCATAGCTTTAGGTTTTTCTTTAGTAAGGTCGCCTAATTCTTTTCCTCTTGAAGCGGCTAAAATTACTGCAGTAGTTCCTGTTGAGTTTGTGGGAAGATATTTATCTTCTGAATCCTGTAGATCGCTTGCTCCTTGTAATCTAAATATTTCAGACACTGAGGCAACTTGGTCTTCTATTGAATGTAAATTCTCTTCTTCAAAAATCATTTTAGCTGTTTGTTGCATAGAAGTTATACTTGTTCTCAATATATGATTGGCCCAAATTATCAAAGAAATATTGTTTTCATCGAATAATTCTGTTGGTGTTGCATAATACTTTGTAGGCACAATAACAACAGGACATCGATCTCCCCATTCTTTTTTAAAGGCTAATATTTCGTCTGGTTTATTTAATGCCGAATGTATAAGAATTCCATCAGCTCCTGCTTCATGATACGCACTTGCTCTTTTTATTGCTTCTTCTAGCCCCCAACCGGCTATGAAAGCCTCAACTCTAGCAATAATACTAAAGTCATCATCAGATTGTGCGTCTTTACCAGCAGAAATCTTACCAGAGAATTCTTGTATGTCTGCTAGTTGTTGCTTTTCCCCTGAAATGAAACTATTAGTCTTAGGAAAAATTTTATCTTCAATGCAGACAGCTGCTATGTCTCGCTGCTCTAATTTTTGAACCAATCTTTGGAAATTGTTGAAATTCCCATATCCTGTATCACCATCCAATAAAATAGGGATTTCACTTGCATCAGACATAAACTCGAGATTATCAAGAACTTGTGTCCAGCTCGCTTCATTGTTATCTCTTACTCCGTATTGAGCAGAGATAGTTAATCCAGAACCCCATATACCTTTAAATCCAGCTTCTTCTACAATCTTTGCACTAATACCATTATGTGCTTCACAAATGAATTCTAATTTTTCTGATTCCAGTAAATCTCTGAATCTTTTTGCCTTAGAAATCATTTGAGAATTTTAAATATATTAAAGAGAATTATCTATAATCTCTTTGGGTAAAATGCATTTTACATCAAATATGAAACCACTGTCCTTTATTTGATCTTGAAGAGCTTTATTAGACATTGTTTTAAATTCACTATGTGCAACTGCCAAAATTATTCCATCATAATTTTTTTTAGAAGGTAATTCTTCTAGAAAATTTAAGTTAATTTTTTCTTTATCATTCGTGCTCAAAATTGGTTCATAAACATCAACTAATATGTTTAGTGTAGAAAGTTCTTTTATGATGTCAAAGACCAAACTGCTCCTAGTATCAGGAAAATCTTCTTTATAAGTAGCACCCAAAACTAGAATCTTAGACTGAGATATTTCAAGTTTTTTCTCGAAAAATAAATTTTTTACTTCATTGACTATATGGTCAACCATGCCTTCATTAACTTCTCTTGCCGATTCTACAACCTTGAGATCTATATTTTTCTTTCTAGCTGCATCGATTAAATAATATGGATCTACCCTTATACAATGCCCGCCTACCAAGCCAGGATTGTATCTGTGAAAGTTCCATTTAGTTTCTGCTGCATTTAATACATCTTCAAAATTTATACCTAAATTCTTAAATAAGATCGAAGATTCATTCATTAAGGCTATATTTACATCTCTTTGAGTATTCTCAAGGGCTTTAGATGCTTCTGCTGTTTTAATGTTAGCTGCTTCAAATATAGTCAAACCTAAAATATCCCTATATATAAGCCTCATCTCCTTAAGTGATTTGTTACTACCTGCTGAAATTACCTTGGTTACTTCTGACAACTTTGTGCTAGGATCACCAGGATTTATCCTTTCTGGACTATATCCAACTCCAAAATCTTTCTCAGAAGATAGTCCGCTATTTTTTTCTAATATTGGAATACAAAATTCTTCAGTTGCGCCTGGATAGACCGTAGACTCAAATATTACTAGGTTTCCATTTGATAAATATTTCGATACTGTCTTTGAAGCAGATTCTAGAAAAGAAAGATTAGGGCTATTATTTTCGTTAACAGGTGTAGGTACACAAACAATATAGATATCACAATCTTTCAATACTGTTTCGTCTGAAGAAAACACAAGGTTTTTAGAACTTAAAAATTCTTCTTCTGAGATTTGGGTGCCTCTATCAAAGGCCTTAGATAGATCTGATACTCTACTAGAATTAGTATCAAAACCTTTTACTTTAATTTTTTTTCCTATTTCTATTGCTAAAGGCAGACCAACATAACCTAGCCCAATAACACCAACTGTTCTATCCATAATGATATTTTCTCCCTACGGAGATATATTCCCATCCCAACTCCTCTAACTTAATTGGATCAAATAAATTCCTTCCATCAAAAATTACCTTTTTATTAACTATTTTTGACAGTCTTATTAAGTCCATTGACCTAAATTCCTTCCACTCAGTACAAATAATGATTGCATCTGATCCATCACAACATGAATAAACATCTTCTTTAATATCTAGATTTATAGACCTAAAGTATTCGATATTATTTTTTGCAAGAGGATCATATGCCTTTATTGTATTCACCTTATTCTTCAAACTTTCATATATAGACAATGAAGGAGCCTCTCTTAAATCATCCGTTTCGGGCTTAAATGACAAGCCTAAAATAGAAATATTTTTATCGTCTAAATCTTGGTTCTCATAAAATTTTTCTAATTTATTCACAATTATTTTTTTTTGTTTTTCATTTATAGAATGGACTGCTTTTCCCATCTCAGATTCTATGCCATTTTGAGAGAAGAGAGCTACAAGCCCCTTTACATCTTTAGGAAAACAAGAGCCTCCATACCCAATGCCTGCATAAAGAAATTTACTTCCTATCCTAGAATCTGAAGCCATTCCTTCCCTAATAAGTTCAATATCAGCATCTATATTTTCACAAAGTTGCGATAACTCGTTCATGAAACTTATTCTAGTAGCTAGCATTGCGTTAGAAGCATATTTTGTTAATTCAGAAGAAGTTGAATCCATCTCTATAACTCTCGAGGTATTTCTATTAAAAGGCTCATATAATTCCCTCAAAATTGAAATAGCTTCTTTATTGGTTGTTCCTATTATTATTCTTTGAGGTTTTAAAAAATCATTCATAGCGTCGCCTTCTTTCATAAATTCAGGATTGGATACAACTTTAAAATCATTCTGATTATCTGAATTGTCTAAGTAAGACTGAAGAGCTGAACAAGTTCCAGGAGGCACGGTTGATTTAATAATAATAAATTTAGAATCTTTAGAATTCTTAGAAATATCCTCTATTAGACTATTAATATAGTCTAAGTTGAGATTGCCATCATCAGAGGTTGGAGTGCCTAAACAAACAAACAGTATTGAAGAAAAATCAAGAGCATCTTTAAAACTAGAAGTAAAATTTAACCTGTCATCTTGTACATTCCTCTTAAGGATTTCTTCTAATCCAGGTTCATAAATAGGAATATTCCCACTTTTTAATAGTTCTATCTTTTGTTTATCAACATCCATGCAAAGTACATTATTTCCCATTTCTGAAAAACAAACACCTGCAGTTAGGCCTACATAACCTACTCCGAAAACTGTGATATTCATTTATTGAATTTCAATTTTTCTCTTTGAGGGATTTCTATATCAAGGATCTCTTTATTCTTATAAGATAAAGCAGCGGAAACTAAATCTAAGTCTCTGAGTAATTTTTTTAAACCTTCAGGTTCCAAAGATGCCGAATGATCTGTTCCCTTCCATTTTCTATTAATTGTAAAATGCCTTTCTATCCATTGAACTCCTAGAGGGACTGAAGCTAAATCAATTGCTGTATCTATGTGGTGACCTGAAAAGCCAACTGAATCAATTAGATCTCCATACAAATTCTTTAATCTATTGATCTCTAATAGACAAATATCTCTTGCAGGCACTGGATAGCCTGAGGTGCAGCTATAAATCGTCAATCTTCTTTCTTGGTTAGTTTCTGAGAAAAAATCAATAATACTTTTTTCCTCTTCTAAATTAGTCATGCCAAGAGATAAATGTATTTTTCCTTTAAACTGATCCCTCAAAACTTCGAGCATACCAAAATGAGTATTACAAGCAGAAGGCACTTTTATAAATTTGGGGCCCAACGAAATAACTTCTTGTGCAGAAGTAATATCCCAAACTGAAGTGGAATATTCTACTTCTAATTCTTCACACTTTTTCTTTAATAAACTATGTTGATCAATATCAAACTCTAAAAATTCTCTATGCTCACCATAAGTTTTACCATAACTATTTTCTTGATTAGGATGTGGAGCATCATATTGTTCTGCGGTAAGTAGTTCTTTATTATTCCTTTTCTGAAATTTAGCAACTTCCGCTCCAGCTTTACTTACTTCCTCAATCAACTCAAAAGCAATTTCCATATTACCTTTATGATTACAGCCTATCTCAGCGACTACCTTGGGTCTTTCATTGAATCCATTATCCATATCCATTACCTCCCATAATCATCTTCGTATCTTACAATATCATCTTCATCAAAGTTTGCACCTAATTGGACTTCATTAATAATTAAATTCTCTGTTTCAGATTTATTAATGAGTCTATGCCTACTTCCTTTGGGTATAAAAACGTAATCTCCAGATTTAAATTCCTTTATTGATTTATCTATGACCACCTCTCCATTTCCTTTAACATTTATCCAATGCTCCTCCCTGTAGTTATGGCTCTGTAAGCTAATTGATTGCAGAGGATAAATACACAAAATTTTAGACTGATAATCAGGAGTCAGAAGGGTCGTCTTATAATAACCCCATGGTTTAGGTACTATCTGATGATGAAGATTTTCTATTAATCTTTCGTCTAGTCTCTTTTTATCATCTAAAGGTTGATTTAACAGGACTGATGCTTCAAATTGCTCTTTTGTTATGATATCTATAAGTTTTCCTTCAGGGCAAATAATAGGAATAAAATTAATAGATAGACTATTAAAAATTTCAGCAATACTAAAAAAATTTAATTCTTCTGAAAGAAACTTAAAGTCTTTAGAAGAAAAGCCTTCTAAGTTATCTTTTAGGGAAGCTCCATTAATTATTAATCTTCTTAAATCGCCATCAGTTAAAACTGCAATGGGGCAATCTTTTTCAGTAACGATTAAAAATCCATTTTGATTAATATCAATCTTTCTTAGGCAGTCTAATATTGTTGTCTTTTTCCCTACACAAAAAAGCTCTAAATAGTCTCTCATAATCATTTCAATCTACCTAATGATGGCCCTTTATCGTTAATGAGCTCTAGAAAAGAAATATTTAAATAGAATAAAAATTACACTAGCTAAAAAACCTAAAAAAGCACCTAAAACTGTTATGAATTTCCTTGCCGGCCAAGATCTTATTTCTGGTTCATAAGCTGGATCTATAACCTTAAAGGCCAAACTCTCTGAAGTATTAGCAACTAATTTTGCCTTTAATTCCCTTTCAATAAGATTGTATAAAACTGTCTTTACTCCAACTAATTCTGTTTTACTTATTTCTTCTTCTAAATAGCCTATTTTTCTTTCTGCTAAATTTATAGAGTCTATCCTTGTATGTTTTTCATAAGAATCTACTAATCCATTAGCAATTTCTGTTGCAATCTTTGGGTCTCTCCATCGTACAGTAAGATAGACTAAACCAGTTCTTGTGTCTCTATTAACAGTATAACTATTTCTAAACTTCTTCTGGATGTAATAACTGGAAGGTATTTCTATATTTTCTTTCCAATTATTTTCTTTTACGTCCCATAGATCAGGGTAAAGATACTTATGTAAGTTAAATTCTTCAATATATTTTTCAGCGAATTCTCTAGAAGTTATTTCTGCCATTATCACTTCTATTTTATTGTTTGAACTTCTAGGCAAAGAAATCCCTGCTATTGAGGTGCCACCAAGTTGACTCATTAAATCACCAGCAGTTCCTTCTTCTTTTTCTATTGGAACTAAAGTTATAGAGGATGTAAAAATGGGTGGAATAGATAAAGAAATAACAATAGCCAACAAACCAGCCAATAAAGTGGTTCCTACAATATGTAACTTATGAGACCAGAAAAAATATACCAGGTCTGTGAACGAAACTTCTTCCTTATGAATCATTCAAATATTATAGATTAATTAATTCCTTAGTGCGTTCAAAGATGTATTCTTATCAAAAAGAAGGAGTAAAGCTATGGGCATTAAAATTGCGTATTCTGAAATAAATAAAGTATTGTTATGGAACATGGTATTAACTAAGTAAGCTATAAAACAACTACTAAATATTAAGTTATAAGGAAATAGCTGCTTAAAACATTTCAAAAATATCCATAAAAATAGAGCTAAATATAGAACTAATCCTAAAAGACCAAAATCTCTACCTACTCTTAAGAAGCCATTATGCATTGAAACAAAATCTCTACAGTTAGTGTTTTGAAGACAAATTGACTGAAATATCTCTAAATAATCTTTTGAGATAAAATATATAGGATTTTCCATAAGGGCCATAAAACCTGAGATCCAAGCAACCTTCCTTTCACTAAGGTCTCCCCCTCCAAAAACATCTGAAACAGAGAAAATCCGATTGAAGAATTCAATTTGCTCTGTCACCAATATAAAAGAAGGTATAGACAATAAAGCTAAAATCAATGGAATCCATCTATCTCTTTTCATAAAGAATTGGATAAAGGTTATGCATAGGAACATAAATAAAGTACCTGCAATTAAAGATCTGGTAAGAGATAAGAAAGCAACCATTGAGAGAAAAAGAAACCAATAATAGTAAGTTTTCTTTTCTTCATAAATATACATAAATAAAGAAAGGGCCATTACAGGAATTATTGAGTAACTTAATATTATTGGACTTCCATAAGGACCTGACGGCCTAAACATATGGCCTAATCTTTTAAATTCAGTAAATACATAACTTCCTTTATTAGTAGTGTCTTGGACTAAATTTCCAACATATAAATTCTCAAAGATTATTGCACTTAGTTCAGTGAGTGGTGTTATAGGGTGTTGCATAAAGGCTAATAAGAAATAAGGTGCTGTCAAAATAATGAAGAATTTGACTCCTTTTGAGCCCAGTTCTGAAAGACCAAAATAAGCTATTGAAAAAAAGACCACAAACATAGCGACTCTTACAATATCCCTTAGGATAGATTCTAGTTGTAAAGATCCAGTAGACGCATCAAAAAAAAGAATTAAAGTTCTAAGAAAAATCATGATTAGAATTAAGGTAATAAAGATAAAAAATGAATCATTATTTACTAATTCTTTAAGGATAAAAGGCAATAGAAATAGAAAAAGCAACATCTCCAAAAATCTATCTATTGTAATGCCAAGAATAGTCAAAGAAATTAACGTGTTATTAAGGGAAATTAAAAAAATTGAGACAATGGCAAGGAACAACCAAACTAAATTCTTTTCTTTGACTAAGTGCATTATGATTTAGAGATTAACCTTTCCTCGATCAATCTAACTGATTCTTTTTTTGTATGTCCAGAGATTAGTTCGTTAAAGTATGATGTTTGCTGAAAAATAAGTTTTTTCCTGTAATCTCTATCTGCGATTACCTTATCTAAAATTGATCTTAACTGATAATCATTTTTGGCAAAGGAATAGCTCATTGTTTTATCATTTATTCCATATAGCGTCTCTAAATCTTGAATAAACTCATAATAGAAAGGAGCAAAAATCACAGGAAGGCCTTCGGATATGGCTGAAATATGTGAACCAGAGTAAGGAGTAACTAAAATATCATAACTTTCTAGAATCTCTTCAATAGCGAAGGTGCCTGGCTCTATTCTAAAAGGCCCTTTCTTTAAATTCTCTTTTATCTCTTGTCCGGGCCTGACCTTAACTGTTATTGATATTTCTGGGTTTTTAGACGTAAATTTACTTAGAGATCTGAGAACTGAACTATCATTTCTAGAGGAAGCATAAATTATTCGGGGGTTTATTTCTCTAAAATTCTTATTTACCGGAGGAGCATCGAACAAAGGGCTTCCTACCTTGATATAATTCTTTTTTTCAAAGCAATAGTCTGACTCTAAGAGAATAGAATGCTTTTTTCCCCACCCAAATATATTGGAAATGTTGTCGTAAAGTCCACTAGACCATAATTCTCTTGGATCGGATCCAAGAGTGCTATGAACTATTAGATTAGATTTAAGATTTAAGTTCGAAGCTGCCTTCAAGATTGCTCTATCCATAATCCTTCTGGGTCTTACGCCCACTACCCCGAACGCGGCTTTTTCCTCTAGGAGGTTCTTGGCCGAAACAGCATATATAAGACTTTGAGGCAGCAGAAACTTAAAAATATTTTTTATACCTACCTCTTGTGAGGTAAAAAAGTCCTTATTTTCTAACTCAAAGAGGTTTTTTATTTCCAAAATATTTTTTAAATAAATCTCTTCGAATTCCTTCTGAATATTTTTTAGTTCTATTTCAGAATTAAATGGTAAATATTCTTCGAAGTAGATTATTTTGTTATTAGTTATATTTTTTATGTTTATTTTGTCCTTAAGTCGAAATGGCAGAATTAACTGATAGTCGTCTAAGGCAGAGAATTCAAAAAAAGAATCTATTACTTTTATGTGAGAAGGCTGGCTTGCAAAGAATAATAATCTAGTCTTGTAAGAATCTTTACGATGAAATATATCTTCATTCATAAAGTAAATTTCTTCATCTTCAAAAGTTTTTTGCTCCATTAATTTTGTTAATCTTTTGTCTTTAAGATCTACAACAATTTTAGAAACTGAATTTGAAAGTCTTTGATTTCTTAGAATCTTCTGTAAAGCCTTACTGAGATAATAATACTGTCTTAAGGATTTATCGATAGAAGTGTTGTAATTCATAGCCTTTGAAATAAGGATCTTTTCTAAATCGTATTTCTTGTATTCTTTTGGAATGAATTGCCTTAAGTTAAACATCGAATTGATAACTGCATTGTGCAATCTTTGTTCTGCAGAATGATCTTTGCCTGCATACTTTTCAGCATATAAATAAGTTAAATAATTAAGCTTTTTAAGCATTTTTTTTCGCAATTAATCTTAAATAGGGTCTATATTTTTTTGTTCTAAGTTTTAGTAAAAGCATGATAGGGCTAATTATTTTCTGAAAAATAGTATTTAAATGCACTAAATGGAAAGTTGTTATGTCTAACACTTGAAAATTATTGTTCTTAATTATTCTCTCTAAAGAGTCTATCGAAAAAAAATATTGACCCATATTAAGGTCTTCTGACTTTTCAAAATTTAATCTAAATGGCCAACTATGATTTGGTACTTCTATAAATAAATACCCTCCTTTTTGAAGAGCTTCAGATATTTTCTCTATATTCTGATTTAAATTGGGTAAATCATCTAAAACATGAGATAAATAAATTAAACTATATTTTCTTTCAGGTACCCAGTCACAAAAAAGAGTTTGTTTAATATTTAAGTCTAGTTTTCTTTTTGCATATGATTGCATTATAGGATCAGGCTCTATTCCTTCTACTTCCCATCCTCTTTGTTTTAAATAGTTTAAAAAAATACCTGCACCACTTCCTATATCAAGTACTGTTTTATCTAAATCTTTATCAAAGTATTTTGATATATAACGATGATGATTTCTTGCTCTTCTTGTATGATGCTTCAGAAACCTATTATCTACTAAAGAGCCTATTTTCTTTGATGAGTAATACTCGCCTTCTTGTACTTTTAGGCTCTCACTGCTTGTATGAGTCTCTTTAAATATTAATTTACATTCTAAGCATACTCTAAGTCTTATATTTTCTTTTAATTTAAAGAATGAAAACTGCTTGCTATTATTTGAAAAGCAACTGGGACAAATTTCTTCTTTTTTACTTGCTTGCGTGCTCAATTGTTAGTCTTTTCTACGAAAATGGATTTAAAAATAAGTATAATGATTATCTCTATTTAGATAATCTCTTTTGCCTAATTGTACATGATTATGATTACCAAATTGGCGAGGAAGTGGGGGTTTTTATGGATATCAAATTAGCTTTATATGACTTTGATGGTGTTATGACAGATAACAAAGTCTTGATAGATGAAAATGGATTAGAATCAGTAATTGTTAATAGATCTGATGGTCTTGCTGTAAAGTTAATTGATGAAATGGGAATTAAACAAATCATAATAAGTACTGAATCAAATAAAGTGGTCAACAAAAGAGCACAGAAGCTAGGCATTGAGTGTAAGCAAAACCTAGAAAACAAGGCATCCGTTGTAGAAGAACTCTCTAAAAATCTATCTATTACAAAAGATGAAATTGCATTTATAGGAAATGATATAAATGACCTAGAAGCCATGAGAATAGTAGGTTTTCCTCTATGTCCTTATGATGCAAGTAAAGAGATCAAAGACCTATCAAAGACTATTTTACCTTCCAAGGGGGGTTCCGGCGTGATTAGAGATTTTTACGACTTCTTGATTAATAATTAAAGAAGACTATCTATGTCTAAAGTTCTTTTAATTAATCCCAATAAATGGGGTAGAGGTATAACTGCGATCTGGATAGCATCTCATTCTTCTGCCCTCAAGTCGGAAGGTCATGAAGTTTCACTTTTTGATTCAACCTTTTATGAAGACTGGACAGTTGACGAAACATCCTACAATACAAGTAATGAACAATATAGAGAAACAGATTATTCTAAATTTATTAATTATAGTTCAGTGCCAATAAAAGAGGCTCTTCAAGAAAAAATTAATGAGTTTAATCCTGATATTATTTTTTGGTCTGCTATCTCTTCTCATATTCATGGAGAAGGCGAATATGTAAATGTCCAATATGGATATGATCTTTTATCTTCCGTTTCACATAATGCATTGCTTGTAACCGGCGGACTTCAAGTAACTGCTGATGCTAAATCAATGCTTAATATCATGGAAGATACTGATTTTCTAATAAGAGGAGAGTCGGAATTGGTCCTAACAGAACTAGCAACAAGATTTAGTGACAAGAAAAATACAGTGCATGAGATAAGGGGACTTAGTTATGTCAATGAAGAAGGAAATTATGTAGAAAATCAACCACAAGAAATTATTTCAGATATGGATATATTTGGTCCTTATGACTACTCTCTATTTGACGATCAAACCTTCTTTAGGCCATACAATGGATCGGTAGTAAGGGCTATTGATTTTGAGTTATCAAGAGGATGTATTTATGCTTGTGAATATTGTGTAGAAACAGTAATCCAAAGATATTATGGTTTTAATGAAACTTCAAAAAGAGGGTCAATACTTAAAGCAAACAAATATCTAAGAAATAAATCTGCTGAGATGATTTTCCAAGAGATAGAGACATTAAATAGAGAAAAAAATATAAATTTTTTTAGATGCCAAGACACAAACTTCTTAACTATAAAAAGAGAAGTACTTCAAAAATTATCAGATTTAATAAATCAAAGTGATCTGGACATAATGCTATATATCGAAACTAGACCTGAAGGAATAAATCATAAATCTATCGAGTTGCTCATGAAACTGAAGGTTGATGGTGTGGGTATGGGAATAGAGCTCGCAGGTGATGAATTTAGGGAAGATAAACTAAGCAGATATGCTTCTACTGAGAAAATTATAAATGCATTTAAATTACTTAAAGAAGCCGGCATAAAACGAACTACATACAACATAATTGGACTTCCTGAACAAGATGAATCTTCAATCCTAAATACAATAGAGTTTAATAGACTTTTGAATCCTGATAATGCAACTATTGCTTTTTATTCACCTTATATAGGAACTGCGCAACAACTAAAATCAAAAGAATTAGGATATTTTGATGATTATGAGTTCGAAGTAGATGGTCAATTGAGAACTCTTAGCAAGGATTCCTTGTTAGATTCAAGCCTTTTACAGTTCTATAAAGAAAAGTTTAATTATTTTTTAAAAAATGGATTGGATGATCTCCAGAATATTAAAAAGGAGTATGGTCTAACTGAGTCTGAAGAAATACCTTCTTTATCAATAAAGTAGTTAAATGAAAAGTAAAGTAGTAATAGGTCTATGGCCATTAAGTGGTGATTTTGGTGAAATTAAAACCTCTCAATTTGAAGAAACTATTAATTACATTATTGATTCTGGTATAAAAACTTTTGATGTTGCTCCTAACTATGGGCATGGTTTTGCTGAGAAGACTCTAGGAGAAATCTACCAAGGAAAAGAGGGTTTGGTTATAAATACTAAATTTGGGAATACAGTTCAAGGAGAAAAGTATTTTGATATTTCTAATTTAAGAAAAAGTTTGGAATCTTCCTTAATAAGATTAAAAGTAGAAAATATAAATACTTTGTTCTTACATAACCCTAGAGATGAAATAAGTGATTATGAACCCATAGAATACTTAATGTCAGATTTAAAAAAGGAAGGATTAATTAATAAATCTGCTATAAGCGTAGCTAAGGGCTATAAATATAAATACTTGCCTATGTTTGATAGTGTTCAATTTGACTGTAATTTGCTCTACCTAAAAGAACTTGAAATTTATAAAGGAAAATTTAAAAGTTCTTATGCGCGCTCTCCTTTAGCTACTGGCATTTTGTCTGGGAAGCTCACTAAAGAGTCCATGTTTGCTGATAATGATCAAAGAAGTGAGTGGTTACATGGAACAAGACTTAAATCAATACTAAAAAGGGTAGACTCTATAAAGAAGCTTACTGAAGGTTTAAATATATCTTCACTTTCTAGAAAATTTCTTCTTCAAAACAATGATTTAGATTATGTTATTTTTGGTGTTAGAAATAAACTACAAGTCAAAGATATACTTGAAGATATAGAGTCACCAAAAATAGATAATGGAATTATTGAATCTTTATTTAAACTAGAATATGAAAATTTTGGTTTAGCCAAAGAAGATACCTTAGGATTCTAAGATTAAGATGAATAAAATAAAAGCAGCAGTTATAGGTTTGGGGAATAGTGGCATTAAACTTGATTTAGATGGCGCTAGAAAAGAAATTTGGACTCACTCCGTAGCTATACAGAAACACAAAAATCTTAACTTATTAGCCACCGTAGATGAAATTGAATGCAAAAAAGAACTATTTGAAAAACTGGGCATCTCTTCAGAAACTATTTTCTATAAAGACATCAATGAAATGATAAAGGAGATAAATCCTGAATTCGTAAGTATATGTACTCCTGCAGGTTCACACCTTGATATAGTTAAAAAAATAACTAAAGGATCTAATCTTAAATATATATTTTGTGAAAAGCCTGTTGGTATTTCTGTTAAAGAGACCGAAGAAATTATTGCTATATGCAAGAATAAAAAAGTAATCTTAGGAACAAATTACATGAGGAGGTGGGAAGACAAATATATAAACATAAAAGAAAAAATTCTGACTAAAGAATATGGAGATCTTTTGGCCATCAATGCTAATGGTGCTACAGCTCTATATACAAGCGCTTCTCATCTAATTGACTTAATGATTTATTTTTCAGGTCAGGTCTCAGAAGTCTCTGGTATATTACAAACTAACTATATTAGGGAAGTTCATGGTCATAAAGACTTTGGAGCAAATGCATTTTTGAAATTTAAAAGTGGTGTTACAGGCCACCTAAAAGCAGTAAGTAAGAGTCCAAAATTTTATATGTTTGAAGTAGATTTATTATTTGAAGAAGGAAGAATTGAGATTAGAAACGATGGAGAAAAAATAATAGAGTCAAGATTTACAAGCAATAAATCGAACTCAGGTTCAGGTTTTATGGCACTAGAAGAAGAAGAAAATAAAGTATATAGCAATGAAAGAATGTTAAGTGCTTTGACAGATATAACAAATACAACCCACCCTTCTCTTCCTAGAAGCAATGGCGAGAATGCACTAGAGGTACAAAAAGTAATCGAAGCAATAATTGAATCATCAAATAAAAAAGGAGTTTTTAAAAAAATTGGATAGTCAAATATTAGCTATTTTCGGAGGAGAACCTATAAATAAAGGATCTTTCCTAAAATCAACTCCAAATATAGGTAAAGAAGAAAAAGATGCCGTTCTAGCTTTGATGGAAAAAGCTATATTTTCAAGGTTTGTAGGGTCTCCAATAGAAGGAACATACGAAGATCTTGATAAAGAAAGCAAAGATCTAAAAATTTTAGGAGATCAATCAACTTTCTTAGGAGGAGAAAATATTAGAAAATTTGAATCTAACTGGTCAGAGTTAGTGGGTTCTAAATTTAGTGTTTCAGTTAATTCTGCAACCTCTGGATTAACTACAGCATTATTAAGTCTAAACCTTGAGCCTGGAACTATTGTACTTACAACGCCTTTTTCTTTTACTGGAACAGTAGGGGCAATACTAGCAGCAAATTGTGTACCTAAGTTTTCAGATATTGACCCTGAGACCTTTTGCTTATCACCCGAAAACTTAAAAGAGGATATAACAGACGTAGGTTGCTTAATGCCTGTTCACTGGTGTGGAAATGCTGGAGACTTAGATCAAATTATCTCTATTGCCAGATCTAAGAATATCCCTGTTATAGAAGATGCTGCTCAGGCACCCGCAACTTTATATAAAAATAAATACCTTGGCACCCATGGTGATCTAGGCGTTTTTTCATTCAATGAACCAAAAAACCTTATGACTGGAGAAGGAGGTATTATTGTGACTGATTTTAAAGATTATGCTGTAAAAAGTAGATTAATTAGAAACCATGGAGAAGCTATCCTAAAAAAAGAATCTTCTAAAGAAGACTTAATTAATGTAATAGGTTATAACTTTAGATTAACAGAGGTTCAGGCTGCTATTGGGATTCATCAACTAAAAAAGCTGGATTACTTGAATGAGATCAGATCTAAAAACTATAAATATTTAGTAAAAGCATTAAATGAAACATGTAAAGAATACTTGACTCCACAAAAAATAACTCATCCTGAGTCCTATTATGCATATACCGCAAGTTTTAGATGGGAAACAAAGAAATCTGGAATTAAGAGAGAAGTTCTATCAGCTGCACTTAATGCAGAAGGGATACCAACTTTCACAGCCTATGGCAAAATGCTAGCTGAGCATCCTGCATTTATCAATAAAATTGGTTTTGGCAGTAAAGGTTATCCTTGGAGTTTATCAAAAGAAGGTAAAAGAATTAACTATGAACCTTCTAATTTCCCAAATGCTCGTAAGTTAATAGAGGAAGAGTTTATTGGGTTTCTAAATCTAGGTTGGCCTAATGGATTAAATGAAATGGAAATGATCAATTTAGCCTTTAAGAAAATAATTGCTAATAAAGAAAAGCTTAAAGAAATTAAAATAGAAAACAAAAAAATAAACATAGGCAGATGACTCAAGGAAAAATAATTGGAGTAATACCAGCTAGAGGTGGATCTGTAGGTGTTCCCTTGAAAAATATAAGGCAGCTTGGCGGGAAACCTTTAATCTCATACACAATAGAAGCTGCCATAAAGTCCAATGCTTTAGATAGAATTATTGTATCTACGGATCATAAGGAAATAGCAAGTGTTTCTGAGAAATATGGTGCGGAAGTTCCTTTTGTAAGACCAGCTGATATATCAGAAGATGTTGAGACTGAACTTGTCCTTCAGCATGCAGTAGATTTCTTAGAGAAAGAAGGGATCGCAATAAAGGGAGTAGTGCTACTTCAACCTACTTCTCCATTTAGGAAAAGCGATACTATAAAAAAATGTGTAGAAGTTTTTCTTAAAAATCCAGATGCAGACTCTGTTGTAACAGTAAATAATGTAGAAGGCTTTAGGCCTGAATGGATGTTATCTGTTAATGAAGATAAAAAGATTACTCCCTTTGCCACCCCTTTTAAGCTCAATGGAAGACCTGTAATTAAATTAATAGCTCGCCAGGATTTCCCAGAACTATATAAACAAAATGGTGTTGTTTATGTGACTGATAGAGATTTATTAATGAATGAAAGTCTTGTTATTGGACCTTCAGCATATGCTGAGATAATTCCAGAATCTGAAACTTTTGACATTGACACTGAGACAGATTTATTAATAGCCGAAGCAATAATTAACCAAAATTGATAAGAAATACCCTGTCCTTACTTAACAAAAAACAAAAAATAACTTTGTTTTTGTTGATGTCTCTTGCTTTATTTGTAGCTTTGCTTGAACTATCTACTATAGTCTCTATTTTTCCTTTTCTTTCAGTAGTTAGTTCTCCAGAGATTATCCAACAAAATGAATATTTAAGTTATTTCTATAATCTCCTGGGCTTAAAAACGGAAAAGGATTTTATTTTTATTCTTGGAATTTCAGTTATTGGAGTTTTTATTCTAAGAGGTATATTCTCTATGACTCTTACAGTTTTGAGGATGATCTTTACAAGGTATTTTCATGTGAATCTATCTAATAAATTATTCCAACATTATTTGAACATTGAATATAGAGAATTTAGCAAGAGGCAGACATCTTCAGCGACAGAAATACTTGTTAATGAAACTCTTTATGTTGCGAATAGTGTTAATGACCTAATCGTATTTTTAACTGAAGTCATTCTAATTGCTCTTATAGTTTCAACTTTAATTTTTATAGACTGGAAGATTACTTCTATTACTATCTTTACTTTTACTTTCTTAACTATTTTAACTATACCTATAACTAAAATATTAGCTAAAAGAGGCGTGGAAAGAGCCGAAACACAATTAGCTATTTATGATTTACTTTCTGAAGCACTTAGTAATTTTAAAGCAATAAAGATTCTGTCCTCTTCATCTCTATTTACTCAAAAGTTATTAATAAGTTTAGATAAATATGCAAAGAATCAAGTTTGGTATGTGAGTATTGCGGAGCTACCTAAATACTTCATTGAAATTACTGCACTCACTTTTCTCATTGTTCTCATCTTAAACTTAAATAGTAGCAATGCCGACACCTCTTCTTGGCTTCCCCTTATTTCTACCCTAGCTATGGCTTTTTACAGACTCCTTCCGTCCATTAATAGAATTATCTCGACATTTAATCAGCTAAAATATAACAAAAGAGCTACAGAAGTTGTCTTAAAAGAATTTACCATTCCTCTAGAAAACCTTGTAGATAAAGAAGAAGATATAACCTTTAGGAAATCCATAACTTTCAAAGATATCTCTTTAGATTATGAAGGTAAGAAAATTTTGGAAGGTTTAAATCTAGAAATTAATTTTGGAGAAAAAATAGCAATAACAGGTCCTAGTGGTTCGGGTAAAACCTCCTTTTTAGATATTATCATGGGCATTATTAAACCAAGTGAAGGTCAAATACTAATAGATAACCAGTCCTTAACATCTGTGCATTTAAGGTCTTGGAGATCACAAATAGGATATGTACCTCAGAACAACTATCTACTAAATTCATCAATAGAAGACAATATATCCTTTGGTAGAGAGATTGATAAAACAAAAATAGAAAAATCATTAAGATTATCAAATCTTGATGATGACTCCTTCTTCAATGTAAACGATAGAAAAAATATTGGGGAAGGCGGTGTTCAGCTAAGTGGTGGCCAAAAACAAAGACTCATGATCGGCAGGGCTGCCTATATGAATCCTAGTATAATTATTTTAGATGAACCGACTTCTGCACTAGATTCTGAAACAGAAGAGAAAGTAATGAAAGAAATTTTCGATGCTTTTAAAGATAAAACAATAGTAATAGTATCTCATAGAGATGAGGCCATAAAGGGATGCGACAAATATCTAAAGCTAGAAAATGGTAAGTTTGTAGAATTATCTAAAGAAACTTTTTAGAGATTTAATTAACTTCTTTGCTATATATCGAAAAGGACTCATGTTGAGCACTTTCCAGCTCATGTAATCTGTATCAGAGTCCCCTCTTATAGGCTCTACCCATTTAGACCCATAGACATGTTCTAAGAATAAATCTGGGGGGTTAGGACAATTTATTACCATGCCCTTATAGTCCTTATAAAAAACATGGGTAAAAAACTTATTCGGATAAGTATATGCAGGCCTTATTCTATTTTTTCCCTTTAGAGGCAAAGAGTCTATAGATACCTTTAGTCCATGAGTATATATTCTAAGTTTTGGGAACTGTTTATGTCTTTTTATTCTGACAACACAATCATTATCTATAAATTCTTTTCTTAATTTGGACTCCCAGATTAAATAATCTTCACTCAACATATCAAAATCAATATCGTCATCCCAATCTATTAGATTTTCATCTCTTATAATCCCCAGTAACGTTCCTCCTGTTACAAATACAGGACTTTTCAGTTTATTGAGCATAGTCCATACCTTCTCAAATGCCTGATCTTTCCTTTTGTTTAAGTTATCTTTATCCTTTAAAATTAATTGAAGAAATAGATTAAATTCTTCATCACTACAATTGCTTAAATATTCAGCATTCCATTCATCATAGATAAGATGTTTGTTTAAGAGCATAATTATCAATTATAAAATGTCTAAATAATAATGTCTGAACAAATTAAAACTGCTGTAATTCTAGCCGCTGGAATGGGAACCCGTTTAGGAAATTATAATAATGGCAAACCAAAGGGTTTATTAAAGATTGAAACTCTTCCTATAATACATGAATCCATAAATAAGCTTCGCAAAGCTAAAATACAAAATATAGTCTTAGTGACTGGATTTAAAGATGAGTTATATGATGAATACTTCAAGAAAAATTCTTTAGATATACATATAGTAAAAAACTTAGAATATGAAACTTCTAGTACTTTAAGCTCGTTATCAAAGGTTCGATATATCATTAAAGAAGACTTTCTGCTTCTTGAATCGGATATTATTTATGATTCTTGGTGTATAGAAAAGCTAATCTTAAATAATGCCCCAAATACCATTCTAGTTTCCAAAGTTACAGGAAGCGGAGATGAAGTATATGTCGAATGCAAAAAAAACCTCCTGAAAAAAATGTCTAAAGATATCAATAAAATAGAGACAGAAATATATGGAGAATTTGTTGGAATAAATAAAATTTCTCTTCAACTCTTCCATGAAATGATGAGCTTCTTTGATTCTTCTAAGATGAATAAAACCCTTACTTACGAAGAAGATGCGTTAGTAAATTGTGCAGACTACATAGATATTGAATGTTTAAAATTAGAAAAATTTTTATGGTCAGAGATTGACTCACTAGAACATCTAAAGAGAGCCAAGAAAATTTATAAGGAAATAATCTAAAAGATAAAAAATAGAAGTATGAAGAAGCAAGAGATAATTCATATAATTATTAGCCTTACTCCTGGGGGGACAGAATATAAGCTTCTTAATTTAATTAAGGATACAGAAAGTATTTTTAATCATAGCGTTATCGTTTTAACTTTTGCTGAAAAAAATATTAAAGATGAATTATTAATAAACCGGGTGAAATTAAAAGAATTACATATTTCTGGTCTTTTTTCTTTAACTAAATCTTTGTTTCAATTAAGAAGTAATTTTCTGACTTGGAGAGTAGATTTACTTGTTGGCTGGTTATACCATGGCAATCTATTTACAATTCTGTTCAAAAAAATTTTAGGATCAAAATCAGAATTAATTTGGAATATACGTTCCTCTTTATCAAGCCTTAAAACAGCGCCTTTACATAGAAAATTAGTGATCTTTATATCAAAATTTTTTCTAAATTCAGTAAATGCAGTGATTTATAATTCTGAATTAAGCCTAATAGAACATAAAGCCTATGGATATGGCCATATCAATGAATTGGTAATAAAGAATGGCATAGATACTTATAAATTTAGAAAAGTACAAGGGGCAAAGGAAGTTTTATGTGATGAGTTAGGAATAGATAAGAATAAGCCCCTAATAGGTATGTGCGCAAGATTCCATCCAATAAAAAATCACCCTCTATTGATCCATTCTGTGATCAACCTTATAGATAGAGGATATGATCTGAATTGTATTTTATGTGGAGATGGCCTTAATGAGGATAATAGAGAAATAGTTAATCTTATTAATAAAAGGTCAAATAGCTTTTTTCTTCTAGGTCACAGAGATGATTTACCGTCGATCTATTCAGCACTTGATATTCATATCCTTACCTCTTTTTCTGAATCTTCTTCTAATTCTATATTAGAGTCTATTTCTTGCGGAACAAAAGTAATATCTACTGAAGTTGGGATTAGCAAGGATATATTGGAAAGTAAATTCTTACTTAATACTTATAACATAGAGGAATTAAGCAATAAAATAATTCTCTTGTTAGAGGAAAAGCCAGATGTAGAGGTATTAACTAAAAGAATAAGAAATGACTTCTCTATTAAAAAAATGAACGCGGAGTTTACTAATCTCTATAAAGGTATAATTCATAAATAACTTAGGACTTATTTTGGCAAAGAAATTAACCATTTTTTCCCCTGAAGAATTACAAATCAGAAATTATGGGCTTATAGAGATAACCAATATACTTGAAGACCTCAAAATAAAGTATTACCTTACCGATGGTACTCTTCTGGGGGCAGTTAGAGAAAAAGATTTCATACCTTGGGATTGGGATGTAGAAATTACTGTTTTAGCTGAATCAATCTTTCCAATAACGGCAAAATTAATAGAAAGTGCAAAAAAAAATGGCTTCAATATTGCTTCAGTAGATCAATCCATTTCTAACTTTAAACTTAACCTATTAAAGAATAACAATAAATACAGTCTTAATGGTCTGTTCTTGGAGGGAGATTATAGAACTAGAAATGCTTACATATACCCTAAAAGATTCTTTTTATCAGATAACGAAATTGATTTTAGAGGCAAGAAATATCCAACTGTTTCAAATATAGAGGAATATCTAGTTTATCAATATGGAGACTGGGAAACTCCTAGTAAATCTCCATTCGATAAGAAAAGCTATCTAACCAAATCTGTTAGGAGAGATAGTGATGTGCTGTCTGGGATAAGTTATCTTATTGATAGACTAAAGTTATTAGTTAAGAAATTAGGCTCTCAGATTCTAAAAAGATATGGTATTGAGAGAAGCAGGAGAGAGCTAAATTTTACCTACATGTACCTTTCAGCTCTAAAAGAAGGTTCAAGTGTATTAGAGGTAGGCTCAAGTGACTGCTCTGAAATAATTTCTGTTATGAATGATGAGAATTGTCCCAAAAATATAAATGTTAGTATTGTAGAGCCCTCAAAAATTAATATTGATAACTGTAAAATTGCTATAAAAAGAAACTTACCTGATACTGCTAAAATAAGATTTATTAATGGATGTATCAGTGACTCAAACGGCGAGGAAGAATTCTATATATCTCAATCAAGACCAAACTTAAATTCACTTATCCGAAATCCAATTCATGACTCTAGTATCAAAATTATTTCTCATAGTCTTGAAAGTATTTGTAAGGAAAATGGTCTATCTTCGCCCTTGTTGATAAAAATGGATACAGAAGGTTATGAAGTAAAAATTTTAAATTCAAGCATTAATTTTCTTCAAAAATTAGACGAGGTATTTCTTCTTTTAGAGATTCACCCGCTAATGTATAGCCCAGAGAATTCTTTTTACAATACTCTTACTAATTTATTCGAAAATAAATTTAATGTTTTGTATGTAGAGTCAGCAGGCAAACCTATACCTATTGAATTTAAAAAAGAAGGATATGTGCCATTTAAAGTACAAAACAATAGGGGTTTATATAAAAATATAAGTAAAGATTTTTTGCTCTCTTTCGCAACTAAGAATACTCAAGATTACATTGATGAATCTAATCTTAGTCTAAAACAAATAAGGTCAATTCTTCTTCATAAAAAGAAATAAGAAACTAATGTGTGGAATTAACGGAATATTATCTAACTCTTCTATAAAGAATTTCGATAACCAGATAATCTCTATGAATAGATTACTAAATCATAGAGGTCCTGATAATGAAGGTCATTGGTTAAGTCACTGTAAAAAGGTTGGTTTTGGACATACCAGACTTTCTATTATCGATACATCTAAACTAGGTAATCAACCAATGAAATCTTCTTCGGGTAGGTATGTGATAACTTTTAATGGGGAGATATATAACTATAGAGATCTTAAAAAAACGCATAACATAAATTGTATAGGTAATTCTGATACAGAAGTTCTTTTAGAATTAATACAAACTATAGGTTTAGAGCAAACTTTAAAAAACATAGATGGAATGTTTGCGTTTGCTCTATGGGATACCAAAAATCAAACCCTTAATCTTTGCAGAGATAGATTCGGAGAAAAACCTATCTATTATGGCTGGGTAGGAGATTATTTTGTCTTTTCTTCTCAATTAGATTGCTTTAAATTGATTCCTGGCTGGAAGAAAGATATAAGTTTAGAGGCTCTTAACCAATACCAACAATTTGGATACATACCAGCACCCCTCAGCATATATTCAAATATAAAGAAACTTCCTCCATCTAGTAATCTTTCTGTTGTTTACAGTGAAGGAAGATTCAAAGAAAGAGGAATTAAGAATTATTGGTGTATACCTGACAATACTTCCGAATTAGAAAACCAAAAAAGCCTTAATCAATATCTTGAAGAATTTGATTTCCTTTTAAAAAAATCAGTTAAATCTAGAATGATTTCTGATGTTCCTCTCGGAGCTTTTTTATCTGGAGGAATAGACTCTTCATTGGTAGTTGCAACCATGCAATCTATCTCGGATAAAAAAATTAATACCTTTACAATTGGAATTAAAGATAAAGCCTATGATGAAGCACCTAAAGCTAAATTAATTTCTTCTTCGCTAGGAACTAACCATACTGAACTTTATATCGACGAAAAAGAAATAATTGATCTAGCGCCTTCAATCCATTTATGCTTTGACGAACCGTTCTCAGATTCTTCTCAAATTCCAAGCTATCTGATCTCTAAACTAGCTAAAGAGTCGGTTACTGTTGCGCTTAGTGGTGATGCTGGTGACGAATTCTTTGCAGGCTACAAAAGATATATATTTGCGAGAGACTTATGGTCTTACTCTTCTATGATTCCAGGATTCTCGAAAAAATATATGGCTTCACTTTTAGAAAAGAAATTCTTCAATAAACTAGTTAGAGATTTCTCTCCGCAATTCTTATTAAATAGATATGCAAATTCTTCAAACAGACTTAATAAGGTTGAAAGACTGATAACGCTCTTGAAGAAAGACAAATTGGGAGATTTCTATTCAGCTATTTTAAGCAATACAAACTCAGAAAACTTTTTAAATAATGAAATGATTTTACCAACTTTGTCTTTACCCAATGAAGATGAAGAAATTTTATTAAGATTCATGAAGAATGATATTTCTTCATATTTACCAAATGATGTTTTAACAAAAGTTGATAGATCAAGTATGGCTCATTCTTTAGAGGTAAGAATCCCTTTGTTAAGCAGAGAATTAGCTGAATGGTCTCTTGAATTACCTTTGAAATATAAGATAAGGGGGCATAAACAAAAAATATTCCAAAAAAAATATTTAGAGAGGTATTTAAGCAAAGAACTAATTTACACTGAAAAGAAGGGGTTTTCTGTACCTATTAGGGATTGGCTTAGAGGGCCTCTAAAGCCTTGGGCAGAGGACACACTCAACTCTATGAAATTCAAAAATAATGATTATTGGAATATAGAAAAAGTTAATAATGCATGGACTAACCATAAGAAAGGCCTAATAGATGCGAGTAGTTTGATTTGGTCAGTTTTAAATTTCCAAAATTGGGATAAAGATTAGGTCAATGATTTATACTAAAAAATAATGGAGGACCTAATCTCAGATGAGCCACTTGTAAGTATTGTGGTATCTATCTATAAGCCTGATATAGAGTTATTGAAAAAATCTCTAAACTCTTTAATAAATCAAACATACTCAAATATTGAAATTATTTTAATAGAAGATGGCCTAAAAAGTATTGAGAAGAATTTTTTAAGAGATTTCTTGGCTAATTGTACAAATATTAAATATATAGAAAATGAAACAAATTTAGGCTTAACAAAAAGTCTCAATAAAGGTATTAAAAAAGCAAAAGGTGAACTAATAGCTAGGCAGGACTCAGATGACATTAGTTACCCTAGTAGGATAGAAAAACAAGTAAATAGGTTTAAGGAAAATAAAAAGCTAGGCCTATTAGGTACTTGGTACTTAGTAAATGATCCAAATAATCAAGCAATTAAAAGACCTTCTGGAAGCAAAAAAGAATTAATAAACATGATGTTTAGAAGAAATCCGTTTTGCCATTCAAGTGTAATGATTAAAAGATCTTGTTTAGATAAAACAGGAAAATACGATGAAAAATTTGAAACAACCCAAGACCTAGACCTTTGGTTCAGAATAGCAAGGGAATTTGATTTAGATATTTTAGAAGAAGTTCTTGTTGAAAGAAATTTAGGTAATTTTTCTCTTTCTCATGGAAAAAAACGGTGGGTACAATTAATCAATTCATTAAAAATTAGATTGTCCGCTAGAAAAAAGTTCTCTCACTTAAATTTCCCTATTTCTAAAACCTTATTTTCTTTCTTGATAGGTTCATTTATTTCTATATCACCAAACTTTAGTAGTTACGTACAAAAACTATATAAAGGATAAATGAATTCTTAGAACTTTAGATTTTTCTGAAAATAATTAAGCAGGAATGGCCGCAATACCAAGACATAGTTTTTGTTATGGCATATTTAACTATTTTTGCGAATAAATGATTGGAATCGTAAATCAATTGCAAATATTTTCTTAGGAATTCTGGACTTTCATCTTTGAGCCCTTTATAGCCATCCATATAAGATTTTTTTACTAACTTCATTCCTAAAGATTCGAAATACTCTATAGTTCCATCTGAATCTAAGCAATATTGATAAAAATTTTCTACTTCCGTTTGAGGTGTGAGATTTTCATAGATGCCAAATCTTGCCTTAGTATTCCTGAGATAATTCATTGTTGGGAAGGTCAAAAATAGATAGCCGCCCTGCTTTAATACTCTTTTAATTTCTTTTGCTATTTCATAGTAACCATCATAAAAATGCTCTATCACGCCAAGCGACCAATACCCATCTATAGAATCCGAGTCGATATCTAGTTTTCTAATATCTCCCAGCCTTACATCTAAGTCTGGATATTCTTTATTAATAGAATTAACTGTATTTTCAGCAAAATCTATACCAATGCACTTAAAGTTATTATTCTGCAAAGAATAGACATGGTTAGCTCGTCCACATCCGCCTTCTATAATAATTGAATCTTTCTTTAAATATTTTTTCGTTACGTCAGAGACATAGCTGTTTTTTGGAAAAGGTTTTTTAAACTTTGTCTTGTTACTCTCCCATTGTTGATCCCAGAATTTCGAATCCGCTTTCTGGTCTAAGTAAACTAATACATTATCTTTTTGCCTATATAATCTCTTCATTTGATCTTCCAATGACTTCATTTATAAAATCAACATACTTACTAGAAATATAATCAATGTTTAAATATTTTTCTGCTATATCTCTAGCTAGCTCTTTATTTTGGTCAATATTTTCAATTAATGGAATTATTTTTTCCTCATAGGATGACAAGTTAATTGTAGGAGCCACCCAGGGTCTGTGGTTTTCATAATAATCAATTTCTATATTTTCTTCTATAGACCACCCTTCCTGATATTGGATTAATTCATATGCCCCACTCTCTTTTGGAGTCACTACTGGTAATCCTGAGGCCAAGCCTTCTACAACAACATTAGGACATGGATCCAACGGACAAAGGTGAAGTTGTAGATCACAAGAGCTATAAAAGGAAGGTAAGTTATCTAATGTAATTTTTCCATGAAAAATACATTTGGAAACATCCAAACTGACTAATTCTTCTTTAACTTCTTTATTTATATTACCTAAAACATGTAAACAGATTTTTGGATAATTTTTAGAAAGAGAATTTACTAATTTAATTGCTTCAGCTAGCCTTTTAATCGGTCTGTATGAAGAGGCTGAAATAAGTAAATTAGGAAAAGAATTTTTCCACTTATTTTCATTTAGAGATGGGCTATATTCATCTAAACTAACTCCATTATTGATAATAGCAAAATTCTTTAAATTACTTGTTTCTAAAAATTTATCCGCCAAAGTTTTACTAAATTGACTCTGAAATATGACACCATTGGAATTTCTTATTAGCCAATTGATATTTTTATTAAGTCTTTTGTTTATAGCGATGGTTAAATATCTGCTAGGTTCAATACTTTTTCCTGCATTATTTTCTTTATAGCCAAGATATCCCCTTTGCCCCAAAAATCCAAATATCTCCTTGACCGTAAATCTGTAAAGATATAAACCATCTAGCCTGGCAATCAATATTTGATCATTAGCTTTATTTTTCTTTGCTTGTCCTACAGAGTGGTTATCTGGATTGCAGATGTTTACATTCTTAGGGATTTTATTTGTTTGAAATAATCTCTTTAAGAATATTTTAGGACCTGTATAAGTATCTTTATTTCTTTTTATTTCCATCATTTCTATAATTTCTTCATTATAGACCTTAATATTATTGAATCTTTTAATACTGAAGGTTCATCATTCTTAACCCCCTTATTTATAAATTCTTCCCATCTAGGACCAAAAAATGAGATGTCTAATATCTCTTGAGTATAATTAGATGAAAAATATTCAAAAATATTTTTATTTAAAAACCAAATATATGGAGCATCTTGTGCATCATGATTAAAATATATATCTGTAATATTTGGGGTTTCAACAAATAAGAACCCTGAACGAGAGAGAGACCCATCTATTATGTGAATTATTTCAGGGAAATTATGTATAAGATGTAATACATGAGAACAAATAATTAAATCGTATGTTTTCTTGGTAGGAAAATCTTCTTCCACAAAATCTATTAAATTTGTTCCTCTTAAATACCTATTTGAGTCTTTAGATATATCTACAGTAGTAGTTTCAATAGAGTATTCCTTCTTCAAGATCTGTGATAGTTCGCCATCTCCAGCACCAAATTCCAAAGAATTTCTCAATGTATTAAGGTCAAAATTTTTTTTTAGATACTCTAACTGAGAAAATGTCCTTTTTGAGTAAGTAGAGTTTTCTTTAAGAGAAAAGTAAGAAGTATTTCCTACTGAGTTATACCAAATTGCTAATAATTTTTTACTTGGAACTTTATTTAATGAGTATAAGCCGCAATTCTTACAAGGATTAATCTTTAATCCAAACCATATGCTATGAGTTATCCTCCTAGGTATTCTTATGTAAAGAAATAACTTCTTTGGAATTAAAAGAAAAACTAAATAATAAAGAGAACCTAATAATTTTTTTTTGAAAGAATTCTTGTGATTTCCATATAAAAAATTATTTTCCTCTAGCTCTGAATTGCATAGAGGGCAATTGAGAGTTTTCTTGGTCACTTAGGTTTTTTACCTAGGATAAAATATCCTTATAAAGTCTCCAAAATTATGGAATTTAAATTCCATCACCAATCCTTCTTCTGCTTTAGAAATAATATAGAAGCCACCCTCCTCTAATTTATATTCTTCATCTGGCAAGTAAGAACGTATAAACATATCAGGATGAACAACACTGTTATGAGCAGAGACTATAGTATTTTTATCTTCGGATACAGGAAGAGAGGCATAAAGTTCCTTTAATTCCTGAGCATGGTCCTCTTCTTTTTGATTATATGGGCCCCTATGCACAAGATCTCGGTCTAGATCATCATAGCCTCCAAAAGATAAATCTGCAGTTTGCCTACTCCTACAAGAAGGTGAAGAAATAACATAACCAATAGGAAACTTAATATTTTCAAGGTGCTCTCCTATTGCACGAGCCTGTATTAACCCTCTCTCATTTAAACAAACAGCCCACTTAAAATAATCATTTTCAGCCATCCTGCTTTGATTTAATCCATTATTATGAACATCTGATTCTAAAGAATCATACATTTCTACATCTATCCACTTTTGTCTTTCTGCATGCCTAAAGTGCAATATATAACCTCCCTGCATAATTTTGTCTGCCCATTCTTGATTCAACTCAGTATCAGAGTTACCAACATAAGAACTCAATTTCCCAGAGATTCTGTTTCTATTGTCTGAAATGCTAATTAAGCTATCTACAAGAATTATCGCTAAAGCTAAACTTAGAGCTACTTTTAATGTTTTCATAATTTACCCCTTATGGAAAATACCAATCATAAATCAAATTCATAGAAAATGATAATTATGCTTATTTGGTTAGTTAATTTAGAAAATCATGGTGCCCAGGGCCGGACTTGAACCGGCACGAAGTTGCCTTCGAGGGATTTTAAGTCCCTTGTGTCTACCAATTCCACCACCTGGGCACAACATTGGAGGCTGAAGCCGGAATCGAACCGGCGTACAAGGCTTTGCAGGCCTCTGCATAACCACTCTGCCATCCAGCCTTGAGGTGTAGTTTAAATTAAACATATGAGTAGACAAGGACAATCTTAAGATTATTCTAACTTTCCTTCTTCTCGTAGTTTTTTTCTTATTTTTGTTGCACTTATTGATGAAATTTCATCATCGAAATGTTCTTCTTCGAATACATATCCTACCCCTCTGCCATAGCTTATATTTACTACATTAGGTACGAGCATAATCTCATAATGCTCGCTTCTGTTAAAACCTTCTTTAATCAGGTTTTTTTCTATTTCTGTGCAAATATCTTCATAGTCAAAAGGATTATCTTCTTGATTAGGTCCTCCTGAAGAGCCTTTGATATCTCTCACTTGAATTATTACCTGCCCTGTTTTTCCTATACACCTCTTAAATAACTCTTGGTGTCCTTTATGCCAAGGCTGCCACCTTCCAAGCATCTGTACTGTTGGCTTCTTCCAATCAAACATTTTTAAGAATTCTTTCGGCAATTTCTTTATGGTTTTTTTCATTCCATTCTTTAATATGAAAATCTACCTTTCGAGGAACCTCAAATAGTTTATTTGTGTCTTCATATCTTCCCTCTTTTATTGTGTCCATCCAAACTACAATATCTGGATTAAAAGCTTTTCGAGTCTTCTCAGTAGGACAAACAAAATCACATACAACAAATCTTTTATTTTCTTTCTCAAAATTTGCAAATGCTTTCATTCTATTAGCTTGTCTTACTCTTCCTTCTTCAGAGAAATCCCAATCATTTGCCATACTTCTTACTCTATCTGCGTTATACCAAGCTGCATCAAGAAGAGGATGTAGTTTTTGACTTAAATAAGTCTTTCCACTTCCTGGTAACCCCATAACTAAGATTTTCATAATATGTAGATAGCTATTTTTGTTGTGTATTTTATACTTAAAGAAAAATTTTTATTAAATTTAAAGAAATAAAATTTTATGGAACTAAAAAGATTAGATAAAAATTCATCTCCAGAAGCTATTCTAAGTGCTTTAATTGGGGATGCGGCTGTTATCGTTGAAGATTTAATTTCTACAGATCTAGTAAAAAAAATTGATATAGAGCTTAAACCTTACTTAGATGCCTGTAATTCCGGTAAAAGCGAATTTTCTGGTCTAAGCACTAAAAGAATAGGTGCTTTGATTGCCAGATCTCCTGCATGTAGAGAATTGGCCACAAATAATTTAATTAAGGAAATATTAGATGGGTTTCTTGGTCCCTTTTGTGATGATTATCAAATCAACTTAACTCAAGCTGTAAGTATAGGTTCGAGAGAAAAAGCTCAGATTCTTCATAGAGACAGAGGAATGTATGGAGGATTTATACCTAGAAAGATAGAACCTTTACTAGGAACTGTTTGGGCAATTACAGAGTTTACAAAAGAGAATGGTGCAACTCAGGTTGTTCCAGGATCCCATAATTGGGATAAAAATAGAGAACCTTTACCTGAAGAGATAGCCTATGCAGAAATGAAACCAGGGTCAGTCTTTTTATATACAGGAACTGTGTTGCATGGAGGAGGAGAAAACCTAACAGATTCTCCACGATTAGGTACATTCATCCATTACTCTCTTAGCTGGTTGAGGCAGCAGGAAAACCAGTATCTATCTTGCCCTGCCAAGATTGCAAAAACTTTAGATCCTGAACTTAGATCTCTGATGGGCTACTCAAGAGCAGGATATGTTTTGGGTTATTTTAGCTCTCCAGACGAGAAAGATAACTTAGAGCTTGTTTCGCCCGAAGAGTTATTTGGTGAAAAATCTAAATATGATAATTTTGTCAGTCCCAAAAAGCTAGTTGATGGGTCTAGTTAATGTCGCCAAAAGTATATGATGTAGCAATTTGCGGGGCTGGGCCTGCTGGAGCTGCTCTTGCAAACATTTTGGCTTCTAGAGGAATCAAAACTGCTCTAATAGAAAGGCAATCTGATTTTTCTAAAGAATTCAGGGGCGAGGGGATTATGCCCTCAGGTTACCAAGCATTAAAGGATATTGGATTTGATCTTAAAAAAATGGAAATACCGATGGAGGTAAATCACAGAATTAAGGTATTTTACAGAGGCAAACATCTAATAGATCCTACTCCAGAAGGATTTGAAGACGGATTAATATGGGTATCGCAGCCAGCCCTTTTGGAGCACATGATTCAAGAATGTCATAAACACGAAGATTTTACATTTTACAGAGGACATAGAGTTAAAGATGTAATCTATCAAGAAGGAAGAGTTAATGGTCTTTGTCTTGTAAATAATAATGAAGAATTTGATATACAAGCTAAAGTCATAATAGGATGTGATGGAAGATCATCAACCTTAAGAAGAAGGCTTAATTTTGAAGTAAAGGATTATAAACAGATAATAGATATTATTTGGTTTAAGATCCCCTACCCTCATGGCTTCTTAAAAAAAGGTACTGCATTGGCAAATATTGTTCCAAATGGCTTGATGGTTTGCCCTGCTTGTTATGACGATAAATTACAAATTGGCTGGATCATTGCCAAGGGTTCTTATAAGGAATTAAAGAAACAAGGAGAGGAGGCTTGGATTTCTGAGATTCAAAAAACTTGTCCTCCAGAATTATCTGATCATTTAGAGAGAAGCAAGGGCAACATGTCTAATAAATTTGTTTTAGACGTAGGAATAGATAGATGTAAATCCTGGAATAAAAATGGGGTTTTGCTTTTGGGCGATGCTGCACACATGATGAATCCAGTGGGAGGGCAAGGAATAAATATAGCTTTAAGAGATGCAATAGTAGCAGCGAATCATTTAGTACCCCTATTAAAAAAGAGACCTTCTAATAAAACTATTGATGATGCTTTTCTTGAAATAGAAAAAGAAAGACTTCCTGAAGTCATAGCAGTACAAAATTTTCAAAAAAGACCGACTACTATAGTTAGAAAACAATCCCCTACTGCAACCTTTTTGATAAAAAATATTAAAACTATTACCAAACCTCGATTTGTTAGGAAAATACTATCAAAGATAGCAAACTTGATATTTTATGGAAAAACAGAAGTAGAAATTAAAGTATAGTAGTTATGTTGGTTAAAAAAGCTGATGACTATCAAAGTTGGTACATTGAAGAAGTTGACTATGGAATTCTCATTGATCCATGGCTAGATAATAAACTTAACCCTTACTCTTCATTTTTTTTACAAAGAAAAAGACATAGATCACACTCTCTTGAAGAAAGAGAAATAGAAAAAGTAAAAGCCATAATAATAACTGCACCTTTTGCAGATCACCTTCATATCCCCTCCTTAAAGCAACTTGGGCCAGATAGAATTATTTACTCCACAAAAACTGTAAGAAAGATATTAAAAAAGCAAAAAATTAATAACCTCTTTAAGCAAATAGAAGAAATAGATGAGATAGGTCCATTTAGCTTTTCTTCATTTCCTGCAGGATTTCCTTATAACAGATCTGCATTTTCTTTATTAATCTCTAATGTAGATGGTAAATCTGTATATCATGAAGGACATAATGTGAATTTAAAACAATTGAAAAAAAATAGAATTCAAAGTGATGTTGCGATAATAACTGCTGAATCAGTAAAATTTCTAGGATTATTAGAGCTGTCAATGGACGAATCACGAGCCTTAGAAACAGCAGATACCTTAAAATCAAAAAAACTGATGTTAACCGGTACAAAACCTCACTTAACAAAAGGCCTTGTTAGTAGATTACTGAAAATAAAAAGATTGGATCCAATGAAGTTTGAAGACTCAGACATAAAGGTTTTTAGTTCAGCTGGAGACAAAGTTCAAATTTAATTTACTAGATTCCATTAATCTTAGTCTTAGGCTAGAGTATGTTTCTGTTTAATAATTTAAGGAGTAAATATGCCTTCATTAAATGAAGTAACCAATCTTGAAGTGGACTCTAGAATAGCAGTTTTAACGTTAAACTCACCTCCAGTAAATGCATTATCGGCTAACGTCAGAGAAGGTCTTCATATTGGGGTTAAGTCTTCAATTGAAAATGAAAAAGTTGAAGCAATTGTAATTATTTGCGAAGGAAGAACTTTTATAGCAGGAGCAGATATTTCGGAATTTGGTCAAGAGCCAAAAGGTCCTTCACTTTATGAAGTACAAGATATGATTGAAAATTCTCCTAAACCTATAATTTCAGCAATACATGGCACTGCACTAGGAGGTGGATTAGAGGTTGCGCTTACTTGTCATTACAGAATTGCTGTTCCTTCTTCAAAATGTGGTCTTCCTGAAGTAAATTTGGGACTCTTACCAGGCGCAGGAGGTACTCAAAGATTACCTCGTATAGTTGGAGCTCAAAAGGCAATGGAAATGATGACTTCTGGAGCACATATTCCGGCAAATCAATGTCTTGAAATGGGCTTGATTGATGAAATGGCAAATGAAAACTCTCTCTTAGAAGATGCTGTTAATTTTGCTAATCAGATAATCAATGAGAAAAGACCATTAGTAAAAGTAAGAGATAACGATGAGAAAATTAACAACGATAGAGGTAATGAAGAATTATTTTCTAATTTCAGAAAATCTATAGCCAGGAAAACCAGGGGATTTTTAGCTCCAGAATATAATATTCAATGTGTTGAAGCGGCTGTAAATAAACCGTTTGATGAAGGAATAAAGGTAGAGAGAGAACTTTTCACTAAATTAATGACAGGAAGTCAATCTGCAGCACAAAGGTATGCATTTTTTTCTGAAAGACAGGCTAATAAAGTTCCTGACATCTCAAAAGATGAGTCCATTAAGGAGATAAAAAAAGTTGGGGTGATTGGAGCAGGAACTATGGGCGGCGGTATATCTATGAACTTTGCAAATGTAGGAATACCAATCACCATTATCGAGCAGAATGAAGAAAGATTAGAAAAAGGAATCTCTGTAATCAGAAGAAACTATGAAAATACTGCCAAGAAAGGACGAATCTCAGAAAATGATGTAGAAACAAGAATGGAGCTGATAAATGGCCAAACATCCTTGGATTCACTAAATGACTGTGATCTTATTATTGAGGCTGTTTTTGAAAATATGGAGCTTAAAAAAGATATTTTTAAACAGCTTGATTCAATTGCTAAAGAAGGTGCAATTTTGGCTTCAAATACTTCTGCTCTTAATGTAAATGAAATAGCCGCTGAAACTTCTAGGCCAGAAGATGTAATTGGACTTCATTTCTTTAGTCCTGCTAATGTGATGAGATTGCTTGAGATAGTTAGAGGAGAAAGGACATCTAAATCAGTAGTTGCTAGTTCTTTAGCTATTGCTAAAAAAATAAATAAAATAGCTGCTGTAGTTGGTGTTTGTCCTGGGTTTGTGGGGAATAGGATCTTAGCTCAAAGACAAAGAGAAGCTAATAAACTTATTTTAGAAGGTGCTTTGCCTTGGGAAATAGATGATGCTTTATATGATTTTGGTTTTCCTATGGGGCCTTTTGCTATGTCTGATCTGGCTGGACTAGATATAGGATGGAATAAAGAAACATCTAAAGGAGAGACATTAAGAGATCTTCTCTGTGAGGCTGATAGATTAGGTCAAAAATCAGGAAAAGGTTTTTACCTATACGATGAAAATAGAAATAAATCTCCAGACCCTGAGGTAGAACAAATTATTCGAGATTTTGCTGAAGCAAGACAAATAAGGTTAAGAGATGTTACTAAAGAAGAAATTCTAGAAAGATGTCTTTACCCAATGATTAACGAAGGCTTTAAGATCTTGGAAGAAGGAATGGCTATCAGAGCAAGTGATATAGATGTTGTATGGGTATACGGTTATGGCTGGCCCATTTATGAAGGAGGGCCTATGTTTTATGGAAGCTTGATTGGTTTTGATAAAATACTTGAGAGGTTAAAGAAAATGGAAGAGGAATTTGGTCCAGATTTTACTCCATCTCCTTATTTGGAACGGGTAGTTGAAGAAAAAATAAATATTTTTGCGTAATGACTAATAAAGCATCTATTTTATCGATTATTGCAACTCTTTCAGTTGGTCTAATTATTGGTTATGTTGGAAGTGTAGGGTCGCTAATCCTTAATGGTTATCCTTTATTCATCCTTTGTGCATGCATACCTTTTATTATTCATTGGATTGTATTTATTCCTTCCATGATTAAACAAACAGAGCATTATTTCGATCTAATGGGATCAATCTCTTATGTAATGACTTGTGTGGTTTCACTCTATCTAGTGGCTTTTTCAACAGACCTGAGTCTTAGATCCATTATTATTGCCTCCTTGATTACTATTTGGGCAATTAGACTTGGTTCATTTTTATTTCTCAGAGTTAAAAGAGAAGGAAGAGATAACCGCTTTAATGTGATGAAAACTAAATTCTGGTGGTTTCTCTTTACTTGGACATTAGGTGGACTTTGGGTGTTTGTTACTATGTGTGCTGGTCTTGCAGCGATAACTTCAGGAAAAAATGTCGACCTTTTTTCCCATCCCCTAGACATAATTGGTTTGTCTCTTTGGGTTGTAGGTTTTGTTACAGAAGTAATAGCTGATAATCAAAAATCTAGATTCAGATCTAATCCTGAAAATGTTAATAATTTCATAAATGAAGGCCTTTGGAAGAGATCTAGGCATCCTAATTATTTTGGAGAAATTACTTTATGGCTAGGAATTACATTAATGGCAATGCCTGTATTAGTTGGATTACAATTAATAACCCTAATATCTCCAATCTTTGTATATATTCTACTCACTAAGATTAGTGGTGTATCAATGCAAGAAGCAAGAGCTAAAAAGAAATGGAAAGATAATGAAGAATATAATGATTATTTACAAAATACACCTATG
>Ga0208261_1000026_pt1 | contig 60515 bp, 56 predicted proteins | sample Knorr_S7_td_DCM__FD_185595 | JGI IMG/M metagenome (GOLD analysis project Ga0208261, IMG submission 185595) | Marine microbial communities from Southern Atlantic Ocean transect - Knorr_S7_td_DCM_ad_131m_LV_B (SPAdes) (version 3) | ecosystem: Environmental > Aquatic > Marine > Oceanic | place...
TGTAGAAAGTCGTCCAGTTGCTGTCATGGTTTGATTAAATGAAGAATGGACACGATTAGTAATCTCATTAATATTATCTGGAAGTGGATCTAGATATGTATTCTTTAACTTAAATAGTTTTCTGTATTGTAAAATTAAAATTGGGAGTTCATGATAGTCTCTTAGCTTATTCAAAACAGCTTCTGCGGTAGAACGTTTCTTTACCATTGGAAGATTTAACTTATCAAAAAGAATTTCAGCAAGCTGTTGGGTGGAATTAATGTTGAATTCTTGTCCAGCAAGATCAATAATCTGTTTTTCTAATGCATCAAGCTTTGTTCCAATCTCTTTTGAGCGTGATAATAGATAATTACGATCTACAAAGATGCCATGAAACTGCATATCAATCAACACGGGAAGTAAATCAATTTCTATCTCTTTAAAATAAGTGTATAAGTTTTGTTTTTTCAGCTCTTCTAAGAAAATTTCTGTTAATTCAATCACAACATCAGCATCTTCAGCGGCATAAAATGTAATATCAGCAAGATCCACTTGATCCATTGTGATTTGATTTCTTCCTGATCCAATTAAATCTTGAATTGGAACCATTTTATAGTTCAAGTAAGATAGCGAAAGGTTATCTAATTTGTAAGAACGCGCATTTGGGCTGATTAAATGTGCAGCAATCATAGTATCAAACTCAATGCCTTTCAAATCAATACCAAATCGCTTCATGATGAGTGCATCATACTTAATATTTTGTCCTGTTTTTGGAATTTTTTCATTTTCTAATACAGGTTTAAGAATATCAATTGCTACTTGAAGATCATTGTCTCCAAAAAGATTCTCTACCTTATCTTTATAATGAATAGGCACATAAGCACCTGTATCTTTTTTTACTGAAAAACTAAATCCTACAATCTCTGCTATCATTGGATTGACAGATGTAGTCTCTAAATCTACTGATAGCCACTCTCCTTCTTTAATAGAGCCTGCAAATTCTTCAAGACGTTTCAAAGTTGTGATTAAATCGTATTCTTTTTTGCGTTCTGTGGTTTTGATTGGTGCATCAGCATCCCCGCCAATCTTTTTAAGCAGTCCAGTAAACTCTAATTCTTTAAATATGGATTCTAATTTTGTTTTATCTACTTCTTTACGCTCAAAATCAGCAATAGAAGCATCAACAGGTACATCTAATAAAATTGTTACAAGCTTTTTACTTAATAAAGCATTGTCTTTATCTGCCAATAACTTTTCTTTAAGCTTTTCATTTGGGATCTGATCAATATTATCATAGATATTTTCAATAGAACCAAATTCTAGTATCAATTTCTTTGCAGTAACAGGTCCAACGCCTTGGACACCTGGTACATTATCGGAACTATCACCCATCAATCCAAGCAAATCAATAATATGTTCTGGTCCAACGCCCCATTTTTCTACAACTTTATCTTTATCAAAGATTTCTTTTTCTTTTCTTCTTGCTTGAGGTGCATATAATAAAGTTTTATCATTAATGAGCTGCATAAAATCTTTATCTCCACTTACAATATTGCATTGTAAGTCATCTTTTTCACACATTTTAGCAACTGTTCCAATAATATCATCTGCTTCTACCCCTTCCTTTCGTAATACTGGAATGTTCATTCCATCCAATAGTTCCCATAGATATGGAAGCTGTAGTTGGATTTCATCAGGCATGACAGATCGATTGGCTTTATATTGTTCATAAAGCTCATGTCGAAAGTTCTTTCCTTTTGAATCAAAGGCAGCAACAATATAATCAGGTTTTTCTTCTTCCAGCAATTGAAATACCTGATTTGCAAAACCAAATACAGCACTTGTTTCAAGACCAGCCGTAGTTGTTAATGGATTCTTTATTAAAGCGTAATGTGCTCGATATAAAGTTGCATATCCATCAATGATAAATAGTCGTTTTTTATTGTTTTTTGAAAGACTCATAACTTAGCGGGATAACCCCGCTAAGTTATGAAAATAGAAGCTTAGAAACTATAAGTTAATGACACGCCAAGCTCTCTTGGAGGTGCAAAAGACTTATATAGTTTTTCTTCAAATGGAGGTTCTAAGGCAAAAATAAATCCTCTATCTGCATAAGATTCATCAAGGATATTTTTTGCATAGAATCCTAAATTAACTTTATTGAATGAATGAGAATAATATGCATTCAATAGATGGTATGGATCTGATTCATATTCATCATGTGCAGAATCAAATATAAATCCATCTTTTCCTGAAATCTCAATCATCAAAGAGTTGTTTTTAGTGAAATTATAGTTAAATGATAAACTGTAATTCCAGTTTGGAGAATGAGCTTTTTTACCATGAGCGTGACCTTCATGACCTTCATGGTCATCATGGTCTCCGTGATCATCATGGTCATCTCCGTGATCATCATCGTGGTCGTCATCATGGTCGTCTCCATGATCGTCATCATGATCATCATCATGGTCGTCATCATGGTCTCCGTGATCATCATGGTCTCCATGTTCATCGCCATGTTCATCGTGATGTCCAAACTCAACTTCAGAACTCAATAATCCTAAAGTAGCACTAATAGTAAATTTATCACTTAGTCTAAATTCACCGCTTGATTCAGAACCATATTCATAGCCTGAGTCAGCATTTTTCTTGAAGAAAGCAAACGCATTAGGATTCATTGGATCTAATTGTTCACTTGTTTCATAAATATGGCCATCATGCTCTAAATAAAATAGAGAAGTTGATAATTTTATATTATCAGTATACCATCTTAATCCAGTGGTAATATCATGATATATTTCTGCATCATATGTTTTTTCATCGTCATCTAAATATGGATTTTGATTTATGCCTGCAGGATGATACCCTTTAGCATAGTATGCAAACCAGTGAAGATTTTGATTTGGATGTAACTCATAAGCGATTTTATATGAATTTTGAAAATCACCCATGATATCAAAACTTGCACTTGGATTATCAACATCATCATATGTCATATCTCTCGCTTCTGTTCTAAAAGCTAAAGAAAGTGATGAATCATTTCTGAAATTATATGCAAACTCACCATATGCAGCTTTTGTGACAATATCATATCCAGAAGATAAAGCTGTAGAAGAACCTCCAAAGAGATATCCTGCAGCGTTAGTTTTTTCTTCATAATTAGATTGATATAATCCAATTACATATTCAATCTTATTGTCATCAAGAGGATTTGATCTTAATCTGAAGTCTACAGTTCTTGTATCAATATCTCTTTCAAATGAATCAAAGAAATCATAAGTACTAGCATCAAATTCGATGTGTTCATCATGATGATCATCATCATGGTCGTCTCCATGATCGTCATCGTGGTCGTCATCTCCATGGTCATCATCACCATGGTCATCGTCTCCATGATCGTCATCTCCATGATCATCGTCTCCATGGTCATCATCACCATGGTCATCATGATCTTCATACCCGAGCCAAAAATCATAATTGCCCCAGTCTGAGTCGTAGCTATGTAATGTTTCATTTTTTGACATACCAACATTGAAGTCAAGAATACCCCCGCCAACATCATAAGTGTAATCAGCTATAAATATCTGCGATTTTTGACTATCTTTTCCTGGATTGTCTGAGTATGTGATATGGTCAGTATTATTATCTGGTGCCCAGTTATCATACCCATTGTCAAAATCAGAGTTAATCATTGTATACTTCTGAGTAAGCTTATCACCTTTTTTTAACAGTTTAGCTCTAAATGATGTTTCATCTTTACTTGCTGATCTATTACCCTTTAAAGTAACATTATCTTTATATCCATCTGAAACATTTGAGTGACCTACCAGTCTTAAGTTCCAACCGTTTGCCAATGGAGTATTATAAACAATTCCATTTGTAAAAGTATTGTATGAACCAAGCTGAGTCATAACATACCCTTCTTTTTTATCTGTTGGATCATTGGTTTTGAAATTAATCAAACCGGAAGATGCTGCTGCACCAAATAAACTAGTTTGAACACCCATTAATACTTCTACTTGTTGCATATCAAAAAGAGGTGTAATCATACCCAGTTCAGATAAGTCCATGCCATCTAAGACTAATCCAACATAAGTACTTGGAGGTCCTTGGTCACCATATCTACTAACAGCTCCTTCTCCTCTAATTTGAAAATATCTAGGTCTAGAAGTACCACCTGCATAATTTAGATTTGGAACCTTCTGTATTAAGTCACTGAAATGTTGTCCTTGTCTAGTTTTCAACTCATCACTAAATATGATTGCTGAACTAGTTAAATCACCTTCATTTACCTTTCGAAGAGAGGAATAAACCTCAATTTCTTTAAGAGCGACAGATGTTTGGATTAATTCAAACTTTAGTGAAAGATTGGATTGATTACCTAATGTTACCATTCTAGTGTCATCAGTATAACCAATAACTTTTACTAAAATTTTTAAATCTCCTTCCATCTGAATATTTTCAAGTGAAAATTGGCCATTCGCATCAGTGCTTGTACCACCAATATTGGCCCATTCATCCCCGCCATAAAGAACAACATTAGCATCAGCTAATGGAAGATTGGTTTCTTTATCAACGACTAAACCTGAAAGCGTCGATTGAGCATATGTAAAGCTCGTAATTAATAATAATAAAATAAAATTTTTCATTTTTTTCTCCTTAGAAAAATTAGTTTAACAAAAATATAAGTTGCTAAGCTGTAGGTGGAGATTTATTTGGAATTCCGTGAACAGACTTATAGGAAACAAAGTTTAAACTATTTAAATAGAAATAGTTTGAATGCGTATCATTTTCTAAAAAATTATCTGCACTAGGAGTATACTTGGTAAAACCAAATTTACAGAAATCACAATCATGTGAATGATCATCATTTGCAACATCTATACATTCTTGATTACAAGCATATTGATCGTTGATATCAAGCTCATGATGATGATAACCTTCAAAAGTTGCCATTATCAAAGCAGATAAAGTGATCAACGAGATTAATTTCTTTTTCATATTGTTTATAAAAATTAAAAGTTTGTAAGTTGCTGCTGATATTATGAATAATGAAATAACTGTCAAAGCAATTTTTTTAAGCATCGGTCTTTCCATTGTTCTTTCTGCTGCTATGGCTTATTTAGGTCTGTACGCAGGAATGACTATTTCTGCATCTATTCCAGCAGCAATTATGTCAATGGGAATATTACGCTTATTTAAAAATTCAAATATTTTAGAAAATAACATTGTTCAAACTGCAGCATCTGCAGGAGAATCACTTGCAGCTGGAGTTATTTTTACTATTCCTGCTTTACTTCTCATTGGATATTGGGAAAGTGTTGATTACTGGGAAGTGACAAAGATTGCTATGGTGGGTGGTGTGCTTGGTGCACTATTTACTGTGCCACTAAGACGTGCTTTAATATTAAAAGCAAAATTAAGATTCCCAGAAGGAGTTGCAACAGCAAAAGTATTAGAAACAGGACATGAATCTGATCCAGAAAAGTCAAAAGATAGCTTAAAAATGATTGGATTATCTGCTTTGGTTGGAGGAGTTGTAAAACTTGGAGATCTCGCATTTGGAATTTGGTCCAGTGCAATTGGTGGTGCAAAAGCAATTGGTGGTGCAATTTTTGGAATGGGATCTAGCCTTTCTCCTTCTCTGATTAGTGTTGGTTATATTGTGGGAAGGAATATTGGTATACTAGCTTTCTCTGGAGGATTAATTTCTTGGGCGGTAGCAATTCCAATTTATTCATATATGAATGGATATGAAGGGTCAGCTTGGGATGCCGCTGGTACAATTTGGAATACTAAGATCCGTTATTTAGGCGTAGGTGCTATGGTAGTTGGAGGTATTTGGTCTATCATGCAACTTGCAAAACCACTTATTGAAAGTATCAGCCTAAGCTTAAAGACTTTGCAAGAAGATTCAGACAATATTGCGCTTGAAGAAAGAGATTTACCAATTAACTATGTTTTCATAGGTGTGCTTGCTTTACTAGTACCTATGTGCCTTACCTATTTTAGTATTATTCCATCTTGGGGTTCAGCTATTATTCTATCATTAATTATGTGTATTTTTGGGTTTCTATTTTCAGCGGTTGCAGCATATATGGCTGGAGTAGTTGGGTCATCTAATAATCCTATATCAGGCGTAACAATTGCTACCATTCTATTCAGTTCGCTATTGATTGTTACATTCTTTAGTACAGGGTCTTCTGAAGGAGCAGCAGCAGCTATTTTAATTGGTTCTGTAGTATGTTGTGCTGCGGCAATTGGTGGAGATAACTTACAAGATTTAAAAACAGGTAATATTGTAGGAGCAACGCCTTGGAAACAGCAATTAATGCAACTTGTTGGAGTAGTCAGTGCAGCAATGAGCTTAGGAATAGTGCTAATTCTTCTACATGAAGCATATGGTATTGGTGGCCCTGATTTACCTGCACCACAGGCAGTTCTTATGACAAATGTTGCTAAAGGTGTATTTGCTGGAGACTTAGAATGGGCCATGATTTATGCAGGAGCAGTGATTGGAGTTTTAATTATCTTATTAGATCAGTATCAACTTAAAAGAGGATCAGATTTCAGAGTGCCAATCTTAGCGGTTGCAATCGGTATTTACCTTCCAATTGAATTAACATTCCCAATCTTTATTGGTGGTATGCTTAATCATTATGCTAACAAGATTTCTTCTCAAAAAGGAAAAGATAATGGATTGCTTATTGCGTCTGGATTAATTACAGGAGAAGCATTAATGGCAATCTTTATTGCTATCCCATTATTCTTCGATAAAAACTACTGGCCAGATTATGGACTGCCAAGTCCGTTGAATGATGTAGTTGGAATTGCCATTCTAGGATGTATACTTGTTTGGCTATATAGAACTGCTAGTAAGTAAAAATTAATATCCTACTATCGCAAACGTAAAATCATCATATTTCTTTAGCTGAGATGCTTTTTTACTTGCAGATGCGTAAGAATTAAATGCTTTACTACGAACATAATACGTTGTTTTTCCGCGATTAAACACTTGATTTACCTGTATATCTGATATTCCAGTTTCATTTAGTGTTTCTTTTAAAATTTTAGCATTCTCTTTGTTTTCAAATGCGCCAAATTGTATAAACCAAACACTGTTTTTCTTTGTTTTTTTAGATGAAACAGATTTATTAATTTTTCTTTCATATTCTTTTGCAGCTTTACTATCCCCGCTTGCAACTAATGCTTGATATAATAATGATTTTGATACATCTGTAACCAAATGTCTAGGAGCATTAAGATTAAACTCTTTAAGCAAGTTAGAAGATTTAATATAAGAACCAATGGCATAATTCAACTCCGCTTTTTTTAATACTGACAACCAATAATAATCAGATTTATCATTCATTTGAATTATCCGATCATATATTTCTAAAGCTGTATCTCCATCAACTGTGTTAATTGCTTTTTGATAAAGAACACTTGAATCGGAATTTTGACCAAAACAAAGATGTATAAATAGGAATACAGAAAAGATTTTTTTAATAATTTTCATTACTATTGAATAACAATACTGTTACAGACCTCAGATAAAGATTTTCTTAAATCAATATCATCCGTATCAAGTTTCATCTGATTTAGCTTAATAATATAAGATTTTTCATTTTTGTGCTTCTCTATCAAATCTGTAACAGCGTCTTTATCATTTTTTTCAAGATAAATATCAATTAAACGGTTAAATACATATGCATTGAAAGAATTAGAAAGTATTTCTTGGTATAATTTTTCCATTTCGTTAAATCGATTCTGGTCAAACAACATGTTCTCAATCTCTTTAAATGTCTCAATGCTAGTTTGCGGCTCTGCTTGTGCATATAAAATGAAATTCTTTGCTGCTAAATTGACAAAATTAATACCTCCACTTTCATAATAGGCTCTAGCAAGCTCTAAATATGAAGGAGAATATGGATTATCAGAATTAACGCTCTTTTCAAGGAAAGAAACATATTGATCTTTATTGTTTTTCTGTTTGTGATCCATTGCAATCAAGTAATTCAATCTTGATTCTTCATCCTGCGATTTGGATTGATATTTAATTAGCTTTTTCTCTAAATCTAAAGCTTGATTCCATAATTCATTTTCAATAGCAATATTCTTTAACATAGTGAGTGCCCATACATTCTTAGAATCTAAGCTGATAATATTCTTAAATTCATCTTCTGCTCTAATTGTGTTGCCCATTTCTATATAGTCCAACCCTAACGCTTGATGCACTTGAATTTTTATTTGTTTTGAAAGCCCAGGTCTCACAATAATACTTTGATGAATCTTAAGTGCTTTCTCAATATTTCTATCTCTTAGTAGGTTTCCCAGTAATAAATATGCTTCAGAATTGTTAGAATCTTTCTGAATTAAATCTTTAAGAATTTGAAACGCTCGTTCCTGATTATTGTCAATAATAGCTTTCAACGCTTTATTATAAACTTCAACATTAGTGGGCTGTTTCGATTTTCTAGTATTAATTAGAAAAACAATGACTAAGATAACTACTATTAAGGGAACAAGATACGTTATCTCCAAGATAACTATTCCTTATCATTAAAATTGAATTCTTCGCCAACAGCTACATTTCTCAAACCATCAAGCTCATCAGAGATTTCTTTATTCTTTTTAATTAAAGAAGACATCTCAGATCTGTATGAAATTAGGTTGCGCAAAGAAATTATATATCCCAATAATACTCCAATCATCACAAAAATAATTATGATGAGATAACCTGGAGCTACGATAGGATCACCTTTAAAGAAATAAATATTGATTGGATCGCTATTTCTATCAAATAGGAAAAATGTTCCAGCAAGGAATGTGAGAAAAAATAAAATTTTTAACAATCTAAACATTAAGCACCAACCATTTCTTTACCATGTAAAATTACTCCAGTTGCATTGACAATTTCTACTGGAACTATATCTTTGATATTACTTGATTTCTTTTCAAAAATCACCCATTCATTCGAATCTGTTCTCCCGGCCCAATGATTAGAAGATTTTTTACTCTCTTTTTCTATCAATACATGTTCAATACTGCCAATTTTCTTGGAATTCAATTCGAGAGTATGTTCTCTTTGAAGAGTAATAAGTTTATCAAGTCTATTCTTCTTTATTTGTTCATCAATTTGATCAGTAAATTGTTCTGCCTTTGTATAAGGTCTAGGAGAATATTTAAATGTAAATGCAGAGTTGAACTTTATCTTATTCATTAAATCCAATGTTTCTCCAAAATCTTTATCCGTCTCACCTGGAAATCCTACAATAATATCGGTTGATAATCCACAATTAGGCATTATTTCTCTTATTTTATCAGCCATATAGCGAAAATGTTCCTTAGTATATGTTCGATTCATTCGTTTTAATATATCATTAGAGCCTGATTGCATAGGAAAATGTACATAGTTACAAATATTTTTTCTTGAACCCATTACTTCTAATAATTCAACATTAATATCTTGAGGGTGAGGAGATGTGTAGCGTATGCGTTGAACTCCATTAATATCAGAAACCGCTAACAATAATTCAGCAAATGAATTTTTTTCATGTTTGTATGAATTAACATTCTGTCCTAATAAAGTTATTTCAACAAAACCTTGGTCAACAGCTTTTTTCGCCTCTGTAACAATACTTTCAACACTTCTACTTCTTTCTCTTCCCCTAGTAAAAGGAACAATACAAAAAGAACAGAATTTATCACAACCTCGCATAATAGAAACCCATGCATTAATACCTTTATTTCTCTTTGGAAACAAATCTTCATATACTTCATATCTTGATAGTTTTGTATCTACAATACTATCTTTTTCCATCATATGACGATTCATTAATTTAGGAAGATTTCTATAGGAATCTGGACCAAGAATAATATCAACATATGGTTTATTTTTTAGTAAGTCATTCTTCAAATTTTGTGCCATACACCCTAAAACTCCAATAATTAAATGTGGCTTTTCTTGTTTCAGCTTGTAAAAATTTCCTAAACGGGAATGAATTTTCTTTTCTGCGTTTTCTCTAATTGCACATGTGTTAACAAAAATAGCGTCCGCGTTATTTAAATCTTCAGTTTTTTTTAGTCCAATATCTTTTAGAATTCCATCAACTAGCTCTGAATCAGCAACGTTCATCTGGCACCCATATGTCTCAAGGGCGTAGGATTTGATTTTTGAATTAGATTGAAGCATTATTTAATATAGCCAAGGAAAAAATATTTTTTAGGATCATCTACTTTTTTATTTTTATGTACTTCATAATGAAGATGGAATCCTGCGGCTCTACCGCTATTACCTGATTTACCTATGACATCTCCACGTTTAACCTTTTGTCCTTTTTTGACATTAATCTTGTAAAGATGAGCATATATAGTTTCGTATCCATAACCATGATCAATTTTAACATAACGTCCCCAGCCAGAATCATATTGAGCTTTGGTAACAACACCGTCACCTGTTGCAAGTACAGGGGTATTAAGATTTACGGCAAAATCTTGTCCACGATGCATTCTTCTTTTTCCATCTATAGGATCAGTTCTATATCCATATTGCGAACCTAAATATGCACTTTCTACAGGCATAATAGATGGAATATGGCGATACATTGTTTCGTTGGATTTAATTTTGTTAAAAATAATATCGTAGCTATTCTTTTGTGCATCTAAAGTATAAGAAAGAGAATCAATGGTATTTCTTAATTTGTCTAATATTGTTGAAGAATCGTCTTCATTTAATTCTTCTTCTGAACCTCCAGTACCCATCACTTTAATATCTTCATCAAGCGGAGGTAACGCAGCATAAGTTCTCATTTCACTATCTTTTTCTTCTAATAAAGCCAATTCTCTTTCCATCTTATTGATTTTATCTAATAGTTCTTGAGATACATCAGAATATTCTTGCTCTGCCTGTTCTATTTTGTCTTTATAATAATCAGTTGAAAAATTAATAGATAAATAATAATTAATTCCCACAGATATAATTAACAAAAAGACAAAAAATAAAGCAAAATCTCTAATCGAAAAATTAATCTGACGTAGTCTTTTAGAAGAAAGATAATGAATAGAAAATGGTTTCTTATTGCTCATAATTATTCCTGATCCTGATTAGAAACATTTTCTGTTGAATCAAACTCTTCATCATCTGGGTTATCAATTTCATTCTTTTTATCTTTAATCTTCTTTTTAATATCAACAACATTATCAATTAAAGATATATAGCGTTTGTCGCCTACAAAACTAAGAACATTTTTGTCTTTGGTTTTATTAAATACATAAAGACCTAACTTTACATACATACTAGAAAGCTTCCTTTCTAACTGGAGAATATCAAGACGAAGTTTACTATTATGAGTAAATTCTTCTGCCTTTTCAGAAGCAACCACGCTCCATTCAGAAACAGTCTTTTTTACATCTTCCCAAAGATTATTCATAAAAGCGAATTTATAGATGAAAATATATATAGCAAAAGAATATTAAAGAGGGGCTCAAAGCTAATATAGTTAAGAGCCCCTCTCCCTTTTATCGGTAGCCAACCAAATTATTGATTCTGTCTTCTTATAAAAGCAGGCACTTCATCAGACTCTGAATCAGATTCAATTTCTAGTTTATTATCTTGATTAAACTCTCCAAAGACAAGCGTTGGTGCATCATCAATATTTTCTGATTCATTATCTTCTTCATTAAGTGTTGAAGAAACAGGTCCTGCATTTTGTTCTTCATGCAATGGAGTGTGCATTGCATCCATTATTTCTTCACTTTCTCGATTGTAATTTCTATCCATAACATCTCTTGAATCATTTGTTTGTTCGATTGGCCTTGAATCAAAGCCAGTTACAATGACAGTAACTTTTAACTCATCTTTCATGCTTGGATCAACTACATAGCCAAAATTAAGATTCACATCTTTTCCAGCTTCTTCATATATAATTTCTGTGGCAGCACCAAGTTCATCTAGGGTCATATTTTCTCCACCTCGTATGCTCACAATTGCTCCTCTTGCTCCACGAATTGATTGAGCTTCTAAAAGAGGGCTACATATTGCTTGCTGTGCAGCTAATACAGCTCTTTCTTCTCCGCTGGCGGTACCTGAACCCATTAATGCATCACCCATGCCTCTCATTACTGTATTTACATCAGCAAAATCTAGATTAATTTGTCCTCGCTCATTAATCAGATCTGATATTCCTTGTGCAGCATTCAATAGTATTGAATCTGCCATTTTAAATGAATCTTCTGCAGGGGTATCTTTTTCAATTACCGACAAGAGTTTTTCATTTGGAATCACAATAAGCGTATCACAAAAATTTCTTATTGAACTAACTCCTTTTAATGCTTTTGACATTCTTTTTGCCCCTTCAAATTTAAAGGGCAATGTAATAATGGCAACTGTAAGGATACCTAAGTCCTTACACATCTTTGCAACAACAGGAGCAGCGCCTGTACCAGTACCGCCTCCCATCCCAGCAGTAACAAATACCATATCAGATCCAGCAACCAATGATTGAACACGCTCTTGATCATCTAACATTGCTTTCTTGCCAACCTCTGGCTTTGCTCCTGCACCTAAACCTTTGGTTAAATCTTTACCTATTTGCATCTTTGTTTCAGCATGGTTTTTATCTAAGTCCTGTATATCAGTATTGATTGCAATAAATTCTACGCCTTCCATACCTGATGTAATCATTCGATTAACTGCATTACCTCCAGCGCCACCGACTCCTAGCACTTTAATCTTAGCTTTTTGGTCTTGTATAGCTTCAAATTCAAATAACATATTTTCTCCTTTTATTATTCAAAAAAACCTTTCCAGATATTGGAAAAATTTTCTGTAAATGATTTTTTAACACCAATGAGAGGATCATCTTTTTCAACATTTAAAACAGGCCACTTTAGTAGACCTATTAATGTTGCATATTCTCTTCTATCCTCTAAATTTTCTTTAAAAGTGATATCTTTTATTGGAAGATATTCACACTTTATACTGACATCTTTATTCTCTGGATTTTCTGATTCCAGATCCTCTAAATATTCTTTAAAAAGCAAATCAAGATTCTTTACATTAGAACCACCACCTGTAATTTTAATCCCTGAACCAAATTCAGATATTTTTTCACCTGTAATTCTAATTTCATTTCTTACTTTATCTATAATGTCTTTAAATCTTGCTTCTGCAACTTCAGACACTTCTTTCTGGTTGAGTTGTTTTTTTAATGTATCTTCACTAATTGACAACTCAAAATTGGATGCAATATCTGCTAACTTTGATAATGCAGAAACATGTTTTCTTTTAACTTCCTCTGAATCGTCAATTGAAACATTAAACATTGTTGCTAAATCTTTAGTAACAGAATGAGAACCGATAGGAATCACTTTTGAATGCATTATATATCTGTCTTTATATATAACAACGTTAGTTTTGTCTGATCCTATATCAACAAATACAACTCCAAGATCTTTATCATCTTCTGATACATTGGCATAAGATGATGCTAATCCATCAAAAACTGCATCGACTTCAATTGAAAAATCATCATCGAAACAAGTCTTAATCTGATTAAGATTAAAATCTTGCACATGAACTACATGAGACCTTGCTTCGATAATCTCTCCAATATTGTTAATAGGATTTCGAATTAGCGGCGAACCATCTATAATAAAACCTCTTTCTATATTATGAACTACTTGCCTTCCTGCAGATATTTGCAAATCAGAACATTGGGCTAAAATTTTGTTTACTGTCTCTTTATCAATCTTAAAATCCGTGCTATCTTTTATTCTGCTTCTAGTTGATGAATTAACAGATTTAACTGTATTTCCTGATACTGAAACAATAGCTTCTTTGATATTATGACCTGATTCATCTTCAATAAATTTTATCAAAAAATCTAAATCATTAACCAATTGTTCTTTATCTACAATAGTTCCACATTCCACAGCTCTGCTCTTAATAGATTTTATAGATAGAATTTCTAACTCTTTATCTTGATTGACTTTTGCCATAGCTCCTTTGATACTAAAAGAACCTAAATCAAAAGCTACATATATTTGTCCACTCATACTCTTCTCTCTCTTACTACTATCTGATCTTTATATCTAAGATCTATATATTTATAAATATTAAAATCTTTATCAGCTGGTAAAGCATTATCAAACGCTTTTAAATAATCTATTTTTTTAAGAATATTATTTGAACCAAGCAAAATTTTTGTTTTTCCATTCTTAAGGATTATTTCATATTCATTACTATCATTAAAAACAAACTCCGATATATCTTCATACAAACGATTAAAATTTCTTTTTGAGTATTTAATAACGTTAATGGATTTAATAACATTTGATGATTTTGTTTTTTCTCCTGATGGATATAATTCTTCGTTAGTTTTAAAGTTTGATAGTATTGGTAAAGATATAGTGCCATATTCTTCAACTGGTAAGCATATACCATCTACATCTAGCATAATTAAATCAGTTGAATTAATTATAGCAAGAGGTTCTCTTTCATATATAACAATATTAATTGTTTCAGGAAATGTTCGGGATATTTTACAGTCTTTAACATATGCAACAGACTCAATTTGATCTTTGTAAGATTTCAAATCAAAAAACATGATATGATTACCTTTGATATCATTTTTGTACGAAGCTAAAGAACTATCATCAAAATACTGTACGCCATTTATTTCAACATTTTTAATCATAAACACATCGTTAAATGCTGCCCACTGAACAGCAAAGAAGATCATTGTGCCCAGCCCTATAAAAGAGAACAAAATTTCTAGATATGTTTTTTGAAAATACTTCATAATGAATCAATCTCTCCTTCTTCAAAACCCATTAACTTAACTTCCAAGTTCATATCCACATCAAATTTTTCCTTAACCATATTTTTTGCTTTTTTTATTAGCATAAGCATGTCATTAGCTTTTGCATTCTCTTTATTAATAAAAAAGTTTGCGTGTTTTTCAGAAATCTGTGCACCGCCAATTGTTAAACCTTTTAAACCAGCTTTATCAATTAACATTCCGGCAGGGTTTTCCTTTGATGGATTTTTAAAGACACTACCTGCAGAACGATATTTAAGAGGTTGGGTATCTTTTCTTCCGAACTGAGCTATCTTTGAACTATCTTCTATTATTTTTTTATCTGAATAATCCATATGAAACAATGCGGAAAGAAGTATGCTCCCATTCTTAAAAGAAGAACTTCTATATGAAAAATCAATTTCAGATTTAGAAAGTTTAATAACCTTATTTTTATCTGGATCAATTAATTCTACGCTTTCAAGACAATTAGAAATTTCACCACCCCAAGCACCAGCATTCATAATTAATGCTCCTCCTAAAGTTCCGGGTACACCAATAAGATTTTCTAATCCTTTTAGATTATTCTTAATAGAGTGTTTCACAAGCTTGCCTAACATTACCCCGCACTCTGCATAAATCTTATTGTCTTCTACATCTAAATTATTGAGACAGTTTTTAATACATATGACTACACCTCTTATGCCATTATCGCTAACTAGTAGATTAGATCCGGAACCAACAACATTGACTTCTTGATTATATTTTTTGCTTATTTCAAAAACTTTAATCAAATCTTCTTTATTTGATGGCAAAACAAATAAATCAACAGGTCCGCCAATACCATATGTGGTATGATTTTTCATCAACTCATCAACAAGCACTCTTGATTCAGTATTATTTTTGATATAGTCTTTTATACGGTCTATCATATTAATCTTTCTTTAATTAAATCTGAATATCTCCATATGTTTCCTGCGCCAATTGTTAGGATTATGTCGCCTTTTTTATAAACTGATTCCACATCATTAACTAAATTTTCTAATGTAGTAGGCATAACAGACTGATGTCCCAACCTTAGCATCTCATCTACAATCATTTGCGAATTAATAGAATTATTATCCAATTCTCTAGATGCAAATATCTCAGTTATCAGAACAGAATCAGCTAGCAAAAGAGATTCTGAAAATTCTTTAAAAAACTGCTCTGTTCTCGAGTATAGATGCGGCTGAAATGCTACCACCAATCTTCTATTCCAATTATCTTTTATAGCTTTTATTACACTTTCTACTTCAACAGGGTGATGTCCATAGTCATCAACAACCATTAGAGATTCATCATTGTTTATTATATCAAACCTTCTTTTTACTCCATCAAATTTTTCTAAGCTATTAATAATCTTGTTTATTGAAACATTCATTATTCTTGCAACAGATATTGCTGCAAGTGCATTCCAAACATTATACACTCCTGGCAATTTCATGGATATTGGATGCTTTTGATTTTTTTCAACTAAAGTAAACGTGGTATTCCCATTATTTTGTACAATATCTTCTGCTCTAAAATCAACATCTTTTGAATGAATTCCATAGGTAAAAATTGGTTTATCAATATCATTAATAAGAGATGCGGCATTTTCTGAATCTTTGCATATGCTTACAGCACCGTAAAATGGAACAGAATTTGCAAATTGTAAAAATGTCTCTTTTAAATCATCTATATCCTTGTAACAATCTGTGTGCTCTAAATCAATATTATTTATAACTGCAATCGTAGGGTTCAACTCAAGAAAGCTTCTATTGTATTCATCTGCTTCTACAACAAAAACATCGCCTTCTCCTAAAACTGAATTACTATTTATTGATTTAACAACACCTCCAACTGCAATAGTTGGATCTAAATCAGAATCTTTCAACATAGAACCAATAATTGATGTTGTTGTTGTTTTTCCATGAGTACCCGAAATAGCAACTGTAGAACTTTTCAGTTTTGCAATTTGTGAAATCATTTTTGCTCTCGAATAACATAGGATATTTTGTTTTTTTGTTTCTATCAGCTCACAATTGTCCTTTGGAATAGCATCAGAATAGACAACTAAGTCTAATTCATTTATATTTTCTGCGCTATGACCAATAGATATTTGAATACCCAATTTTTCAAGTCTTTCTACATTAGAAGATTTTGATAAGTCAGATCCAGTAATATTAAAATCTTGATTATGAAGAAGTTCTGCAATCCCACTCATGCCAATACCGCCAATACCAATGAAATGTATATTTTTTATACTAGCTAGCATACAGATGCTCCAAAATATTTTCTTTGATTATTGTTAAAGAATCCGGTTTAGTAATATTTTTTATATTATTCATCATAGAAGAATAAACTATTTCATTATTTAATATTTCATCAACTTTCCTAAATAACAAATCACTAGTAACATCTTTTTCTTCTATAACAACAGATGATAAGTTGTCTGTTAATGTTTTTGCATTATAATATTGATGATTATCTGCAGCAAACTTGAAAGGAATAAAGATTGCAGGCCTATTAAACTGCAATAATTCAGATACAGTCATTGCCCCAGAGCGTGATACAACTAAATTAGCAGTATCATATAGATACGGCATATTGTCAACAAATGAGAATATCTTAATTGAATCAGATTCGTATTTTTTATATTTGTCAAAATTATTCTCCCCAACAAGCCAAATAACATTAATGTTAGGAATAATATCTTTTTCAATGCCATTAGATATTAGATGGTTTAAAAATTCAGAACCTTGACTCCCTCCTACAATTAGTAGTGTTTTTTTAGTAAAATCAATATTCAGATTTATCTCAATAAAAGGTTTAACATGTATAGGATTACCAGTAAAAATCGTATTAGTATTCTTTAAGTAATTTTTAGCATTATCAAACCCAAGAAATACAACTTTTGCGCTCTTGCCAAATATTCTTGTTACAATACCTGGAAATGAATTTTGTTCATGTATGAAATATGGAATATTAAATATTTTTGCCATTTGGAGAGGCAAGAAAGAAGAATATCCTCCGCTTGCAATAACCAAACTTGGTTTATTAACTATAAAGAAAATTAAAACTCTTGCAAAACCAAATAATAATTGAAATATCAAAATGAAATTTTTTATACAATTTTTAACACTGAAAGATCGATTAAATCCTCTAATTGGAATTAATAAACTTTTTATATTTTCAAAAGATATCTTCTTTGATTCTATTCCATATTTTGATCCAATATAGTACATCTTTTTATTATTAAGACTTTTATCAAGCTCTTGTTTAATTGCCATTAGTGGATAGTAATGACCACCTGTCCCTCCACCGCAAAAAAGTATATTTTGGCTAGTTGACACGAAGCCTCCATTTTCTTACACGAAGTTTTCTTTGAGCTCTACTTATATTAAGTAGAATGCCTACCATTAATAAATTTGTTATTAAAGATGATCCTCCGTAGCTAATGAAAGGCAACGTAACTCCAGTTACAGGTATTACTCCAATAACAACTCCAATATTTACAAAAGCATAGTAGGTAATACTTAATCCAAATCCAATTGATAGAATTATTCCAAAGATATCATTTGAATTTTTTGCAATTTTTATAATTCTATAGAAAATAATTATATACGCAAGCATAACAATTATACCAGCCAAAAATCCAAGCTCTTCTCCAATAACAGCAAAGATGAAGTCCGTATGTGGTTCTGGTAAATATTGATGTTTCTGAACGCTATCACCCCATCCTCTACCTAAAAATCCACCTTGTTGTAATGCAAGCAATGACTGTGTTGATTGATATCCTATTGCTTCTGAACTGGTTGGATCAATAAAAGATAATATCCTCTTTAAAACATAGCTCTTTTGGTTGATGATAAAAATTAACATGGAGCTTGCTCCTAATAAGATTGTAGTGAAAAACTGCATTAATTTCGCACCACCAATAAAAAGCATTGAAAAAACAATTCCCATTAATATGATAGTTGTGGAATTATCAGGCTGAATCATTATTAATAGAGCAATTGGCAATACAACAAGTACAGGAAAAACAATTCCAGTAAAAAACTGATCCATGTTCTTATAATGCCTATCAATATAATCAGCTAAGAAAATAATTATGGAAAATCGTGCAAAATCAGACGTTTGAAATGATATTGGACCAATAGAAATCCATCTGCAAGCATCTCCGCCACAACCTTGAAATTTTGTATATAATAATAAGAGGAAAGATGTTCCTATTAATATCCATGGTAATTTTAATTTTTGAAAATTTTTATAATTGAAACGAGACATAAGCAAGAATAATAGTACAGCGGGCACTACTTTCAGAAATTGTCTAAGGAAATAATAAAATGGAGAATCTCCATTGGTTAATTCTAAAGATTCAACAGAGCTTGCACTAAATAATACTGCTAAACCAAAACCAACAAGGAAAATTACAGTGAAAAATAACCATCTGTCTTGTTTCTTTTCTTTGATATTTATTTTCATGAGTAGTATTCCTCAACTATATCTTTGAAAATATTACCTCTATGTTCAAAATTATTAAACTGATCAAAGCTGGAACAACCTGGTGACAACAAAACACCGTTGAAGCTAGATTCTTCAGATATTTTTATAGCATGATGAACTGCTTCAGTAAAATCTTTTATTACATCAACGCCATATTCAGGAAGTTTATTTTTTATTTCAACTGCAGCTTCTCCATAAGCAACAATTTTGATATCTATTGATGAAGAATCGATATAGCTTGAATAATCAATTCCTTTAGATTTGCCGCCTAAAATCAACACGATGCTATTGATTTTTAAATCAATACAATTTGACAATGCTGATTCAATTGATAATCCATTTGTAGATTTTGAATCATTTATAAAGGTGATATTATTTTCTTGTTTAAAAATTTCAAATCTATGTTCCAACCCTTTAAAGTCTTTTAAAAAATTAAAAATTGATTCTTCGTTTATATCTAATAATGATGCAACTTTAGCAACTGCAACATGATTCAAGTTTTTATATTGAATATCTTGGTTTTGACCATATGAAAATGTCATTACATTTGTTTTTTTAGCTATATCTTCAAAAGATTGGTTTAAATTTTTATCATCTAAATTATATATTGCAAAATCTTCCTTATCCATATTCTTAAACAAATTTAATTTTGCATTTTTGTAGCTATCATATGTATCGTGTATGTCTAAATGATCTTCAGACAAATTTAAAATGATTGCAATATTTGGTTTGAATGATATAATATCTTCAGCTTGAAAGCTTGATATTTCCAATACTACATAATCGTAATTATGATTTTGAGATAAGCTATTTTCCAAAACTAACTGAGAAAATGGTGTGCCAATATTTCCACCCTTTAGAACATTGAGGCCTTGATTTAAAACACCATGGAGAGCTGTTACAACAGTTGTCTTTCCATTGGTTCCGGTCACAGCAATTATTTTTATATCCGATAATTGATAAGCAAATTCAATTTCGCCTATCACTTTAATATCTTTTTCTAATGCATCTTCAATTATTTTTATATTGTTTGGTACGCCAGGTGATTTTACAATCAAATCTGAATCGAGAATTTTGCTAGAATGATTACCCAATTCTATATTGACGCCCATATTTTTTAATTCCTCAGTATACAAATCATTAATATTTTTTTTACTATCTGATACCAAAACATTAGCACCTCTAGAACTAGCTAGTTTTGCAGCCCAATACCCGCTGATCCCTAATCCTAGAATTGCAATATTTTTATTATCTAGAATCATATATGTGCTTCCAAATCACAAATTGAATTTTTTGGCACTTTTGTTCCAGCTTCTGGAAATTGTGATATTACCCTACCATAACCTTCAACCTTAGTTTTGATTCCTATTTTATGTAGAATCTCTCTTGCATCTCTAACGCTTTTATCTTTTACATTAGGAATAATTACCAACTCTATATTTTTCTGAATTAGCACTTGGTTTGATTTTTTTAATTTTTCAGTAATATCCCTTCTTTTATCATTGCTAACAATTTTAATATCTGAATCAATATTAATAATTCGTTTCATTACTGATTTAAAAACAGGTGCAGCTGAAACTGAACCCCAAAATTGATTATTAATCATCGTTGGTTCATCAATTATTATTAAAGCAAGAAGCTGTGGATTATCTTTAGGAAAAAAACCAACAAAGCTTGATAAATGTTTTGATTCTGAATAACCGCCATCCATAGATTTTTGTGCAGTACCCGTTTTCCCTGCAACATCCCATCCTTCCAAAGAGGCACCTTTTCCAGAACCAATACTAACAGTATTGAATAACATGTTTCTTAAGATTTCAGAATCATTTTGAGACAAGACACGATTCTTAACTTTTCTTTTTCCTTGAATAATTTTTTCATCATTTCTTATAACTTTATCAATCAAATATGGTTTCAATAAAAAACCTCCATTTGCAATAGACGCATATGCCATTGCTATATGTACTGGTGTTACAGCAATCTCATAACCTATTGGAACGCTATGCATAGAAGATGCAGTCCAATCTTTTGTATTTCTAAATTTTATTCTTCCTTCCCCTTGGATGTTTAAACCAGTTTCAGATCCAAATCCGAGTTCTTTAGCTTTTTTATAAATATTTTCTTTACCCAAATTTTGAGCAAGTTTTATAGTTCCAATATTGCTTGAAAATGCTAAAATCTCTTCTAATGTTAATACAGTATAAGGTTCGTGATCCTCTATCATCTTACTTCCATCACCATAAAAGTCGTATGGACCTTCAACATTATATTCATCAAGCCTATCAATGCCTTGCTCCAAAGCAGAAGCAATTGTAACAATTTTGAAAGTAGAGCCTGGTTCAATTGTATCAGAAACAATTCTATTTCTTTTATAATCTCCTTGAAAATCTTTCTGGAGATTTGGATTAAAATCTGGAACATTTACCATTGAAAGTATTTTACCATCTTGAGGGTTAATAATTATACCCATTGCACCAATAGCACTTGTTTTTTCCACCTGTTTCAACAATTCTTCTCTTAAGATTGCCTGATATTCTTTATTTAGTGTTAGATAAATATCAGAACCATTTTCAGGGTCTTTATTTTTCAGAGTTGCATCATATATTCTTTCTTGAAATCCATTAATTTTGAATGGTACATTTACAGACTTTCCTTTTAGATATTCCTCATATTGATATTCTAAACCAGCTATACCTCTATCATCAGTATCAGTAAATCCAACAATTTGTCCAAATAATTCGTGTTCAGGATAATACCTTTTATAATCCTTTTTTATATCTAATGATTTTGGATATTTGCTCTGTAAATATTCACAATCTTTTCTGGTCTTTTTTTCTAAAATAACATATGATCTATTATTCATTTTTTCTGAATACACAGCTTCATGAACGCCTGTACATTTCGAAATGTCGTTAAGAAATGCTTCCTTATTATCTAATTCTTTTAATCGAACAGCAATTTGATAAAATGTAAGATTTTGTGTAATACTTACATTGTTAATATCAAAAATGTTTCCTCTATTTCCTTCAATCTTTTCTTCTCTTAACCCTTGGGTATTATCTGTGGCATTTATAATCTGGATTTCACTTAATTTGAATATAAATAATGCCCAAATAATTAAAATTCCACCTGTTAGAACATTGATTCTTGTCTTAAAATTTAGATAGCTCTTAGTCATTTTCTGTATTCACCTTGATTGTTATTGTTTCGGGAACACTATCGATAAGACCAATTTTCCTAGCTCGTTTTGATAACTGATCAGATCGTTTCAATTTTTCGACCTCATTAGATGCTAAAATCAATTCTTCCTTTAGTAGCTGTCTAGTTTCTTTTTGAATTACAATATGAGATTGGGTCTTATCCATTTCAGCAAAAATAGCCAGATAAGTAACAATAGTTGTTAATGTTGCAAAAAACATTATTCCCCATTTGTAATTTTCTCTCTTCTCAATTTGTGCGACTGTTAATTTTTTTCTTCTTTTTGATTTAGCCAATTTTCTCTCCTACTCTCATTTTTGCGCTTCTAGATCTTCTATTTAACGAAATCTCATTATCCGTTGGAATAAATGGTTTTTTTGAAAGTACCTGGAGCGTATTATCTTTTTTTAATTCTCTAAATTTATTTTTTACCATTCTATCTTCCATTGAATGATAACTAATAATCACAATTCTTCCTTTTGGTTCAAGAAAATCAATGAAGATATCTAAAAAATTGCTTAAATGATCAAGCTCATCATTTGTTTTTATCCTCAATGCTTGAAATATCCTTGCGCAAGTCTTAATGCGATACTTATAAGGAGTGACTCTATTAATAACATCTATTAATGAATCGGTAGTGATTGAATTGTTTAATTTTTTAATAGCCTTTGCAATTTTAAAAGAATTTCTTTCTTCGCCAAATTTCTTGAAGATATTAGCTAATTCTTTATCAGAAGAATTAAGTATAACATCTTTTGCTGTCTCAGAACTGTCTATATCAAATCTCATATCTAATTCCGAGCTATATCTATAAGAAAACCCTCTTGAAGGATTATCTAGTTGAAAGGAAGACAGTCCAAGATCTAGCAGAATACCATTTACTTTTTTCCTATCAAATTGAGATAGTATGCTTTTAAGGTCTTTATAACTCGAATGAATTAATTCAAAATTTTTAAAATGCTCTAATCTCTTTCTCGCAATCTCAATTGAATTAGAATCTCTATCAAAACCAATAAGAAATCCTGTTTTTAGGTTTTGTAAGATTTGATAAGAGTGTCCACCAAGACCAACTGTACCATCTATATAAAATCCACTATCTGATATATTTAAGTTATTAATTGTTTCCGACAACATTACAGGATAATGACTATAACCTTCTGTCGAAAACACATTCATCAGACTGTTACTTTCCTGGAGAGCTCTTCATAATAATCATCATTAATTGAGCTACTTTTTTCATGAGATATGAGTGCTTTTTTATCCCAAATTTCAATTTTATTTAAAACACCTATAATTGTTAAATCTTTACCAATATTTGCATAATCTATTAACTGCTTTGATAGTATAATTCTTCCTTGATCATCATATGAAACAATATTTGCATGTCGTAAATGATTTCTGAGGAAAGCACGACTTGCAGAAGATAATGAGGACAGTTTACTTAATTCTTCCTTAATCTTCTTCCACTCCCCTAAAGGGTAAACCCATACACAAGAATCAATTCCTCTGGTGACAACAAAGGTCTTATTATCAGATTTTTTGAGCTGCTTACGAAATGCAGATGGAATATTGATTCTTTTCTTCGAATCAATAACAAAATTATACTCTCCTATAAATGTATATTGGCTACTCATAACAAAAAGGGAAAATTACCCACAATTAACCACTATATTATTAATGAGAGGTATCTTAGTCAATAAATTTATTATAAAAATAATATTATCTTTAGAGTAAAGGGGCTATATAAGATAGTAAGTGGGTAATGTTTTTTATCTTTTAGGTATATATTTTGTAATGGAGATTATCAAAGGATCATATCTAAGATTAATTAAAACTGGAAAATTATTAGATATTCTATCAGATAAATCCAACATTTGAGAGAACTCAGATTCAGAGAATAAAATTAACTCTACCTCTTTAGTATTGGCTATTGTAATGTTTATATCTTCTCCATTCCATTCCTCTGATACTAAATTGGATTGGCTATTACCTTCAAAGAAAAAATATTCTGAAGATATATCACCATTATTTGAGAAGTTGATATAATTTTCATTTAATGAATTAAAACGAATATTGATGGGAATTTGCAAATTTTCCGAAAATGATTCGCTAGAATTAATTGCATATATAGATTCAATATCTTTTTGAGTTAATCTTAGCAATGATTTTTTATCTTCTTCAGAACCATCTGGCTTATTTTGAAGCAAAATCGTTGCAAATACAAGACTTAAGAATATAATGCCAACCAATATATTTGATCTTTGTAAATGAGAGAAACGAATATTAAACAAACTTTTATCTTCATTTGAATTTTGCTTTTCATAAACATTTTTATTTTCTTTTTTATTTAAGAAATTTTCTAGGCTATCAATGGCTTCATCAATATCACATCCAATTTCATTGATATAGGCTTTGAAGAATAGCTTTACATAAATGCCCGGAATTTCAGCAAACTTTCCAGATTCGAGAGATTTTAGATATTTAATATCAATTTTTGTTCTTTTGCTAATATCTTCAAGAGCAATCTTACGTTCTCTTCTTATTTTTTTATAGTGTGAATAAAAAATCATAAATTTTTCAAACTTTCTTCCATGTTACTATTTTCAAATTTTTTTACTGGAAAACCTACGATATTATGATAGCATCCGTCAATGTTTTTAATCAAAATATCTGCACATTCTTCTATATTATATGCTCCTGCTTTATCTAAAATATCAAATGATGATATATATTGATGTATATCAGCATCTCTCAATTTATTAAATATGACGGAAGATTTATCAAAAATAGTATTAATATTCCCATCGATTATTAAACTTAGTGCACTTATTACGTAGTGTTTTTTTCCTGATAATTTTTTAATCATAGTAAAAGCTTCTTTATCTGATTTAGGTTTTCCAATAATCCTACTATCAAAATCAATGATAGTATCGCCTGAAATTACTGCACAATCTTTATGTTTTCTCCAAACAGAAAGCGCTTTTCTTTCGGAAACATCAATAGCATATTGACTAGGTGAAAGATTGTTTTTGTTTTCTTCATCGATCCCTGATGGAATAACAGTAAATTTATATCCTAATTCTGAGAGAATTTTTTTTCTTCTTGGAGAGTTAGATGCTAATATTATTTCCATTTTTTTTTGATTAAATTTAGTTATTTTCATTTGTAATAAGCGAGCATGAACAATTTAAAAACAGTGACAAGTGTATATTCAAAATATATTGACTCTATACCTGAAGCTAGAAAATTTTTTGGTAGACCTTTAACATATACTGAAAAAATACTTTTTTCTCATTTAAATGAACCTCTCGAATCAATTCCTAAACGAACAAAATCTTTTTGTTCTATAAAACCTGATAGAGTAGCTATGCAAGATGCGACAGCACAAATGGCTTTGCTGCAATTTATGAATTCAGGTATGGAAACTACAGCTGTGCCAACAACTGTTCATTGCGATCATTTAATTACAGCAATTAATGGTGCAAAAGATGACTTAGATAACGCAATTATTAAAAATAAAGAGGTTTATAATTTTTTATTATCTGTATGTGAAAAATATGGAATTGGATTTTGGAAACCTGGAGCAGGTATCATACATCAAATTGTTTTGGAAAATTATGCTTTTCCAGGATCTTTAATGATTGGAACTGATTCTCATACTCCTAATGCAGGAGGATTAGGTATGGTTGCAATTGGTGTAGGTGGTGCAGATGCAGTAGACGTGATGACTGATTCTTTATGGGAAATAAATTGGCCAGGAATTATTGGAGTAAAATTAACAGGAAAATTAAGTAATTGGGCATCAGCAAAAGATGTTATACTAAAACTTGCAGGAATTTTAACAGTTAAAGGCGGTACAGGAAAGATTATCGAATACTTTGGTGAAGGAACTGAAAGCATAAGCTGTACTGGTAAAGGAACAATTACAAATATGGGCGCAGAAGTTGGTGCGACCACGTCTATATTTCCGTATGATAAAAAGATGTATGAATATCTTGCTGCAACATCAAGAAAAAATATTGGAGATGAAGCAGAAAAAATCAAAAATGAATTAAAAGCTGATGAAGAAGTAATTGAAAATCCAGAAAAATATTATGATGAAGTAATTGAGATTAATTTGTCTGAATTAGAACCTCACATAGTAGGTCCTTATAGCCCAGATCTATCAAGAAAAATATCAGAAATGCCTGTTGCAATCAAAAAGAATAATTATCAAGATAATTTGAGAGTTGGTTTAATTGGAAGTTGTACAAATTCTTCCTATGAAGACCTTGAAAGAGCAGCTCACATTGCAAAACAAGCACTGGACAAAGGCTTAAAGGCAAAATCAAGCTTCTACATTACTCCAGGATCTAATCAAATAAAAGCAACAATGGAGCGTGATGGATATACAAAAATATTTCAAGAACTGGGTGGTGAAGTGCTTGCAAATGCTTGTGGTCCATGTATAGGACAATGGCAAAGATCAGATGTTGATGATGGTGAAAAAAATACAATTATCAATTCTTTTAATAGAAATTTTGCAAAGCGCAATGATGGCAATGCTGCAACAGAATCATTTGTTGCTAGCCCTGAAATTGTTACTGCATTGACTATTGCAGGAAAATTGAGTTTTAACCCAATATCTGATAATATTGTTCTTGATAATGGTGAAGAGTTTACATTTGATGCACCTCAAGGTTCAGAACTACCAACTGAAGGGTTTGCAGAAATAAAAACATCAGATTTTGATTCTTTTGAAGTTCCTGATTCTAAGAAAGAAATAACTATACATCCTGATAGCAAGAGATTGCAATTATTGGAACCATTTGAGAAATGGAATAATGAACAAATAAAAGATTTAAGAATTCTTATCAAGGCAAAAGGAAAATGTACAACAGATCATGTTTCGCCAGCTGGACCATGGCTTCGATTTAGAGGCCACCTAGAAAATATATCACAGAATGTGTATTCTGGCGCATTGAATGCATTTACAGATAGCACTGGAGAAGCAATAAATACAGATAATAAGAATACTGAAAATATCTACGAAGTTGCTAAATACTATAAATCCAAAAATATTGATTGGATAGCTATAGCAGATGAAAATTATGGAGAAGGGTCAAGCAGAGAGCACGCAGCCATGGAACCAAGATTTATGGGCTGTAAAATAATTCTTGCAAAGAGTTTTGCGAGAATTGCACAAACCAATCTCAAGAAACAAGGAATCATACCTTTAATGTTTGAAAATAAATCAGACTATGATTTGATTGAAGCTTTTGATACGATTTCTACTATAAATCTAGAAGAATTTTCATCAAAAAATAACATAAAACTATGTTTGAAAAAACCAGATGGTTCAACGCATATAATTAATACAATACATACATTTTCTGATAATCAAATTTTATGGTTCAAAGCAGGGTCGGCATTAAACCTTATAGCAAGTCAATTAAATTGAGCAACATAGAGCAAATAAATAAAGATTGGGATTTCACTATTGGGCTAGAAATCCACGTACAACTTGAAACAAATTCAAAAATGTTCAGTTCGTGTGAATATTCTTATGATAAATCACCTAATTCATTAACGTGCCCTACTTCGCTAGGTTTACCTGGAGCACTACCAACCATAAATGAAAAAGCGATTGATTTTGCAATCAAATTTGGATTAGCAGTAAAAGGAAATGTTCATTCTTCATTCTCTTTTTCAAGAAAACATTATTTCTATCCTGATTTACCTAAAGGATATCAAATATCACAGTATGATGAACCTATCATAACAGGTGGATCTGTACCAATTTGGTGGAATAATGAAAAATATAATATTGATTTGACAAGAGCTCACCTTGAAGAAGATGCAGGAAAATCAACTCATGACGCTTCAAATAAAAAAAGTAAAGTTGATTTCAATAGAAGTGGTGCACCTTTAATAGAAATAGTAACAGAACCGGTAATGTCTCACCCAGAACAAGCGCGTGCATTTGTTCAACGAATCAAACAAATTGTTAATTATATCCTTATATCAAACGCAGAAATGGAACAAGGAAAATTACGATGTGATGCAAATATTTCTATAAAAAAGAGAAATACCAAAACATTTGGGACAAAAACAGAGATTAAAAATATTAACTCTTTTAGAAATGTTCAAAAAGCGATTGAATCTGAAATAAAAAGACAACATAAGCTTTTATCAGAAGGAGATTCAGTAAAACAAGCAACGCTTACTTGGAATAATGAAAAAAATACAGCAGAGATAATGCGAATTAAAGAAAATGCTGATGATTATAGATATTTTCCTGAACCTGATCTTCCGCCAGTAGAAATTGACAAAAAACATATTGAATCAGTGAGAAATCTTCTTCCTAATCTTCCTTTTGAATTAGAAGACAAATGGATAAAAGACTATAATTTTACATCTGCAGAAGCAAGCATATTGTCCAATACAATTGAAATTGCATCTTATTTTGAAAAAATGGCATCTAATACAAATCCTAAAGATGCAAACAAATGGATTACAGGAGAACTGTTCAGATTATTTAATGAAGAAAATCAAGAATTTGATGACAAGAGAATAAATCATAATGATTTGTCAAAAATTATATCATTAGTTAATGATGAAGAGATTACTGCAGCTTCTGGAAAAGAAATTTTAAGAAAATTATTCTATTCTGATTTAGAAATTGATACGATTATAAAAGATGGAAACTATAAATTAAACTCACAAGAGATCAATATTGATGAAATAGTAAAAAATGTAGTAAAAGATAACCAAGAAGAGGTCAAAAGATTCAAAAAAGGTGAAGAAAAACTACTTGGCTATTTTATTGGAGAAATTATGAAAGCTTCTAGCGGAAAAATTAATCACAAAAAGATAGTGGAAGTTTTAAATAAAGAATTGAAAAAAAATTAGAATTTTTTTCCTTGAGACATCAACTCTCTTATAACAGTATCAATCCCTTTTTTATCAATAATTTTTATACCTTTTGTAGATACTGTCAATGTAACAGATTTTTTTAGGCTTTCTACCCAGAAAGTCTTTTTCTGTAGATTAACATCGAATCTTCTACGAGTTTTGTTATGAGCATGACTAACATTATTGCCATACATAACTCTTTTTCCTGTTACTTCACAAACTCTTGACATTTTTTAACCTTTTTTTATTTAATTTAAGGTTTGGGAATATAAATCATTTATGACTCATTTCAAAAAAAAATTAAAAATTGGGAATATAGACGTGGATTTTCCTTTCTTTCTGGCTCCTATGGCTGGGGTTACAGATTATGCTTTTAGAGTTATAGCAAAAGAATTCGGTGCTGCCATAGTATACTCAGAATTTGTCTCTGCTCATGGAATCATAAGAAAAAATGAAAAGACACTTAAAATGATTCAATTTTCTGATTTTGAAAGACCAATTGGAATTCAAATATTTGGAGATACCCCAGAAGTAATGCAAGATGCAGCAAGGGTTGTATATGAAAAATTTAAACCAGATTTGATAGATATTAACTATGGATGTCCAGTTCCTAAAGTAACTAAGAAAGGAGCTGGATCTGCTGCATTGAAAGATTTATGTCTTATGGAAGATATTACTGAAGCAGTAGTCAAATCTGTACCAGAGATTCCAGTAACTGTAAAAATGAGGGCTGGCTGGAACTCAGAAAGCATAGTTAGCACAGAAGCTGGAATTAAGCTTGAAAAAATTGGAGTAAAAGCAATCACTTTGCATCCAAGAACTACAGTTCAAATGTATAAATCAAAAGCAAATTGGGATTTGATAAAAGAACTAAAAGAAAATGTGGATATTCCAGTCATTGGAAATGGAGATGTTACCAATATTGATGACATAAAAAAGATGTTTCAAACAACAAATTGCGATGGAATTATGATTGGGAGAGCTGCACTTGGAAATCCTTGGTTTTTTACTGAAGTAAAAAAGTATATGAATGGAGAAGATCCAACAGATATTAGTATGGAAGAAAGACTTGATGTTTGTGAGAAGCATTTAGATTTACTTGTACAAAATCATGGTGAAATAGTTGGATCAAACAATATGCGAAAACATTTTGCATGGTATTTTAAAGGTTTTAAAGGCGCATCATCTTTAAGAAAAAAATTAGTTTTAGTAAAGAATTATTCTGAAATGAAAGATATTTTATCTAATATTAGGCACTAAAAACAAAAGGAAGAATTATGGACAAAAATTTTAGAGCAATTAATGAACCAATACTTGATTTTGAGCCAGGTTCAAAACATAGAGAAGAATTATTAAAAGAATTAGAAAGACAATCTAATAGACAGGTAGAAATCCCTATTATCATTCATGGAAAAGAATACTTCACAGGTAACACCGTAGAATGTGTAAAACCGCATGATCATAATCATATATTAGGTCAGAGCCACCAAGCTGGTGAAAAAGAAATAAAAATGACTATTGAATCCTCATTAGAAGCTTGGAAATCTTGGTCTACTACTTCTCTTGATTATAGAGCATCTATCTTTAGAAAAGTTGCAGATTTAATACAAGGTCCATATAGATATACAATCAATGCAGCGGCAATGTTAGATATAGGTAAGAGTATTTTTCAAGCAGAAATTGATGCGTCATGTGAATTAATTGATTTTTTAAACTTCAATATAGAATATGCATACAAAATGCATGGTATGTTTCAGCCCTTTTCACCTGAAGGAATGCATAATTCTTTAGAATTTAGACCTCTTGAAGGTTTCGTTTTTGCAATAGCTCCATTTAACTTCTTTAGCATTGGCGGTAACCTTGCTGCCGCACCTGCTTTATTAGGAAATACAGCAATATGGAAACCTGCAAGTAGCGCTATTTATTCTTCATATTACATTATGAAGCTATATAAAGAAGCTGGACTTCCTGATGGGGTTATAAACTTTCTTCCAGGATCTGGTTCAGCAATTGGAAATGAAGTTTTAAATCATAGAAATTTAGCTGGCATTCATTTTACAGGATCTACAGAAACATTCAGATCAATATGGCAGACAGTATCCAATAATATAGCAAATTATAAAAATTATCCTAAACTTGTTGGAGAAACGGGTGGAAAAGATTTCTGTATAGCACATGAATCTGCAAATATTGATGCCCTTGTTACTGGAATGATTCGTGGTGCATTTGAATATCAAGGACAAAAATGTTCAGCGATGTCAAGAGCATATCTTCCTAAAAATCAATGGGATAATATTAAAGAAAAACTAATTAACGAAGTTGCAACAATCAAAGTTGGTCCACCTGAAGACTTAACAAATTTTGTGAATGCTGTCATTGACGAAAAAGCATTTGACAAAATTGCATCTTACATTGATTTTGCAAATGAAGCAGATGACTGTGAAGTATTGTGCGGTGGCACTTATGATAAATCAAAAGGATATTTTATCCAACCTACAATAATTGTAACAAGCAATCCTCACTTTAAGACTATTGAAGAAGAGATTTTTGGACCAGTCCTTACAATCTATATTTATGACAATGACAAATGGTCAGAAACATTAGATCTTATTGATAACACTTCCCCTTATGCATTAACTGGATGTGTTTTTTCAGAAGATAAAGAAATTGCTGAGGAAGTAAGATCAACATTGAGGTTTTCAGCCGGAAATTTTTATATCAATGATAAACCAACAGGTGCTGTTGTAGGACAACAACCATTTGGTGGAAGCAGAGCTTCTGGCACAAACGATAAGGCTGGATCTATGTTAAATCTATTAAGATGGACATCGCCAAGAACTGTTAAAGAGACATTTGAGCCTCCAGTAAAATATCAATACCCATTTATGGACGAAGATGAAAATTCATGAATACCAAGCAAAAGAAATTCTAGAAAAATTTGATATACCAATTCAAAGAGGTTATCATCTAGAAAATAAAGAAGATATCGACTCTATTATCAAAAAAGTTCAGCAAGAATTTGAAACTGAAGCAGTGATTGTGAAAGCACAAATTCATGCAGGAGGTCGCGGTAAAGGCGGTGGAGTGAAATATTGCACTTCTCTAGAAGAGGCGCAAGCAAGCGCTGAAGAGATATTAGGCATGAATCTTGTTACACACCAAACAGGTGCTGAAGGTAAAAAAGTGAACAAAATACTGATTACTGAGGCATTAGATATTAAAAAAGAATATTATTTTGCAATTACTTTTGATCGTTCAAAAAATTGTGATGTTTTTATTGTTTCAGATGAAGGTGGTGTTGATATTGAAGAGGTTGCTAAAAATTCACCAGAAAAAATTGTCAAAGCTTGGATTGATGATTCAACTGATTCTTTAAATAATAGTATTAAAAAAATAATTACTCAAATCTCATTAGAAAAATATGAAGATCAAATTGATGATATTTTTAGAAAATTATATAAATGTTATTATGAATCAGACTGTTCCCTTCTAGAAATAAATCCTTTAATCATTACTGAAGATGATAAAATAATTGCTCTTGATGCAAAAGTTAACATTGATTCTAATGCTCTTTTCAGACATCCTGATATTATGTCATACCGAGATAAATCAGAGGAAAATCCTTTGGAATTACAAGCATCTGAATATGGATTAAACTATATCAAACTTGATGGAAATGTTGGTTGTATGGTCAATGGTGCTGGGCTGGCAATGGCAACTATGGATATTATAAAACATTATGGAGGTGAACCAGCAAACTTCTTAGATGTGGGTGGAGCTGCTAATGTAGATACTATTAAAAATGGATTTAAAATTATTTTGTCTGATTCTAATGTAAAGTCAATATTAATTAATATTTTTGGCGGAATCGTAAGATGTGACAGAGTTGCCAATGGAGTAATTCAGGCAGTTAAAGAATTAGAATTGGATGTGTCAGTTGTAGTCCGATTACAAGGTACAAATGCTGATGTTGCAAAAAAAATACTTGATGAATCTGATATAAGCATTATTAGCGCTGAAACAATAAATGAAGCTGCTGAAAAAGCAGTGGAGGCTGTAAAATAATGTCAATATTATTAAATAAAGATACTACTATCTTAGTACAAGGAATTACTGGCTCTGAAGGCCTGTTTCACACAGAGCAAATGCTGAATTATAATGCAAAAGTACTATGTGGTGTAACTCCTGGAAAGAGAGGAGAATCTGTAACGGAACAAAACTTGCCTGTTTTTAACTCTATTCAAGAAGCAAAAGAAAAGTTTGAGATTAATGCAACAGCTATATTTGTTCCACCAAGATTTGCAGCAAATGCAATAATGGAAGCAATTGAACAAGATATAGAATTAATAGTTTGTATTTCTGAAGGTATACCAGTAAGAGATATGGTTAAAGTGAAAAATATGCTTGATAAATCTTCTAGCACATTAATAGGGCCAAATTGTCCAGGCATTATTACAGCAGAAGAATCAAAAATTGGAATTACTCCTGGTTTTATATGTAAAAAAGGATCAATAGGAATTGTATCTCGATCTGGAACCTTAACATATGAAGCAATTGATCAGGTAGTAAATGTAGGTCTTGGTTTAACAACGGCAGTAGGAATTGGTGGAGATTCAGTGATTGGGTCAAGCATGATCGATATCTTAAAACATTTTAATAATGACAGTGAAACACAAGGTGTTGTTATGATTGGTGAAATTGGTGGAAACATGGAAAATGAAGCTGCAAAATGGATAAAAGATAATATGGAAAAGCCAGTGGTATCTTTTATTGCTGGACAAACTGCGCCTAAAGGAAAAAGAATGGGGCATGCAGGTGCAATTATATCAGAAGGATCAGAAACTGCTGAGGCTAAAATCAAAATATTAAAAGAATGTGGAGTTACAATTTCAAATACTGTATCAGAAATTGGAAATACCATGAAAAAAATAATGGGGGAAATATGAATCAAACGCTAGCTATTATCAAACCAGATGCAATGGAAAAAGGCAATATGGATAATATCAAAAAAGATATCTTAGATGGTGGTTTTAGTATAGTAAAAGAAAAAACTTTAATGCTTACAAATGAACAAGCATGTTCTTTTTATGATATTCATCAAGAAAAGCCATTCTTTGATGAATTGGTAGAGTTTATGACTTCACACGAATGTCATGTTATGGTATTAGAAAAAGAAAATGCTGTAATAGAATGGCGTAATTTAATGGGTGCAACAAACTCAAAAGAAGCTGAACCAGGCACTATAAGAAATAAATATGGAACTGACGTTTCTATGAATGCAACCCATGGATCAGATAGCAATGAGAATGCAACAAAAGAGATTAACTTTTTTTTCAATGATTAGATATATCACATTATTTCTCATAATAGCTACATGCTATGGTCAAGAGTCTAACAATTCATGGTTGGATATTGTTTTAGAGAAAAGTGAGACACCACAAAACAAAGAAGCTTCTATCAACCCAGAAGATGACACTACATACTTTACAATACAAGTAGGTGCACGAAGTACATTTCCTGAAGCTATGAAAGTAATTGAAGAATTAAATAAGCTTGATTTTGACGCATTTATTCAAAAAAATGATAGCAATCCGAAAGCAAGATACAGAATTCGTTATGGAAATTTCTCTTCTAAAGAAGATGCAAATAAAGTATCAGAAATTATTAAAGAGAAATTAGGATATGAATGCTGGATTGACAGAATAGAATTATAAAAAATATTTTAATTCAAAGATTTATTTGTTTATATTGGCGCTAATTAAGGAAAACAATGTTACCAAAAAAGAGACAATCAAAAACGAGGTCAAAAAAGAGAAGAACTCACTATAAGTCTTCACTAGTACGTACAGTCAAGTGTAAGAATACAGGTGAAGAACATCTACCTCATCATGCATATTATCATGATGGAATTCTTTACTACAAAGGAAAACCAGTCGATTAAAAATAATGAATTGTTGTTTTATCTTTTCAGGACAGGGTTCACATCGTCCTGGCATGGGAGTAAACCTTTATAAAAATTCTTCCGTAGCGAAATCAAAAATAGATTTAGCTGATTCTGTACTTGATTATAAAATATCTGAGATTATGTTTAGCGATGATGAAGAAACGCTAAAAAAGACAATTAATGCTCAGGTATCAATTTATATTTATTCATGTATATTATTTGATTTAACCAAAGACAAAAATTACTCTCTTGTTGGAGTTGCTGGACATAGCCTAGGAGAGTTCTCAGCATTATATGCTAACGGGACATATTCATTTGAAGACGGATTAGAAATTGTAAAGGTTCGTGCAAAAGCAATGCACGAATGTGAAACAAAAAATAAAGGTAAAATGAGTGCAGTAATAGGTCTAGAAAAAGATATAATTGCTGACGCATGCAATAATACTGATACACAAATTGCTAATATTAATTCTGATCAACAAATTGTTATATCTGGATCAGAACAATCAATAGATGATGTTTCAGATAAACTTAAATCTTTAGGAGCAAAACGTATTATTCCATTAAATGTGAGTGGTGCATTCCATTCAAAACTGATGAGCGGTGCAAAAGAAGAATTAAAGAAAATTATTACAGAGAAAACATTTCATACACCTCAATCCCCTATCATTTCAAATTATGATGGAGAAAAAAGAAATAATAGTGATGATATTAAACATGCTTTAATAGAACAGATTGACAATCCTGTACTCTGGAATCAAAGTGTAAAAGAACTTGGAAAAATCAGCAATAATATTGTTGAAATAGGACCTAAAAAAGTTTTAAGCGGTTTAGTTAAGAAAATTAATGAATCACTTCATATATCTAGTTTTAATTCTTATAATGATATTAGAGAGATAAATAATGTTTAACCATTCAAACAAAACTGCTCTTGTTACTGGTGCGTCACGAGGTATTGGAAAGGAAATCGCATCAATTTTAGCTGAAAATGGCATAAAAGTAATTGGAGTTGCCACTTCTGAAAAATCATTAGAATCAATCAGTAATATAGATAATATTATTCCATTAGCCTGTGATATATCAGATGAACAATCAGTTGAAAAGCTATATACTTCTATAAAGGAACATTCTGAAAGCATTGATATACTTGTTAATAATGCAGGAATTCATATGGATAATATTTTGTTGCGCATGGATACAAAAGAATGGAAAAAAGTATTAGATGTTAATCTGAATGGTCCTTTCTACCTTACAAGACTTCTACTAAAAGATATGATAAAAAATAAACAAGGTAGAATAGTTAATATATCTTCAATATCAGGCACTGATGGAAATAAAGGTCAAAGCAACTATTCTGCATCCAAGGGAGGCTTGTTAGCATTTACAAAATCTCTTGCCAAAGAAGTAGGACGAAGAAATATTACGGTTAACTGTATTGCGCCAGGAATTATCGAAACTGATATGATTGCAGATTTAAGCGATACTGTAAAAACAGACTATCTGAAAAAAATTCCATTAAAAAAATTTGGAAAACCAGAAGATATTGGGAAAATGATTTTGTTTTTATGTTCTGATGAAGCAAGTTATATTACTGGTCAGACGTTTTATATTGATGGTGGAATGTCATTAAACTAATTTAGGAGTTATATATGTCATCAGCTGATAAAGTAAAAAATATAATTGTTGATAAGCTAAGCGTAGAAGAGTCAAGAATTGTACCTGAAGCAAGTTTTCTTGATGATTTAGGTGCAGATTCATTGGATCTTGTAGAATTAATTATGGAATTTGAAGAAGAATTTGACTTAGAAATTCCTGATGAAGACGCAGAAGGAATTACCACAGTTGGTTCTGCAATAGATTACATTAATAAACATACTAGCTAATCTTGAAAAATAGAGTTGTTATCACCGGAGAAGGCAGTATCTCTCCTTTAGGCATGTCTTCACAATCTCTTTGGAAAAACCTCATTAATGGTATTTCTGGAATTAGCTTAATAAATCGTTTTGATACAGAGGATTTAAGCGTCAAAATTGCCGGAGAAGTTTCTGATTTTAATATATCTGATTTTTTTGATCGTAAACAAGAAAGAAAACTTGATCGCTATACTATGTTTGCACTTGTTGCTTCTAAGCAAGCAATAGAAAATGCAAATATTGAGTCTTCAGAAACTGGAGTTATTCTTGGAGTAGGTATTGGTGGAATGCATACACTTGAAGAACAAAAACTTAGAATAACAAACAAAGGTCAGCGTGGAGTATCTCCACAATTTATTCCAAAAATGATAGCTAATATTGCAGGAAGTCAAATTGCTATTGAACATAGATTTCATGGACCAAATTATGCAGTAACTACTGCATGTTCTTCTGCAACTGATGCAATAGGTATGGCTTATAACCTTATTAAATCAGGTCAAAGCGATGTGATTGTTTCTGGTGGAACCGAAGCTGGCATTACGCCATTAACTTTGTCAGGATTTGCAAATATGAAAGCTTTATCCACAAAAAATGATAATCCTAGTGGTGCATCAAGTCCATTTGATAAAAATAGAGATGGATTTGTACTGTCTGAAGGTGCTGGAATACTGATATTAGAATCTTTGGAACATGCAGAGAAAAGAAATGCTACTATTTTAGGAGAAATTATAGGTTATGGATGCACCAATGACGCCTATCATGTTACTCAGCCTGATAATGAGAGCAAAGGAGCTACAAAAGCAATCTATGCTGCATTAAAAAATGCAGAACTGAGTCCTAATGATATTGATTATATAAATGCTCACGGTACTTCTACATATTATAATGATATGCTAGAAACGCAAGCAATCAAACAAGCATTTGGTGATCATGCAAAAGAATTAGTAGTAAGCTCTACAAAATCAATGACAGGGCATCTTCTGGGTGCAGCAGGTGCTATTGAAGCAATTGCTTGCATCAATGCTTTAAACGAAGGAATTATCCCTCCTACTATCAATTATAACACTCCTGATCCTGAATGTGATTTAAACTATGCCCCAAACAATCATGTGAAAAAAGATATCAATATTGCAATGAGCAATTCTTTTGGATTTGGTGGACATAATTCTGTTTTAATATTTAAGAAATTCTAAGAAATAGATTTTTTTAAAGTATCAATATTATCAATGTTCATAATATCAACTCCATGAAGAGTAGAACACCAATAACTTAACCAATCAATATAGTTAATTAGATAAAGAAACGAAGCAAGATGATTAGAAGTTATTTCAGATGGAACTTCAATATGATTATTAAATGATAGTTTATCTTTCAGTATATTATTTGTAATAGTCATTCTTTTGATATTTTTATCATGTCTAATGTTAATCCAAAGAAAAGAAAATGCACTATTATCAATTTGTTCACTTTGCCATCCTACAATTTCGTTATGATTCATCTCTGGTAATGTAATATTGTATGATAGCATTTTACTATTTTCATTGAGCTGTGATTTTAGCCTAAACCCAATAGATGTCATATCTTCTTCAGTTACAACAATTGGTATTGTTGAATATATTTCTTTTGCTAAGGAATGTACTTCATTGCCTTCAGAAGAATAACTATCAGAATAGCTCTGAAGCAAATCAATATCTAAACCATTTAATAAGTTGCTATTTAATAACCTGACCAGAACCGTTAAAGAGTATCCTGTTGCAGATCTTGGAGGATATCCCTCTGGAAGAACATAATAATTTTTTCCATCACTCTTTAATACTTCTAACAACTTTCCTCCTGATGATATTCCAAAAATATTATCAGTCAATTCTTTTGCACAATTATAGTAAGACAACGTTTCTTCAGTATCACCTGAATAAGAAGAGACAATCACTAAAGTATCTTGATCAATTGATGTATTTGGAACATAATTTCTTTCTACAACGATATTCATTTGAGGTAAAAGATCTTTAACAATCAATCCTGCAATTGCAGACCCGCCCATACCTGCAATAACAACTTTATTGTAGTTTGAGCCAAGATTAATTGATTCGGAATTCTTTATAGTATCAGAAACTTGTTTTGGAAAATCTTTTATTTTATTGTGCATCACTTACTTCTCTTAATTACTAAATCTAAGATTAGCATAATATCTTTATGGGTATCTTCTGGTAATGAATTTACCATTTCTTTGCATTTTTTTTCATAACTATCGAGCAAATCATTTGCCTGATCTAAAATATTATTTTCTTTAAAATAATCTTTTAAAACTTGTTTTTTTTGAACAATGCCCATGGATTCAATCTCATTTTGTAATTGCAACCACTTTTCCTGATTATGTTCATAAGCAATACTAGATAAAATTGTTTTTTTCTTTCTTTCAATATCAGAATCGGTACCCTTACCCATATTTTCTTCTGAAGTTGAAAATTCTAAAATATCATCTTGCATTTGAAAAATAATACCCAAGTTCTTTCCTAATTCTCTAAGAATAGATTTATAATCTGAAAAATCTTTGTTTATTAATGCTGGCATTTCAAAACATAATGCAAAAAGAGATCCCGTCTTTTTTTCACTCATTAATGAATATTCATCAATAGTAGCATTTCTATTTTCAAATTCCATATCATATGCTTGACCTTCACAAATCTCCAAAATAACCTTATTATATCTAATCAAAATTTCTAATGTATTATTTTTTATTTTACCAATATAGATAGGTCCTAATGCTCCTAATCCATCACCTGATAGAACCGCATGAGCATTATCCCATTTTTCATGAATAGTAGCCACATTATGTCTCAAAACATCTTCATCCATAATATCATCATGGACTAAAGTAAAATTATGAAGTAATTCTACGCCCATAGCAGCATTCATAGTATCTTCTATATCATTATGAAAAATATCTCCTAGAAATTGTACAATGATTGGTCTAAAACGTTTCCCTTCTGATTGTATTATATGTTTAATAGGATCATAGAGATAAGACGGATCATTTAGATTATGAAGTTCACTCCATTTTTGAGAAAAACGATCTCTATATTGTTCTATATTTTTAATTTTCACTAAGTTCTTCTAATATTTTTTTGGTATGTTTATAACCATCTTCTGCAGAAGGTTCGCCTGCTTGATAAACGCTACAATTCTCTGTTTTATGCATCACTTCTGCTAAAGGATAATCATTTCCGCCTTCCATTGTTCTATCTCCAATAAAAATATATTCTTCATCTGAAAAATATTTCTTTATCTGATCAAGAACTTGTGATTTATTCATTCCTTTTGGTGTAATATCAATTGAAATCTGTCCACCAATGACAGCCTCTATATTATCCCATCGATTATTAATTTCATTCGCAATGGATGCTCTTTCACCTGAGCTATTATCGTATTCAAAATACTCCATTCTTTGTTCTAAAGAACAATCTCTACCCACAATACTAAAGTTTAACATTGATCCTCTGTCTTCGATATGGTTTCCTGTCTTAGTAGTATATTCAGTATTTTGTAATTTTTCTTCTAAGAAATTCAGCAAATCTTTTGGAGGAGCAAATTTGCGATTATACACTTGCTCTTCTTTGATATATAATTGATTTCCACCACAAGGGAATATGCCTGCTGAAAAATCTAGAATATAATCAGGTACTTGTTCTTTAATTTTCTCTAGATTGCTACCGCTAACAAGATAAAAAATGTTTTTTTGAGCCCATTTAGAAAAAAATTGTTCAAAATCTTCTGTCATCCTTCTGCGTGAAGGCGTTAATGTTCCATCCACATCAAATATATATATTTTTTTCATTTTTATTTCCCCGTTTCTATTGTTGAAAAATATCTTTCTGCTTCTTTTTTAATGTGAGGCGATAAATATAAAGCAGAAATCATTGTTGGAATTGCCATTAATGCAAACATTGAATCAACAATATTTACAGCTAAATCCAATGAAAGAACAGATCCAATTACTAATGTAAACACATAGAATATTCTGTAATAAAATTTTGAACCTGCTCCAAAAAGGTATGATGCACATTTGCATCCATAGTATGAATAGCCAAACATTGTAGATAAAGTAAAAACTACAACTGAAAAAATGAGAATAAAATCTCCAACAACACCTAAATGGTTTGCAAAAGCCTTCTGTGTTAAGCTTACACCTTCAAATTGTGTTGTGGTCCAATCATTAGATAGCAAGATAACAATCCCTGTAATAGAACAAACAAGAATTGTATCAATAAAAGGGCCAATCATTGCTACAAGTCCTGATCGAATTGGTTCATCATTCTTTGATGCCCCAATAGCCATTACTTCTGTGCCCATGCCAGCCTCATTAGAGAATGCTGCTCGTCTAAAACCTTGGCTAATAACTATAGCAATTCCCACAAATCCTCCAGCTACAGCACTTCCCTTGAAAGCACTTACAAATATCAATTCAAAAATTGATGGAACAAGAGCAATATTTGAAAAAACGATGAATAATCCTGCAGAAAGATAAATTAACACCATTAAGGGCACTAATCTTGATGCTACTTCAGCAATACGCTTTAAACCTCCAAAAATCACAAGAGACACTACAATAGCAACAACAATTCCTATAGTTAAGTCTAAATTGAAAGTATTGGTGATATTGGAATTCAGTTTTACAACTTGATCAGATAAAATTTGTGTTAATTGATTTACTTGCAATAAAGACAAGCAACCAATAAGACCTGCAATACTAAACCAGTAAGAAAGGAATTTGAATTTTTTACCCATTCCTTGTTCAATAATATACATAGGACCGCCTTGCAATTCGCCTTCTGAATCATACCCTCGAAACATAATTGCTAAAGAACAGGTAAAGAATTTTGTTGCCATTCCAACAATAGCACTAATCCACATCCAAAAAAGTGCACCGGGACCTCCAAGAGAGATTGCAACAGCTACCCCTGCAATATTTCCAATACCAACAGTGCTAGATAACGCAGTAGACAATGCTTGAAAGTGACTAATTTGCCCTTTATCATCTGGATTATCATACTTACCCATTAGAATATCAAACGCATGTCTAAAATATCTAAAAGGAGTTAATCTAGAGTAAAGAAGAAAGAATATTCCACCCCCAATTACTAAATTAGGGACACCAAAATTACCCCAAATAAAATTTGCAAAGTCTGCAAAAAAATTGTTAATTAAATCCATCATTAAGTAAGTTAAGAATATAATGAAAAAAATTGATTATTATATTTTAAGAGAATTCTCAATAATATTTTTACTTGTATCAATATTTTTTGTTCTGGTTTCTTTTATTGTGGATGTTTTTGAAAATCTGAACAGATTTATAGACAACGATGTTACAAGTGATATCCTTGTGGATTACTACATCGCTTCCCTTCCAGAAATGATTAGTGTAAGCATTCCAGTAACATGCTTAGTTGCTTCAGTATTTACGTATGGGATGATGGTTCAAAGAAAAGAGTGGCTGGTGTTTAAATCTTCAGGATTAAGCCTGTATCGACTTGCTCTTCCAATTTTGTTTATTGGTTTGATGATGAGCATAGGATCATTCTTTTTTGAAAATAATGTTGTTATAAAAAATAATAAGGTAAAAAATGAAATTAAGGCGAACCATCTAAGCAAAAATAAGAGTAAATCACAGAATAAAGCTATTTATGAAAATGTATACTTTCAAAAAAATGAAGACTACCTCATTGCTATTGAAAAATATAATCAAATGAATGAGACAATAGTAAATCTGAATTTCATTGAATTAAATGATGGAAAAATGATTAAAAGAGTAGATTCAAAGAAAAGTGTATGGCAAGATTCTAAAGAAAAATGGGAAGTTAAAAATTATTCAATACGAGAATTCAATGAAGATGGCTCTGAAAGAATGATAGCGACATCAAAACAAGATTCATTAATCAATTTAAACTTTACACCTAAAGACATTAATCAAATTGGAAATTCAGCCGAAGAAATATCATACAACCAGCTAAAAAACCAAATTATTACTTTAAAAAACAATGGTGTAAATACTATAAAATGGGAAGTCGATTTACATTATAAGATTGCATATTCATTTATTAGTCTTATTGTAATTTTTTGTGGTATACCTTTATCTGTTTTTCGGTCTAGCACCACTTTAGCATTTGGTGGAGGATTAAGTTTAGCCACAATTTTTGCCTACATTATATTATTAAAATTTGGTCAGTCGCTTGGTTATGCTGGAGCATTACCACCATTTTTAGCTGCATGGTTCTCAAATATAATCTTTATTGCTCTGGGAACATGGTTAATGTTAAATGCAAGAAAGTGAATCTATGAATAATCCCTATGCTACAGCGCTTGATGGGTTAATATTAGATGATCCTGTCTCTGCTTTTTTTGATTTTTGTCGTGAACGAGAAAAAATTCGTCTATCACGAGAAAATGGTGATCCATTTCCATGGACAGATGATCCTATTTTTCAAAAAGGACGTTTTTTAAATGTATTTCGAGAAGATGATCGTGGTAGTAAAGCGATTCTATCTTTTGCTAAAGGCCTAGAAAATGATTTACCGATGTTGATTCATGCTTTATTTTTTGCTCGTTGGTGTAATAGGCAAGAAACATTGGACAAATTGTCTTTTGATATGCTGCTACATCCAGAAACTCTAATTAAAAAACTAAATTCTTTAGATGGCTGGTGTAATCTTACCGCCTACCCTGTTGAACCAATATATTGGGAAGAATCAGAGTACTCAAGGATAGATGCAGCAGTAAAATTATTTGCAAATATTAAAAAATCACTAGAAAAAATTATTATAAAAAGTGAAGGAAACGCAATTAAAGCTATCAATGCAATTAATGCTCACTTTAAAATGCAAAATGATTTCCCTATTTTTATGGCTGTGATCGATTTAGCTTGGTTTAGACCAGACATCATTGATCCAGCAAGCCATGTTCCAACAGGTATTGGTGCAGTGGCTTATCTAGACCGATTACAAAAGTATCTTGGATTAAAAAATCATCAAGAAACATGCAAAAAAATGATTGAACTCCAAACACAACACTGGCCAGAAGCTAAGCGACCATTCCAACCGATTGATATTGAATATCTTTCCTGTGAGTGCAGAAAATATTACAGTTATGTCAATGGTACAAAATTATTTGAGGGGAAAAATGTCTTTCTATTCTGAAGAAATTTTTTCAATTGCAGTAATTGTGAATTTTATATCTTGCCCTTGAATTTCAAGGTTGAAGTATTCACCAATCTTTTTTCCAATCATAGCTTGCGCAAAAGGAGTTTTATAAGTCACAATAAAAGGATAAAGATCCAGTTCAGATTCGATAGGACCTAATAGATAATAGTCTTCCGGTTTATCTTTACCTTCTTCAAGAATTTCAACCTTATTGCCAAATCCTACTTCATCAGTTGTAATATCACCATCTCCGATGATTTGAAATGGGGCATGAGACTGCATCAATTGTATTTTATATACTAATAAACTTTGATGCTCTCTAGCAGCGTGGTATTCAGCATTTTCTTTAAGGTCTCCCTGCTCAGCTGCTTCTCTAATTCTTACCGAAGTATCTCTTTTTTCTTTCTCAAGAGATTTAATTTCTTCTTCTAAAGCACGGTGTGTATTTCGCAAAATTAAAGTTGCCATAATTAAACTCCTTCTGATTGAATTTTTGGACCCGCACTTAAAACATTAGAGTCTGAAATATCAAAACTTTTAAAATTTTCATTAAATAAATCCGTGAGAATATTTCCTGTTTTATAATACTTGTCTAATTCGTTCCAACTGCTTTCAGGATTTAGGAAATCATTATCCAATCCTTCTAAATTTAAAGGAATTTCAAAATTAAAAAATTTGTCTCTTACTGAATCATTAAAATCTAACTTTCCATCTGTAATTAAATCAATAATATGTTTTGTTAGCTTTAAATCGATTCTTTTGGACCCTGAAGTTGCACTTGATCCGTTCCATCCAGTATTAACCAAATATACTGGAGTTTGATGCTGTTCTAATTTTTCTTTCAATAAATTTGCATATACCAATGGATGCAAAGTTAAAAATGGACCACCATAACATGGTGAGAAAGTTGCTATAGGTTCAACAATTCCTGTCTCAGTTCCTGCCATTTTAGCTGTATATCCACTGACAAAATGGTACATCGCTTGATGTCTATCAAGTCTAGCAACTGGTGGCATAACACCATAAGCATCACATGCTAGAAATATTACTGCATTAGGATGTGGTCCTGCGCTTGGCAAGCCTTTTGATCCTAAAGAATTTTCTATAAAGTGAATTGGATAGCAAATTCTAGAATTCTCACTTTTAGAATTGTCATCAAAATCAACTTCTTTTGTTTCTAAATCATAGACAACATTCTCCAATAATGATCCATGTTTTATTGCATTATAAATCTCTGGTTCTTTTTCTTTATCCAAATTGATTGCTTTTGCATAACAACCTCCTTCAAAATTGAAGATTCCATCATCAGACCAACCATGTTCATCATCACCAATTAATGGACGATTTGCATTGGTGCTTAATGTTGTCTTTCCTGTTCCAGATAAACCAAAAAATAATGCGGATTTATTTAAGTCTTTTGATACATTTGCAGAACAATGCATAGATAATACTTTTTTTAGTGGCAAATAATAGTGCATAATAGAAAAAATGCCTTTTTTCATTTCACCAGCATATTCTGTTCCACCTATGATTGCTATTTTTTTCTTGAGGTTAAATACAATAAAGTTCTCTGAATTAAGCCCAAAATTCTTCCAGTCTTTCTCTTTTACATCAAATGCATTAATAATAGTAAAATCAGGTGTAAAGCCTTCTAAGTCTGATTGTTCTGGTCGAATAAACATGTTGTTTACAAATAATGATTGCCATGCTTTTTTTGTTAACATTCTTACATTGATTTTATTTTTTTCATCATCTCCTGCAAATCCATCAAAGATATAAAAATCTTTCTCAAGGTTATTGTATGTTTCGATTACTTTATTATATAAATGATTGAAATTTTCTTCTGAAATTGGATGATTGATATCTCCCCACCATATATTATGAGATGAAGAATCTTCTTCAACAATAAATTTGTCTTGAGGAATTCTTCCAGAAAATTCTCCAGTATCGACCATCAACGCACCATTATGACCAATAACTCCTTCATTTGAATTCACTGCATTATCAATAAGCACATCAGCAGGAGCATTCCTAATATAATTACTATTTTTTATGTTCAAATGTTCTAACATTATTTTTCACCTCTAGGATGAGACTTCTTAATTGTTTCTTTTAAACCCCCAATTGTAACATGGGTATATATTTGCGTTGAAGACAAGCTTTCATGGCCCAATAAAGACTGAATAGCATTAATTGATACACCACTATTTAAAAGATGAGTTGCAAACGAATGTCTCAAAGTATGAGGACCATATGAAGCTAAATTTAGCTGTCTCAAATTATTCATAACAATAGTTTGTACTTTCCTTTCTTTTAATGCCTTATTTTTTTTATTGACGAATAAATTATCGTTATATAATTTTTTTACCAAAGGATATTTTTCTATCACCTTTAGGTACTGTATCATTAAGTCTTTAGTATGGTTATCAAAATTCACTATCCTCTGTTTTTTCCCTTTTCCGAAAACTTTAATTTTGTTATTTGAAAAATCAATATCAGAAAGTTTAATAGAAATAAGCTCGTTTAATCTTACTCCAGAGCTAAAAAATAACATTATTATTGCTTGGTCTCTTTTTTTATTTCGATTATCTAATTTTTTATTAAGATTTATTCTTTCAACAATTTTCTCTACTTGTTCTTTAGATAAAAATGTTGGCATACTCTTTTTGTACTTAGGAGAAGGATATGACTTAATTTCATTAAGCGTTATATCATCTATTGCTCTTTCCATATGCAGAAATTTATAAAATGTTTTCAATGCTGATAAAATACGGGCAAAAGATCTTGGACTTATTTGACCTTCTAATGATGATTGGAACTTAAAAATATTATCTTTTTTAATTTTATGATATTGAATGGTATTATCTTTCATAAAACTATTATAAACATTTAAATCTCTTGAATAGGATTCAATAGTTTGATCTGAGTATCCTCTATCTTTTTCTAAAAAGATTAAAAACTCATTTTTATTTTTTTCAAATTCTTTCATTTAATATATCTTGAAAAATTTGTTCGAAATATTTATCTGGATCAGCTTTAAAAGTAACCTTTTTACCAGAGGCAGGGTGATTAAAAGCTATAGATTCAGCATGTAAACAAAAACCTCCTACTCTAGAATGATATTTATTCAATTGAATATTAATATCTTTAGAATATTCTTTAGATTTCTTAATTCCACCACCATATAGCTCATCACCGAAGATTGGATACCCTAACTCTTTACAATGCACTCTGATTTGATGAGTTCTTCCTGTTTTTGGTAAAAACTTTACTATTGATAAACATTTTCCTCTTTTGATTAATTCAAATTCAGAAGTTGCTCTTTTCCCTTCGTTAGAAACTTCAAATTTTATTGGATTTCTTTTATTGCGATTGAGAAAATTTTCTAGCATACCACTCTCTTTATCAAATGATCCCCAAGTAATGGCTATATATTCTTTTTTTATTGTTCTTTCTTGAAATTGTTCAGCAATTTTCCAATGAGCATACTCATTAAATGGAATAATCATAACACCAGTTGTGTCTTTATCTAATCTATGCACTATGCCAGGCCTTAAAGGATCAACAGAACCTTTGATATCATTCTGAAATGTATTTAAAATGATATTAACAATAGTTTTATTATAATTACCTTTTGCGGGATGTGAAATAATACCGCGAGGCTTATTAATAATTGCAAAATCTTCATCTTTATATATTACATCTATGGGATATTCCCATTTTTCTAATGATAATTCACTATTATTTTTGTTTTCTTCAAAATTGATTTCTATAACATCGCCATAATTCAAAATTGAATTCTTTCTGATTGATTCACCATTAATCTTGACAAGTTCGTTATCAATCATTTTTTGAATATTTGTTCGAGAAAATTCTTTTAATCTTTGAGATAGAAAAAGATCTACTCTTATAAGTTCATCTGAAGAAGAGACTGATATTTTCATAAATTCTTACCTCTGGATAATTATAGAGCTATAAAGCAAAAATAACAATCCTATTGTCACTGAAGAGTCTGCTATGTTGAAAACATACCAATGAACACCATTAATATGAAAATCAATAAAATCAACAACATATCCTCTAAAAATTCTGTCTGTAATATTGCCTATAGCACCACCAATAATTAACAGTAAAGATATTTGCGAAGAACTGCTCTGAAATTCTTTATCTCTTAGCAATGATATTAAATAGAATGTAATAACTATAGGAAATACGATAAAAAATATTCTAGATCCTTCAAAATTAATTCCAAATGCAATGCCTTCATTGCGAATATATGTGAAATCAAGCAAGCTAGGTATAATTGTTACTGATTGATACAAATCCATGCTTTGATGAATAAATATTTTTGAAATTTGATCAATCAGAACAATAAAACAGACTATAAAAAAACTCATAATAGATTTAGTTTTTTCTTCTCCTTGCAAAAAACACCTTTTGTAGCATTTGGTACTTCTAAAAGTCTTTCTTCTGGTATTAAAGGCGATTCAGGACATTCACATTTTTCCGCATCATCTGTATAAACCTGACAAATACCATAACTTCCATCATCAATTCTTTGCAACGCTTTTTCAAGGTTAGTTAAATAATCAGATTCGCGAGACATTAATAAGAAATTCTTTTCAACTTCATGTGATTCAGTCCCTTCATCATGATCTTCTGATGAGTTATCTGAAAACAAAGAATTTTCATCTACATCTAAGTTGGATGAACGTATACCTTGAATGCTTTCATTAATCTCTTCCATTTTTTCAAGAATATTTTTTTTAAACTTAGCAAGTTTAGCTTTTGAATATTTGCTTTTCAATTTATTTACTACTTTCTTTTTTTATATAAATATTAAAACAGTTTCCTTCATAATCGAAGATGGAATTATAATCACTATTTTCCATTTTGTCCACTATATCTAAACATAATATTTCATTCATAAAATATTCATTATATTTTTCTATAGCATTAACTATATCCCTAGAAAAATCATTAGATAATATAATACGATCATCAACATCAAATCCTGCATCTTTTCTCATTACTTGAATATGTCTAATAATTTCTCTAACTAATCCTTCCATTTTTAAATCTTCGTCTATATCCGTTGTAATAGATATAACAATATTATTGGACAAGAAAGCTTCATGCCCTTCTTTTCCTTGAATCTCTGGTATAATATCTTCATTAATAATATCAAAATCTTCTGAAGGAATCTTTTCATTATTGAGATAACTATACATAGTTTTATATCCGTCTATTTCAGATATATCTTTGATAACATCTTGCATATCATCTCCAAATTTTGAAGATAAAATTTTGAAGTTTGGCTTTATAGTGAACGATCCCACATCCTGTAAATCGTCTGTAATGATAATTTCTTTCATATTTAATTCATCAAGAATAATATTTTTTTGGCTTTTAATAAAATGAGCAATATCTGGATTTGTTTCATAAATCTTTATTTCAGAGAGAGGTTGTCTTACTTTAATATTTGCTTTCTTTCTTGCAGCTCTTCCTCCTTCCATAACCTTCTTTAGAACATCAACTTTTTCAATGAGCTCTAAATCAATCTTTTTATCATCAAAATCAGGATAAGAACATAAATGAACACTTTTATGCTTTTCTTTTGATATATTTTTATACATATGCTCCGTTACGAAAGGTAAGATAGGTGCTAAAATTTTTATAACAGACATTAAAACATCATACAAAGTTTGATAAGCAACAAGCTTATCATTATCGTTTTCACTTTTCCAAAATCTTCTTCTGTTTCGTCTGATATACCAATTAGAAAGATCATCAATAAATAATTCAATCTTTTTCAAAAGCTTATCTGCCTCAAAGTTATCATAATGTTTATGAGATTCTTTAATTAACAAATTAGTTTTTGCAATAATCCAATTATCAAGCAAAGTATAGTCCTCTGAATTAATTTTATTCTTATTTGGTTCAAAACTGTCAACATTTGCATAGGTACAGAAAAAAGAATAAATATTCCAGAAACCAATTAATCGTTTACGTATATCATCAGCTTTTTTATAACCAAATAACAAATTATTTTCAACATTTTGCCTTACATACATCCATCGCATAACATCTACACCCATTTTTTCAGCAGCATCATCAAACCAAATTGCATTTCCTGAAGATTTATGCATTTCTTTTCCATGTTCATCTTTAACAAGTGCATGACCAAGAAGGTTTTTAAATGGAGGTTTGTCTTCTAGAAAGCTTGACATAGCAAGCAAAGAATAGAACCAGTTTCTAAATTGCCCTGGAAAACATTCTGTAATAAAATCTGCTGGAAACCAATCCTTCCAATATTCTTTATCTTCAAAATATCCCATAGTAGAGAATGGTACAATTCCTGCATCAAGCCAAGGATTACCAACATCTTCAATTCTAGTTCCCACCAACCCCGTATCAGGATGTTTAATTTTTACATAATCAATCCAAGGACGATGAGGAGTATTCCCTTCAAATTTGTCCCATCCTTCGACAGCAAGTTCTTTTAATTCTTCTTTGGATCCCACAACATAAAAGTTTCCATCCTCAAAAGTCCATATTGGCAATGCTAAACCCCAAAATCTTTTTTTAGAAATCATCCAATCGCCCATATTGTCTAACCAGTTATGCTCACTTTCTTGTCCCCATCCTGGAATCCAGTTAATTTGATCAACAACATTTTTAATTCTTTCTCTCCATTCCATATTGATGTACCATTCATTTACTTGTTTGAATACAAGTTCTTCTCCAGATCTCCAACAATGTGGATATATATGAGGATAATCTTCAGCATATAAAAGCAGACCTCTATCTTTTAAATCTTGTAATATTTTCTCTGTGGTATTTTTATCAGTTGCATTCAAGCCTGATAGAAAATCAAATCCATCAAGGAAATTAGCTTGATTATCAATTGGTGATATTTCGACAAATCCTTCTTTTTTACATATTTTATTATCAATTGATCCGCATCCGCCAGCCATATGGACTATACCTGTTCCTTCACCTTCAACAACCATATCATTTCCTTCTGAATCTTTTCCTCCATCAACAACGATATGGCACTTAATTGCATTAATCTCTTTTTCTTCTAAGTCTTGATTTACATTTGGATAACCACCATTGCTATTTTGAGCATCAAGATGATCATATGGACCATGATATTTCCATCCAACCATATCTTTGCCTTTGATTTTTTTAAGAATCTTATATTCTCCTCTTTCTTTAAAAATCTGATCTAATGTTTTTAGCTTTGGAACACCTTTAACCCAATTTTTCTTTTCAGAAAATTCTTTGCTAAGACGTTGAAATTTTAAATTTTTCTCTGCAACATAATAAACTGAACCATCATGCATAGATAATTTCACATAATCCAATTTGGTATTTATCGCAACAGCAATATTTGATGAAAGAGTCCAAGGAGTAGTAGTCCAAATAAGCAAAGATTCATTTTCCTTACCTTTTAGAGGAAATTTCACAAAAGCACCTTTATGAACAGTTAATTTTCTTCCCTCAATAATTTCCATTTGTGAATATGAAGTGCCAGATCTCCCAGACCATGGCACAACATCAGTTCCACGATAAATTTTATTTTCATCAAATAATTTCTTTAGAAAAGCCCAAATCGCATAATTGTTAGATTCAGACATGGTGTAATATGAATTATCCCAATCCATCCAATAACCTAGTCTTTTAGATTGATTTGTTTGTATTTCTGAGTATTTTTCTACTCTTTCTTTACAAAGATTCACAAATTTCTCTACACCAAGATTTTGAACCTCTTTTTTAGACTTAATTCCAAGTTCTTTTTCTACTTCAACCTCTACCCATAATCCTTGACAATCAAAACCATTTTGATATCGTAATTGATAGCCTTTCATTGCTTTGTATCGTTGGTAAATATCTTTTAATGTTCTACCCCAAGCATGATGAACACCCATAGGATTATTTGCAGTAATTGGCCCATCAAGAAAGCTCCATTTATCACCTTTGGAATTTTGCTTAACTAGTTTTTGAAAAATTTTGTTTTTTTCCCAAAAATCGAGTATATCATGTTCAATAGATATAAAATCTGCCTTTGGATTTTCTTTTTTTATGCTCATAGTGATTAACTACGAACTTATAAGAAATGTTGAATTATTGCAATTTTTAGATATTTATCTTCGAAGCGTCAGAAATCTAGATAGCTTGCCACGTTTAACTAAAACTAAAATTCTTTTTCCTTGTTCATACGCATTGATTTCTTGTTCGAAATCTTTAATATTGGATACTTTCTTTTGGCCTATACGTGTTATTAGGTCCCCTACCTTAAAACCAGCTTTATCAGCAATCTCTTTAGGGCTTAATTCTGTAATAATTACACCAGTTAATTCTGATTGATCTGATCGATTTGATTTTTCAGGAGAAATATCAAATTTGTCAATTAAATCTTTTGATATATTGCTGACTACTAATCCAAAATCTTTATTTCTATAATTATCACCTAATGCTAAACTATCTTCTTGTCTTTCTTTTAACACAACATAGATATCTTTTTTATTACCAGAACGTAGAATATTAAGCTTTACCTTAGAGCCTGGCTTCGTATTTGATATTAAATTCTTTAATTCAGATCCATTATTTATAGTTTTGTTTTCAAAGCCAATAATGATATCACTAGCTTCTAATCCTGCTTCTTCTGCAGGGCTTCCTGAAACAATTTCACCAATTATTGCGCCCTGCATTGAATCAAGATCCATCGCTTCATAAATCTCTTCATTGATATCTTGCATATAAATACCTAAAAAAGAACGCACAACATAGCCTTTTGAGATTAGGTCAGCTTTTACTTTTGTTACTATGTTTGATGGAATAGCAAAACCTACTCCAGAATTAGATCGTGATCCTGAAATAATTGCAGCATTAATGCCAATTAATTCTCCATTCATATTTAATAATGCACCACCGCTATTTCCTGGATTGATAGCAGCATCAGTTTGGATGAAATCTTGATACTTGTCTCCTCCTCGCATCATCACATTGTCACGTCCTACTGCACTTACAATACCTGCTGTAACAGTGTGACTTAAATTTGCAGAAAAAGGACTTCCAATTGCCAATACCCATTCACCAACTCTAACATTATCAGAATCTCCAACTTTCACTGATTTTATATCTTCTGCTTGAATCTGTAAAATAGCTAAATCAGTTCCTTCATCAAGACCAATAATTTGAGCATCAAACATTCTTTTATCCATCAATTGTATAATAATTTCATCTACAGGTTTTCCGTTATCAAATACAACATGATGATTTGTTACAATGTAACCATTTTCAGAATCAACAATGACACCAGATCCTAAAGATTGTCCTTCATATGAGTCAGGAAGATCTCTTCCCCAAAATCTATATAAATTTTGGGCACTTTCAGGTACTGAATAAGTCTTTTTTGCTGTAATTGTTACAACAGACTCATTAACATCATCCACAATATCAGAAAACAATGTGCTAAACTGATCAACAATTGGGTTTTGACCAAAAATAAAAGATATTAGAATAGTTAATGTGAGTACTTTTTTCATTTTATATCCATTATATAGAGAAAGTTAAAATAAGTTCCATAATTAGTCTAATCCTGATTCTAGAAATTCTATAAAATCATCCACATTTCTTGACATTCCTGGAAATTCTGCAATAATAGAGTCTTCCTTATTTAAAATAACATAATAAGGAAGTGCAGCAGTTTCAAACCTGTCAATCTGATATTCTCTTTTTTCTAAATAATTATCTCCAGCATCAGTATATAGACTAACTAGAACAAATTGTTTCATTAATTCTTCTACAGATTCTTGTGTAAATATATTGGTTTCCATCCAACGGCAATTGGTGCATGTAACTCCAGTAAAATCAATAAATATATTTCTATTCTCCTCTTTTGCTAATTGAAAACCTTCTTCCAAAGAATTAACCCATTCAAGATTAGAGTATTCTTTTTTTGGAGGTAAATATGATTCAATAGTTCCATTAATACGATATCCAAAATTTCCTGATAATAAATACAATGATAGAGATAAAAATACAATTGATAATAAGCTTCTCTGATAAGAAAATTCTACCTTAGAATCATTTCTAAAGCGAATATATCCTACAATATAAAGAGAGCATAAAGCCATAATAATTGCCCAACAACTAAGTACTACTTCATAAGTAAATATATCCCATTGCCATACCAAATCTGTATTGCTAATGAATTTAAATGCTGCTGCTATTTCTAAGAATCCCATAATTACCTTTACAGAGTTCAACCAACTGCCTGACTGAGGCATCTTTGTCAGATAGTGCGGGAAAAGAGCTAGCAAGAAAAAAGGAGATGCAAAAGCTAAACTAAATATTAACATGCCAATAATAGGCCAAAACCATTCTCCTTGCGATGCTGCAACTAGTATTAAACCCATAAATGCCACTGTACATGTAAAAGAGGTGAGAGTAAAAGTTAAAGCCATAAACAATATACCTGCATATCCTTCTGAGTTTTCTCTTTGCATTGAAAAACGCTTCAATGATTGAGGAAGATCAATTTCATAAAAACCAAAAAGTGAAAAAGCAAAATAAATAAATAAAGAAGCAATGAACAAATTTATATACGGATTAGATGCAAGTTGTGTTGCTCCGGAAGCACCAAGAAAAATAGCAAGCAACATACCAAGCAATGTAAATGTCATAACAATCCCAAGCATATAAACAAGAGCACCTTTAACGGGTGAAGTATTCTTATCTTCACCTCTCTTCAAGAAAAAAGATATTGTAATAGGTATCATTGGAAATACACAAGGAGTTAATAAAGCTAGAAAACCCATACTTAATGACAGTAACAGAAAAGATCCAACTTGGTTATTTGTTATATCCAATATTGATTTTTTATCAAAATCAAAATTCACGATAGCATATTCATTCCGAATAGGGCCGTCTACAACATTAAAATTTATATTTTGTGTATACTCATTAGGAGGATAACATAAACCTTCATTACATACTTGATATCTCACTGTAGACTTTAGACTATAAGACCCTAAAGGAGTATTATCACTAATTTGAACTGGTATTTTAAATTGTGGTTTATTTTTATGATATTTTGTTATGATCATAAACCCTTCATCAAAATCTTCAATTGGCTCAGGTTCGATAATTCTACCAACTTGATTAATAATTGATCCTTCTATTCTGACAGTTGTTGATTCAGGACCATCTGGAACATCATATATAGCATAGATATGCCAACCATATTCAAGCTCTGTTTCTAGGGTTATAAGAGCTATTTCTCCTTTTCTTACATCATCTAGGCTAAACCTAAAATCGGCTGGATCATCAAATTGTTGACCAAAAAGTATTGAACAATAAAAAAGTAATAATAATTTTTTCATCAGTTTTGAAAAGGTAATCTTTTCTTAATTTTTGTCCAAAAAGTTTCTTTAGGAATTTCTATTATTTCTTCTTTGGAGTCTTCATCTGAAGAATTAAGTCTATCAATTAAATCTTGAATTTGTCTTTCTCCACATTCATGACCATATTTAATAAAATCATCCGTGCGATTAAATGCAGACCAATGCAAACTCTCTGTAGTTGGATTAAATACAAAGTCTGCTTGATCTAATAAATATTGATTTAAATGTCTAGTAGTAACATCTCTCACTCTCGACATAATCTCTATAATATTATCTGGTTTTTGACCAGTCTTGAACTCCTTGCCAATATTAATTGCAATAACAAAATCACACTTATCCACTAATGGAGCGACAGGTGTCGGTAATGTAACTCCTCCATCTACTAACATTCTGCCATCTTTGTGAGTTGGTTCAATAAATCCAGGAATAGATGAACTTTTTACTACAGCATCCAGCACGCTACCAGCATTGTAAACAAGAGGCTTACCTGACATAAGATCTGTAGCAGTAATAATTAAAGGAATTTTTAATTCATCAAAATTTCTGCAAGAAAATAAATTTTCTGCTGCTTTTTCAAGCCTTTCAGCCTTAACAATCGATTTTCTTGTTGAACTAACCATTAAAACATATTGATTTTTCATTTGGGTAACTATTTTTGAAAAAATTGATTCGTCCTGCTCGTCATCTGATATATATCTAAAACCTAAATCTTGAAAATCTTCACCATTAATGTGATCAATATATTTTTTTTCAACTATATCTGCGTCTCCATGACATGCATACATGGCACCAATCATAGATCCAGCGCTAGTGCCACATATAATGTCAGGAATAATATTATTTTTTTCTAAAATTTTTAATATTCCAATGTGACATGCGCCTCTTGCTCCACCACCGCCTAAAGCAAGGCCTATTTTTAGATTTTTATACATCTATTTTATTGCTTCCAGGTTTTACTGCAGGAATATCTTTAAGTGGATCAGGAAGATTTTCTGGATCAAAAATATTTGCAACTTGTTTGGTTATAGAAAAGAATTCTTTATGCAAATCTATATCAGATGAACTTCGATCAACAACAACGCCTATTCCAACAATATTTCCACTATGATTGTTAATCACATTCATTACTTCTTTCAATGATCCACCTGTACTTAAAACATCTTCGATAATTAAAATCTTTTCATCTTCTTTAATGGAGAAACCTCTTCTGAGTTCCATTTTCCCTTCGGATCTTTCACAAAAAATGGTCTTAACACCTAATTGTCTTCCGACTTCTGTTCCTAAAACAATGCCGCCCATCGCAGGAGAAATAACTTTATCAATACCAAATGATTTAAAATGGTTACATAATATTTCACCAAACATCGTAAGATATTTTGGATGTTGAAGAACTTTAGCGCACTGAAAATAAGTATCACTTCTCATGCCAGAAGAAAGTATAAAATGTCCATACATTAATGCATTAGTATCTTCAAAAATCTTTGTGAAATCTTTATCCTTCAACACAACCTCTCATTTTTTCCAAAAATTCTCTTGCTGCAGCAGAAATATCATCTGCAAAAATTATAGATCTTGATACATTAATTAAAGTTGATTCAATAAATTGCTCATTAATTTTAATGGTATTTTCTAAATCTCCTCCTTGAGCGCCAATGCCTGGAATCAAAAAAGGTAGTTTGCTTAATGCTCGAACTTCTTCCATTTTTTCCATTTTTGTAGCTCCAACTACTAAACCAACATTTTTATTTTGATTTGTATTATTTGTTAAATCAATCACATTTTTAAATGAATCATCTTGAATCTTTGATGCAGAAGGATTTGAAGTTACACAAAGAACATAAACTCCTTTTTCAGGATTAGAGCAAAATGGTTCAATTGAATCAGCTCCCATGTATGGATTAACGGTAATAGCATCACAATTAAAATGGTTAAAGAATGCATTAGCATAATGTTTTGCAGAATTACCAATATCTCCTCTTTTAGCATCTGCAATAATGATGTGTTCATTTCCAATTTCTTGTATTAATTCTTCCAACCAAACTAATCCTTCAGATCCCCACTCTTCAAAAAAAGCTAAATTTGGTTTATAAGCAGCAGCAAATTCTCTGGTAGAATCAACAACTTTTAGTGAATACTCTTTAAGATCTTGTAATTTAACATCAGATGAAAAATGATTTTTATCAATGTCAATTCCTACACATAAATTAGAACTTTTATCTTCAATTGATTTTTTCAGTTTATTCTTAAAGGATAACATCAGTGGAATTTAGTTTAATTAGCACGATGAAACAAATGGCTTCATACTAGATTTAAATGTTTTTAATTTTCCATCAAAGTGGAAAATTTTATAGAAGAATCTCAAACAAAAATTATTGCATCAACAAATGTATTTCAAATTGAACTTGTTGAAAAAATAGGCAGAGAAGACTATCCTCATTTGATTAATATTTCTTTGCATCTTGCAAAAGAATATGGTAAACAAGCTGTATTAACAAAAAATACCATTGAAAAATATTTTGACGCTGAAAAATGTTTACCATTTATAGCAAAATATCAAGGTGAAATTATTGCATATATCATTGGAATTCCACTCGAAGAACTTAGAGAAGAAAAATGGACTATTACTGATGAAAATTTTGGCAAAGGAAATACTTTATATACATATGCTTTTGTTATTATGGAAAAATACAAATCAAATGGTTATGCAAAGATGTTAAAAAGAGTGTATATAAGCTGGGCGAAGAAAAGAGATCATATCAAATATGTTACTGGTCATGTTCGTGAAGGTATCGCCAATAGATTTGACAATAACATTGAAATAATTAACCATATCAAAGATTGGCAAGGAACTGGAATGCCATTTGAATATTATAGAAGATCTCTTGAAAATGAATTAAAAGATCCATCTCCATATAGTCCTCCAGTAGAAATTACAATCTAGAAATTTATTCCTTTCGTAAAAGACTTATCAAGACCAATGCAACAGATGAGATAGCCAATGCTGGAATAACAGCTTCATCAAGACTCCATTGGTTTCCAAAATAAACAGTTGCAATTATTCCTGATAAAATTGAACATATAGCACCATACCTCGTTGCTTTATCCCAGAAAAATGCTGCCAACAATGTTGGAGTGATTGCTGTACCATAAATTGTGAATGCATATAATGCTTTTTCAAAAATTGTTGTATCTGCAGCAAACATTCTTGACACCCAATATGAGAAAAATCCTAACAATAATACTAATAATCTGCTAAGTGTTACGATTGTCTTATCAGAATACTTACGATTTGAATATTTTAGGTAAATATCATTAATTAAAATAGTGGTTGGAACAAGAAGAAATGAATCAGCAGTAGAAACAATAATACCTATTATTGTTGCAAGCATTAATGCCCCAATGAGTGGCGGTAAGAAGTTATAAGCTGCATAGATCAATACATGCGATTCTTTTTCTATGTCTGTAATCATGCTAGAACTAATCCAAGCATTGGCGACTATTAAAGATTCTAGAATAACAACGGCAAAAAATAATAGATACGTTGCTTTTTTTGCAGATTCTACTGAATCGCTCGCAAAAAATCTTTGATACATATTTGCATCACCAAGAATTAATAAGAAAGATGGCAAAGTAAAATTGATAACTTCTCGAAATGACAACACTCCAAACATAGACATATTATCTGTCATGCCTTTAGCTGTAAAACTAGCAGACATCCCATCAAATCCACCTGCTTGAAAGAAAAGAATTGGTAGAGCAATAACAAAACATGTAATCATCAGTATTCCATTTGCAACATCTGTATAAGCAACACTTAATAAACCTGCTAAAACAGTGTACGCAACAATAAACAGTGCTGCTATTATAGTTGACTGATCTAAAGTTAATCCTGTCCCCAAATTATCATGAAATATAGTGTATATTACTGCACCGCCAGCATTAAACTGATAACTCACAATTACCAAATAAGCAGCAAGAAGTGCAATAACGGAAAGTATCATTGCTGTATCGCCAAATCGTGATCCAATAATCTCTGGTACAGTTAATTTTTCTGAAGCTCTAGCTTTTCCAGCTATTTTTGTTAACGCTAAGACACCTAACATTCCACCTATAGGCAAGAGAAAGCCTGCTGCACCTATTTCAAAAGTTTTTCCTGCATTCCCTAGCACAGATCCTGTTCCCATCCATGTTGCCGCCATTGTACCAACAAGAATCCACGGCGACAAAGATCTTCCTGCGACAGAAAAGTCTTCTTGATTTTTAATTGAATCTGACTTGCTAAAACCTATTAGCAATAAACCAATTAAATAAATTCCAATGATAAGATAATAAATCATTGAAATAATTTAATCATAATACATATATTATTCTTAATTAATGCAATTACACTGGAAAATAATAATTGGATTGCTTCTTGGCGTAGTTTACGGTATAGCAAGTGCAATCAATGGATGGACAGAGTTTACTTCAAACTTTGTTTCGCCATTTGGAACAATTTTTTTAAATCTTTTAAAACTAATAGCAGTACCTCTAGTAGTATCCTCTCTTATCACAGGTGTAGCTTCTCTTTCAGATACTAGAAAATTATCACGTATTGGAATGAAAACAATTCTCCTATATATTGGTACTACAGCTGTTGCAGTAAGTATAGG
>Ga0208261_1000027_pt1 | contig 57648 bp, 54 predicted proteins | sample Knorr_S7_td_DCM__FD_185595 | JGI IMG/M metagenome (GOLD analysis project Ga0208261, IMG submission 185595) | Marine microbial communities from Southern Atlantic Ocean transect - Knorr_S7_td_DCM_ad_131m_LV_B (SPAdes) (version 3) | ecosystem: Environmental > Aquatic > Marine > Oceanic | place...
TTCGGATAGTTGGCAGAGTCTGGTTGAATGCACTGGTCTTGAAAACCAGCAACGGGTTAAACCGTTCGGGGGTTCGAATCCCTCACTATCCGCCAGATATTTAGGGTTCCTCATAGGAACCCTTACTTTAAATAGAATAGGACTAAAAAAATAGTTACATTTTCTTCAATTGATTGTTTTTAAATAACTATCTATAGATATAATTGAAAGATGAAAATCATAACTGGTTTCCTATTTCTGTTCTTTAGTTTTGTCATAATTGCTCAAGAACCTGTGGCATGGGGAGGAGTAACACCTCTTTCTCAAGGCAAAGACCAAAAGACACAATTTCCAAATTTATTATCACTTGAGTCAAGATATACGCTTTTTTACCAATATGTTCAGTCACTTGAAAAATCATTTCCTTTAAGCCTACAAAGTAGTAATGCTGAAGGCAGAACAAAGAGTATTGTAGTGGGATTTGATAAAGAGAGGGTTACAGGAGGAAAGTTTGGAGATAACTGTCTTTGGCAATATAACTTATCTGCCAGAGTTATCCTTTTTGAATTAGAAGGCATGACGGTTCTACAAGCTCATCCAGTTGGCAGGAGTAGGAATTATGTTGATGATCCTAAAAACTGTTCAGAAGAAAAAAGAGATAAGAAAAGGGATAGATTTAGGTTTTGTCAGATCCTTCTAGGATTAGAAACTGACTCTAAGTACTCACAAGAAGAAGTAATGAAGAGCTGTGAAAATGTTCAACTCGATGACTTAGGTAATGGAATGATAAAGGAGGTCGGAAACATCGTTGCTAATCTAGATATTTCTGATAAACGGAATATAAGATTTGCTGGAATAGGAGACGTTAATATTACTGATAGAGCTCTTGGTATCCTATCTGGCAAAGAAGGTTTTGTATCTCACCCCTTTCATAGCGTCGGTGGTCAATTTGATAAACAAAGCTACAAAGATTGGATATCACAGTATTTCGTAAAGGCTATATCAACAAAACTCGACGTTCCTTTGGTAGCCCCTTTCGCTGGAGGGCTTGGGAATAGCGCTTTTATGACATTAGAGGACGGATCAGATGTAGTATTAACTTTACCTGAATTAGACTACTCTTTTGATATTTTAATAAGAGGATTTGCAAAATCTCTTGTAGATGAAACGGCGCAAAGAGAAGCATGGATTTATGGATCTTATTTGACTGTTGATTTTGGAGGAATGATAGGTAAAGAAAGCTCTAAAGTAAAAAATGGTTATGTTTTTAAAACGGTTAAGGATGACTTTCTTAATGATTGGAGAGAATTTGATAATTCTGTTCAACAGTTAGCCCAAGAGTATGCAGATCAGTTGATTAAAACGGATAAAAAATGGGTTCCACAACATACAAACATGAAATATAAAGACGGAAAAAAGTATTTTTCTTATATCAAAGAAAAACTAGATTCGGCTAAGTAAATAAGATTTAATAAGATAGCAAGAAGGGAGAAAAATGAAAAAAATATTACTTTTATTAACTGTGGCATCTCTTTTGCCAATAAACATTATAAGTTCTGCAACTTATTCTACAGGAATGGGAACTCTTGAGTTTAATGGTAAATGCAAAGATAACAGACCAAGAAGTCAAGACGATCATTTTAGAGCGATAGAGAAAGCTAAATTAGCTGCTTGGCAAAAATATGTAACTAAGTTTAGTGCTGAAAAAAGAAATAATTATGAAACCAATAAAGGTGCATTCACCTCTAAAATAGATAAATATATTACAGAATATGTAATTTTAGAGACAGACTGCTCTAAGAGCAGAAGAGTGTATACAGTTGCGATTAAAGCAACAATTGATGCATCTGGAGTAAATGTTGATTTAAATGCTCTTACTGCAGACCAGGGGGCATCTTCACTGTTACAAGGTAAAGGAGTTGCATATTACATAGTTGCTAGAAAAGTAGCTGGTGCTAAAAGTTTTGATGCCAGAGTAACAAAGCAAGCTGAGAAGGTTAACATGATGGACTCAGATGAAACTGCTTACTCTGATGACACCACAACAAGTTTTTCTGGTCAAACTACAGAACGCGTAAAGGTAACTACGGGCGGAAGTACAGTTTTAAAATCAGAACAAAGAGAATTTAAATTAAGTGATAATCAAGTGGGTGCAGATAATGCAATTGCTAATTCTTTGAAACGAATCCAAACAAGACCCATGAAAGGTTCTTCTATAGACCGTAGAACTGGGAATGATTTTTTGTTTGAAACAATTAAACAAGAATTTATAGGAAACGGCGCTAATGGAGAAGCTAATATTTCAGATGACTCCTTTTTCACAATAGTCCAAGGGTTTGGTCATGCTAGCCTAATTAGAAATGGAGTGCCCGTTGTACAACACTTCTTATTGGGAACTATGGATGCTGGACCCCCAAGAGTAGACCCAGATACTGGACTGAAAGCAGTCGATGTATATGTAAATGCACAACTTGTTCAGGTCGATGATATGGGATTTGAAGAAATCTTGGCATTTGTAGGACCAATTGCAAGAACTGGAATGGGTGCAAGTGAAAGACTAGCCGAAAATCAAGCATTAAAATTGGCAGCTGATGTTGCTGTAGATGAATTAATAAATAAACTTTAATATCTTAAAAGGAGAAAAATATGAAAAATATAACAATTAAATCCATAGCTTTCTTAACGATAAGTTTCTTGTCGTTCGGAGCAATGAGTTTTCCTAAACTCCCAGGGGGAGTGCCAGGGCTAGGAGGGGGCGACTCTAGTGATAGTGGATCAGTAGATTTACCTTCAGCTCAAGCTAATCTTGAAAAAACTTTAAAAGAAGCTTTAGCTAATTTAAACAAAGCTGAATTTCATTTTGCAACGGCGTTAGGAGATTCAGAGCGAGCTGCAGCAGCTCAAGCTAGAGCTAATACTCTCTCATCTGGTGGAGATGTTGACCTTAACACTGCTGTAGAAGAAACTCAAAGTGCTAGAGAAGCATCAGCAAAAGCAGAAGCAGGTAGTGCAGCTCTTAGTGCAGAAGCAAAAGCTGAGTATGCGAAAGGCTTATTACCTTATGCAAAAGGCGTAGCTCTAACTTCAAAAGTATCTAAGCAAGCAAAGACTTGGATAGACGCTGCTCAAAATGAATTGAAATCTATAAAAAATCCTATGAAATTAGGAAAATTAAGAAAATCTCTTTCAGGAGGTATGTCTATAGCTAAGGCTATACCTAAGTTCCTTAAAGCTTTAGGTAAATCATCAAAAGGAGTTTTCTCTTTTGCAAAAAAACAAGATTTAAATACTAAAAAGGCTGAAAAACAGATGCCTGCAGATGAATTTTAATCAAATTAGTTTATAAATATGAAATTATTATCCTCACTTTTTCTTATCTTTTTTACGTTATCAGTCTTCGCGTATAGCGAGGAAGATTTAGAAAAATTGAAAAGAGGTGAGGATTGTAAAGGTTGTGATCTTTCAGGCTTAGATCTCAGTGGCGCTAACTTATCTGGAGCTAATCTCTCAGGAGCTAATTTAAGTGGAGCTAATCTCTCAGGAGCTAATCTAAAAAACTCTTCTTTAGAAAAAAAGAAGCAGGAAGACCAAGCTACTGAAGCTTTAAAAACCGCTAGTAGATTTCTTATACCTGGTTCAGGTTTAGTAACAGGTATGATGGGTTCTGGAGGAGGAGGTTCTGATTTCGATATATCAGGCTCCCAAGATGAATTATTGATTGTTATTAGGTCAGCTTTAGCTGATTTAAATGAAGCTGAATCTTACTTTGCTCAAGCAAGAGGTGACTCAGAAATGGCTGAAGCTAGTAAAGTTAGAGCTGAAAAACTCAGAGGCTCTGGTGATATTGATCTAAAGGGCGCTATTGAAGAGACTGCCAGTTCCAGAAAGCAAGGTGAAAAGTTTGAGCAAAGTTCAGGTGATTTAAGCCAGGATGCGAAAAAAACATACGCTAAAGGCTTAGTTCCTTATGCACAAGGTATTTCTAAAACTTCTAAGGCATCTAAGTTAGCTCAAGAATGGATGACAGCTGCTAAAGCAGAGATTGCTACAATAAGAAATCCTATGAAAGCTGCTAGACTAACAAGAACATTTAAAACTGGTATGACTATTGCTCAGACGTTACCGGGATTTTTTAAAGCTTTAGGATCTTCTTCAAAGGGAGTTTTTTCTTTTGCGAAAACTCAAAAACTAGATACTGCTAAAGCTGAAAAACAACTACCCGAGGATAGCTTTGAATGAAGATATTTAAAATTCAATTTTTCTTAATAACATTACTTTCATTATTTTCTTTTCAGACTATTAATGCCTCCGGTCTTGAATACATAAAAGTAGAAACTGAAGGTACAGGAGTTTCAGTAAGAGAAGCAATTGATTCAGCTCTAATCCAGGCTATTGAGAGGGTTAATGGAAAAAGCATGGAAAGCTCAACTCTTCTTAAAACAACAGAGAAGTTGGAGGAAACAAATAAAGATTCAAATTACTATTCTTCTCAAGAATATCAAGATGAAATTAAGTCAAAGACTAAAGGTCAGATAAAGGAATATAAAATCTTATCTAAAAACCAAATGCCCGATACATCACTATGGGTAGTTCGAGTAAATGCAACCATAGCTAAGTATAAAGTTTCAAAATCAGCTAAACGAAAAAGGATAGCTGCACTTCCTCTTCAGGCTAGACCAGATTGCTGCAATATGATGGGCGTAGGAACAAACCCTGTTTTTGCTTCAGAGGAATTATCTAGAGGTCTTTCAAATGCTTTAGTCCAATCAAGAAAATTTACTGTTCTTGATAGAGATTACATTGCGGAAAGGAGTTCAGAGAAAAATGTGCTATCTGGGGATGTTCCTTCCGAGGAGTTAGCTAAATTAGGACAAGAGCTATTTTCTGATTACATTTTAGTTGGAACAATAACTACTGCAAAAGCTAAGGAAGTCACTAAGACCATGAGAACTAATAATATGACATTTAAGGAAATGCAGGGAGTTCTTCAAGTTTCTTATAGAATTATTGATGTACCAACTTCTCAAGTTAAATTTTCTAGCAATGCAACAATAAACGTCACTAATTCTGATTTAAAGAAAGAGGGAGTAAGTAATCAAAACTCACCTGCTGAAATTATGTATGCAGTTATAAATGTCGGTGCCAAAAAGATAGGTGAGAATATTTTGAATGCAATATTTCCAATTTTAGTTGAATCAATTAAGGGCAAAGTGGTGGTATTAGGTCAAGGTGGTGAATCAATTAGAAGAGGTCAACAAATGCAGTTGATTTTAAGAGGAGATAAAATAGTTGATAGCTATACAAAAGAAAGCCTTGGAAGATCTGAAGAAGTCATCGGAACTATAAAGATTACTAGCGTTACACCAAAACAAGCATATGGAAATATAGTTAGCACCACTAAAGAAAATTTGGAGGCGCTATTTAAACCAAAAATGATGTTAGTAAGGCCTTTCACAGATGACATGAACAAAGAAGCTCAAAAAGAAAAAATAAAGAAAAAAAGAGCTGAACAAAAGAAAAAATTTGATGACGATTGGTAAAAATTAATTTTTAGGAGAATGAAATGAAAAAGATATTTATAATTTTATTAGCTTTGCCTCTTGCTCTAATAGGTGAAGATTTATTTGAAGGCGAGTCTCCCGATGGAGATTTTGATTTTTCTCTTGACGGACAAGCATGTTATGACTACATGGATGACAAAGGTTGGTCGGAAGGAGATAATAAGACTAGAAAAGGAACTGTATATTATGCTGGTGTAGGGGTGGATTCCACGGGAGCGAATATGCAACAGACTAGTTATATAGACGGCATTCAAAATGCATTTATCAGAGCACAAATGAATGCAAAAACTGCAATTGCTGAAGCACAAGCAAAAGTTATTCAAAGTGAGATATCCAATGAATTTGTTCAGTCCTTTAAAGAGGGAGTTAAGCCAGTAGACATCATAAACAAGAATGATGAAGAAGCTGAAACTTATGAAGATCTTTCTATGTATCAAAAAATGAAGGTTTTAGTTCATCAAAAATTAGATGAATCAATTTCACAAGAAAATAAAGATAAAGTAGGCGAAGACGGAAGAGCCCTTCAAGCAGAAATTGATGGAATTTTGAGCCAAAATGTATTTCAGGATTCTATTTCAGCTACAGCTTCCTCCAACATCAGAGGAATGAAGGTCGTATACTCTAATCTTAGTGCGAAACCGAATTCAAACAGAACAACGGTTTGTAACGTAGTAATTTGGTCTGAGAATAACGTAAAGTACGCGGATGCTATGGCCACTGGAAATTTTAAGGTTCTTAATAATCCTAAGAAAAAGAAGAAACCATTAAAAGAACAAGTAAAAGATGGTGATACTTTAATGGTTACCTTTGGAACTTTTATGGATAGAGATGAGAATGGTGATATGTCTATACTAAGCTATGCACAATCAGGTCTAAAGTCAAAATCAGCTAATGCTCAAAAAGCGGCTCTCAATACTGCAAAGCTAAAAGCTGAAAGAGCTATTATTCAATTTAGAAGTGAAAATGTAGAAGTTGCTGAAAAAATTGATACTTTTGAAATTACCACCGAAAAGACTGATGGAATGATTGATACTTATTCAGAAGAAAATATTGATAGAAGACAAAAAGCAAGTGCTTCAGGAACTTTACAGGGATCTAAAGTAGTTAAAAGATGGGTTAAGGCTCATCCTGTTACAGGTAAAGGAGTAGCAGGCGTGGTTGTAGCCTGGTCTCCATCTAGTGCAGATTTTGCAGGAAAGATGAAAGAAACTCTCGAAAAATCTCCTGAGCAATCTTCTGGAAGCTCTTCACCAAACTATGAACCAGTAGATGCACAAGAGTATGATGGTGGTTCTTCTTCAGGAGATGATGAAGACGATTTTTAGTCTCTTATCGCTTCTGTTATTAAGTAGCTATATACAATCTTCTGAGATAATAGTTAAAACATTTGATATAGAGAACAGGAACCAAAAATATAGTTTTGTTGCTGCTCGAGCCTCTTCTTTGGCAAATAGGATAATAAGAGACAATGCCTATTTATTTTATGTAGATCCTAGTCAAGACAGTCTACCTCTAAAAAATTGCTGGAAGAGTTATTTGATCAATAAAAAAATAAAGATAGATGTAATTGAAAATACACATAAGCTTGTTAGAAAAACTAGCTCACAATATGTCTTTGAAGTCTATTTTGATCCATCGAAAATAAAGGTCATTGGAGTAAATAGAAGGGCATTTTTAAATTCTTGCAATAAGTAGATTCTGTTAGAACTTACTACTTATTAAATATTTTGGGGAGGTTGAATGGTTAACTCAGAACTTATAATTTTAGGAGTACAAATAATAGCTTCATTAGGAGTTGTAGTTTCAGTAATTTATTTGGGTATACAAATAGGACAGCAAAATAAAATTGCAAAAGCTGAGTTTGGACATCATTTAACCCAAAGACTTTATGACAGGTCCTTTCAAACTTCTAAGGATAGAGAATTTTCAGAATTTTTATCAAGTGACTGGACCTCTAAAGAAGTAATGACACCAACTAATGTTTGGAGGGCGATGACCTTTGTAAGAATGTGCTTAGTTGATATTTTTGATGTTTACGACAAGGTTCAATCAGGTTTAGTAGATGAGAGTCACTTAAATTTAAGAATGAAAACATTAAAAATGGGAACGATGAAGACGTTAGTGGGTAGAGGGACTTGGTTGAGCATGAGAGTAAATAGAGAAGATAAATTTATTGAATGGTTCGAAATGGAAATTTTTGGAGAGTTAATTCCAAAAGATGAAGAGGTTGCACTTAGAGACGAATTAAATATGAAAAGATAAATGGATTATGTACAACTAGCAGTTCCTTTCTTTATCTTAGCTGTACTTTTAGAACTAACTTATGGATTCTTTATTAAAAAGAATACATATCGATTTAATGACACCATAAGTAGCATCTTTATGGGTTCATTACGTTCAACTTCTAAATTTATAGGAATTGGTATAGGAGGTTATGTATTTTATTTAGCCGAGACTAAGTATGCATTGTGGAGAATGGATGAAAGTTCATTATTTACATGGATCTTTGCATTTATAGCTTACGACTTTTTTTATTACTGGTTTCATAGAATAAGTCATGAAAGACAGATATTTTGGGCTTCTCATGTCGCCCATCATCAAAGTGAAGATTACAATCTTTCTACTGCCCTTAGGCAGACAGGAACAGGTTTTCTTATATCCTGGGTGTTTTATATACCTCTATTCATAATCGGTGTTCCCTCGTATGTTTATGTTTCGGTTGCAACTTTAAATTTAGTCTATCAATTCTGGGTGCATACGGAACACATACCTAAATTAGGATGGTACGAACTCTTTTTCATAACACCTTCTAATCATCGAGTGCATCATGCAAGAAATGAAGCTTATATAGATAAAAATTACGGAGGAGTTTTTATTATTTGGGATAGATTCTTTGGAACTTTTAAGGAGGAAGATGAAGACAAGCCTTGTATTTATGGATTGAGAAGCCCTATAAGAACTTTTAATCCCATTTGGGCAAATTTCCATATTTACGTAAAAATGATCAGGGATTTTGTAGCTGCAGATTCATTCAAAGAAAAATTATATGTCCCTTTTTCTAAAACAGGTTGGTCTCCTTCTAATTTAAATATTAAGCCTGTAAATACAGACAAAGATGACTTTGAAAGATTTGATCCCAAATCTTCTAAGGCAATAGGACTTTATGGTGTCTTTCAATTAATTATCTTAGTTTTATTAGGACTTTCTTTAGAAAGTAGTACTTTAGGTTATGCTAAGAATGCATTAATAATATTCATGATAGGTTTTACAATGTTTTGTGTTTCTAGGTGGTTTGATAATAAGCCAGTCTTGAAATTAGAAATTATTAGATTAATTCTTTTGCCTTTTGTCTTCATCTATTTTTTACCTTTATCTTTAGAATTAATTTACCTAACAATAGGATATGTATTATTTAACGCTGTTATACTTTATCCAATCTATCAATCATCCTTGAGGACTATAAATGCCTGAAAAATCTAACAATAGTGTTGCTGATGAAGTAACTGAGGCTGTAAATAGAAAATCAAAAAAGGCAGAAAATCTAATGTTGACTGGACTAGATCTTATTGAAAAATTTGTAACTGATTTAACTAAAATTAAACCTAGAGAGCTAAATCGAATAAAAGCAATTGACGATGATATTAAGAAATGAAATTCCTAACTTTAATAATTTTTTTAATTTTATCTATCAACTTCATCCATGGTGGACACTTAGATTCTCTATATGGGCTATCGGTTGATTGCTCTATAAAATCTGAAGATGACACTCAACAACTTGTAAGAGAAAGAATTGTTCCTCCTAAATATCCTAGGTATGCTCTGGAGCGTGGTCACGAAGCAGTGGTTTCTTTAGTTTATGACACGAATGATAAGGGAGAAGTTATTAATGAACGTGTTTCATGGCAAGTAAATACACTTAATGAAATCAATCCAAGTGATACATCTCTTAATAAGGATTTTTCTAGATCAGCATTAAGATCTATGCGCTCAGCAATTTATAAGGCCAGTAAAGATAATAAAGAAGGAAGATTAAGTTCTAAAGATAAAAAAGCAATAATTGTTTTTTATATTTTAGGCGATGAGAATAATTTTAACTTGGGTACTAGATTTAATAGAACCCTTAAAGGAGTAAAAGATGCGGTAAATAACATAAGTAAAATTCCTAAGTTAATTGAGTCTATAGAAGAGCACTTAAATTCTGAAGAGTTAACTAATGTGCAAAGAGGAAGTTTATTGTACTTAAAGGCATTTCTTATTTATACAAAATCTCCTAACTCAGAAGAAATCAAGCCATTACTATTAGAAATGAAAAGCCTGATAGATTCTGATCTACCGTACGGACCGAATGCTTTTAAGGTAATTACATTTGGTTCACTATTATTAGGTCAAATTTATATAAATGAACAACAGTGGGATATGGCTATAGATATTTTGGAAGAAGGCATACATTCCGGAGTAAAAGCAAATTCTTTAGACTATAGGTTTTTTAATGCTCATCTTCAGTTAGGAATAGCATACTATAGTGAAGGTAATTGGTGTGGAGCAGCTAAGAGTTGGGCTCGAGCAAAAATGATGGCAGAATCAAAATACACTAATTATGCATTCCCTGAAGCGTTAGAAGTTTATGTAAATTATGCTAACGGTCGTCTAGATTCTTAGACAAGATATTACTCTTTCTACACTTATAGCTTCCATGTCCCCATTATCACCAATTAAGTGAGCTTGATTTTTTCCAAACGTACCTATTAAGTTAACATCAGTTGGTCCATATAAGGTCGTAGAAGGCGTTCCAACAACGGCTGATAAATGTGCTAAGCCCGTATCTGAACATACACAAAATTTTGCATTATCAATAAGATAAGCAACTTTATTTAAGTCCATAATATCTAACACTTTCGCTAAGTTAGATTTGCTGGCTATTGTTTCTGCTCTCAACTTTTCTTTAATTGTTCCTGAAGACAATAGGCATGTAATATTCTTTTGCTCTAGGTAATCTATCAGATCTTGCCACTTTTGAACGGACCATAACTTAGTTGGCCAACTAGCATTTTGTACAAGGACACAATAATTCTCAGGTAAATCAAAATCGGGTTTTTCAAATGCTATTTTTTCAATTCCATAGTCATTAATTTCAAGATTAGTTTCGTAACCCAGGGAGCTAGAGAGCAAAATTTTTTGTCTTAGTACAGCATGTAATGATTTATCAACTTCAATTTTATTTTTATAAGCTAAATGGGCTGGAAACTCTCTAGCGCTGTTCTTATCCATTCCATAAACTTCTTGTTTAGAGTTATATGAAACAAAAGCACTTTTCAGATTATTTTGCATGTCTACTACAAAATCATAGCTAGATTCATTAATTTTATTTCTTATATCTTTAATTTCCTTCCTTACTTCACTGGAGAAGATATTAGTTTTCCATTTTCTATGGTTGGTTTCTATGGTGTTAATTACTGAAGGATGCCATTTTGCTACTGAAGAAAAATTTTTATCAATTACCCAATCAAATTCTATGTCTTCATATTTAGATTTTGCTTCTGTGATGGCTGGCAGGGCATGCATTAAGTCGCCCATGGAAGTTAATTTAATTATTAGAACTCTTTTCATGAAGTTTTCTTTTTAAAGATAGCACTCAATTTATGTCTGAAATTATGAATAGATAAAGATTTCTTGAAGACATAATTTAACTGAATAGATTTTCTAGTTCCCTCAAAAGGTAAGAATCCATGCCAACAATTTTCCGTAACTCTAAATGCAATCATATTCCCAGATTCAGAACTCATTTCATCAAAGTAGCTTTCTATATCATTTTTATTTGAAAGCATTCTTAAATTTCCAGTTTCTTCTTTCCATTCATGATTGAGATATAACAACACAGTTAAGATCTTACTTTTTGAGTCAGTATGTATTTGGCCATCTTTTTTTCTTGAATAACCTCTTATGGTAGAAACTACTTCAGAATCAGATAAGTCAACGTGAAATTTTTCTTCTAAAACCTTTTTAAATTCTTCACCTTCTAATTCATTTATGAGCAATTTGAGGTTCTCCCCTAAATTTAAAGCTTCCTTTGGAAAACTTCCACCATCAGAAATTTCTGGAAATTCTTGGTCTAATTTTTTGTTTAATTGTGAGTTAGAAAAACAGTCTAAACATTTAAAGTAAGGAAAATGATCTGTCTTTAAAGATGAAGAAGAAATCTTATCTATGTTTAATATACTCATACTATTAACTGACTAAACAAACTTTTATTGTTAGGATTGTCGAATTATATATGAAATCTGTATGCGTATTTGCCGGTTCTAGTCCCGGATCAAGAAATTCTTATCAAGGAGTAGCTAATAATTTAGGTAAAGAGCTTGTAAAGAATAATTACTCTATGGTTTTTGGTGGAGGAAATGTTGGCCTTATGGGAGTAACAGCAGATTCAGTTCTTAATGCCGGAGGGAAAGTAATTGGCGTTATTACAGAAAGACTACATGATGTAGAAGTGGCACACAAAGGCTTAACAGAACTTTTCATTGTAGAAACAATGCATGAAAGAAAAAAGAAAATGGCTGAATTGTCTGATTCAATAATATCTTTACCAGGTGGTGTTGGAACATGGGAAGAATTTTTTGAAGCGCTAGCCTGGAATCAATTGGGTATACATTCAAAACCAGTAATTTTGATAAATACTGATAATTATTATTCTGATCTTTTTGAATTCGTAAAAAAATCTGTTGAAGAAGGTTTTTTACCTAATTCCTCACTAGAAGATTTTTATCTTGCCGAAGATGAAAAAGAAGCCGTGGAGATAGTCAGGCAATTTGAACCCAAAAATACTGAACACTGGTATAAAAGATTAGAAAGATAATTTAAATATTCTGCTTGCAAAATTTTTTGGATTAGATATATTTATATCTACGCTATTGCTGGAAGGAAATTGGACCTCGAGACCCAGATTCCTAAAAGAATGGACAGAAGAAGAAGGGTGAAAAGAATAATGAAAATTATCCACCTGCGAGTAAAAAAGGGTATTTACCGCACAGTAAGAAACCCACACTGACCCCTTCAACTTCGAAAAAAACACCTAATTTAGGTGTTTTTTTATTTTAGGGAGTAGCTTTCTAGTAAATTATATTTTGATTTACCGCCCTCTAAATTACTTTCGTAAATATCTAAGTTGCTAATAAAAGCTTTAACGGGACTATCTAGAACAACTAGATCACTGAAGGGTCTATTTTTATCTTTAAATCTAGCTAAAGTTATATGAGGTTTGTAAGTTCTTAAGGACATACCAAATCCAACATTTGCTACAGCTTCTTCTATTTTGTCGTATAGTCTTTTAAGGCTCTTATTTAAGTTAATAGTAGCTATGAGGACTTGCCCATTTTCATTTGGAAAATATGAAATGCCGTCTATCTCTATAGGGATGTCAGTTATTACATCGCTTAAATCATTAAGTGAGCCTTTTAGTTCTGATAACTGTTCTGGCTCCATTTTACCTAAGAAATTTACAGTAATATGATGATTGTTATTAGGAACCCAACTTATCTTATAAGCTTTATTAAGAAATTCTTTTTGTTTAATCTTCAGATCTATGATCTTTTGATTAAATTCAGAGTCCGGTGTAAGACCGATAAAGATTCTGGACATATATATGATCTTAATTAATGTATATGTTATATCAAGTACTTTATTTAATTTATAAGATAAAATGACTTGTGGAGTATGAAAATTGTCTTCAAATAAAAGGGTTTTAACAGGAATAACAACTAGTGGGATACCGCACATAGGTAATTTAGCCGGAGCTATATTGCCTGCTATAGCTGAGAGCAAAAAAGAAAATACTTCATCTTTTTTATTTTTAGCAGATTATCATTCCCTTATTAAAAGCTTAGATCCAGAACTAACACATAATTCTAGTTTTGAAATCGCAGCTTGTTGGTTGGCTTGTGGTTTGGATCCTAAGAAAGTTACTTTTTATAGGCAGTCTGATGTGCCTCATATTCTAGAATTAGCTTGGATCTTGAGTTGTTTAACTGCAAAGGGATTGCTTAATAGAGCTCACGCTTATAAAGCTGCAGTTTCAATAAATGAAGAGAATAATTCACGAGACCTAGATAAAGGTATAACAATGGGGTTGTTTAATTATCCAATCTTAATGGCTGCTGATATTCTAATGTTTAATGCAGATGAAGTGCCGGTAGGCCAAGATCAAAAGCAACATTTAGAAATGACTAGAGATATTGCAAATAGATTTAATCACCACTATGGAGAAGTTTTTACAATTCCTGAAGCTGTAATAAGCGATGACACTGGAATCCTTCCAGGAATAGATGGCCAAAAGATGAGTAAATCTTATAACAATACTATCCCGGCTTTTATAGATACCAATAAGTTGAAGAAATTAGTTAATAAAATAAAAACTAACTCTCTAGAACCGGGAGAACCAAAGGATACAGAAGATTGCACAATTTTTACTTTATATAAGGCTTTTGCAACTCCAGAGCAGATCGTAGACTTTGAACAAGCCTATAAAAATGGCATATCTTGGGGTGAAGCCAAGACTCAATTATTAAATTTATTGGAAGAATTTATTCAACCTTATAGAAATGAATATCAAGAAATTTGTAAAGATAGAAACTTTGTAGAGAAAACTTTAAGAGAAGGAGCAGAAAAGGCCATTGAAGTATCTACTCCTATTTTAGAAGAAGTTAGAAAAAGAGTAGGCATAAAAAGTTTTTAGTAACGATCTAAAGCTAATATTTAATGAACACTAGACTACCTCCAGTTATCTGGCTTTTATCTTTTGGATTATTTTTTGTAGGAGCAGGTCAATCCGTAGTATTTCTTACTATTCCTCCTTTAGGTAGAGATCTGGGGCTTAGTGAACAGCAGATAGGAGCAATTTTTGGAATTTCAGCTCTTGCCTGGATGATAGCTAGTCCAATTTGGGGCACTTTAAGTGATAGAGTTGGAAGAAAAAAAATAGTCATTGTAGGGTTAGTTGGCTGCGCTCTTTCTCTTATTATCTTTTCAACAGTAATCTCTTTTGGTATTTCGGGCTTGCTAACTGGATCAATTCTTTTTTTATTACTAGTAATAGCTAGATTGCTTAACGGTATTTTTGGAAGTGCAACTCGACCAGCTTCTGGTGGTTGGATAGCAGACATAACATCTCTAGATGACAGAGGTAGAGCTTTTGGTAGATTAAATTCTGGATTCTCTGCAGGTAGAATAGGGGGCCCTGCTTTAGCAGGGTTTCTATTGATTATCTCTTATACAGCTCCCTTTTATGTCTTTTCAGTAGGATTGATTTTAATCTCTATTTTGATTTTAAATCAGTCAAAAAAAGAAAATGTAAGTACAAAAAAGACAATAGAAGGTAGAGTTTCTACTTTTACTGTTCTAAATGAAACTGTATGGCCTTTTTTGTTCGTAGCAGTAACTTTAGGAATTACTAATGCTTCTTTAATTATTACAGTTTCATTTTACTTTGAAGATGTAATTATTAGGTCTTCTGAAAACGCATTAACCTATGCAAGTATCGGATTTATGTTATCGGCAATAGGTAGTCTTATAGGACAGTTAATCTTTGCAGATAAATTAAATATTTCTCCGGGATCATTAATAAGATATGGAACTTTTTTTACTTTAGTAAGTTTACTAGGTATAGCAAATACGAATGATCTTATTAATGTATACGCATACTTCTTTTTATACGGTTTAGGCATGGGATCGCTCCAAACTGGCTTGTCTGCTGCTTTATCATTATCTGTCGGTCCTAAAAATCAAGGAAAAGCTAATGGTTTTATGGGTATGGTTTTTCCTTCGGGACATGTTGTATCACCTTTTATCGCTATGCCATTATATTTATGGGATCCGTCTGCTCCTTATTTATTAGGTTCTTTCTTAATGTTAGTTTCTCTTATTTTTATTAATATAAATCCTCGACATAAATGGATAAGAAAGAAAAGGTATAAGAATATAGACTTAAATCTAAACGAGGAGTGAAGTTAATAAAAATGATATCATTTAATATAAACAATAATAAAAGGGAGATAAATGTTTAAAGAAGACTTATTAAAAAACAAGAGAATATTAGTAACTGGAGGCGGAACAGGCCTTGGAAAAGAAATGAGCAGATATTTTCTTAAATATGGTGCTGAAGTTTTAATATGTGGAAGGAGAGGAGAAGTTCTAGAGAAAACAGCAAATGAATTAATGGAAGAAAACGGTGGAGGAAGCGTTAAACACTTTGCTTTAGATATAAGAGGTCCTCAAGATGTAGATGGAGCTATCGAGGAAGTATTCCAAGAAGCCCCACTTGATGGTCTTGTTAATAATGCTGCCGGTAACTTTATTTCAAGAACTGAAGACTTATCTCATAGAGGTTTTGATGCAATAGCTAGCATAGTCTTTCATGGCACCTTTTATGTAACTCACTCAGTAGCTAAAAGATGGTTGGAGTTAGGACATAAAGGTTCAATTATCTCCATCTTAGCAACATGGGTGTGGACTGGATCTGCATTCACAGTTCCATCTGCTATGTCAAAGAGTGCCATTCATGCTATGACTCAATCTCTAGCAACTGAATGGGGAAAAACAGGAGTAAGAATTAATGCTATAGCACCCGGTCCCTTTCCAACAGAGGGGGCTTGGGCCAGATTAAGTCCTGGACAAGATCCTGATGCGGCTACTCAAGATCCATCTTATTCATCCAATCCAATGGGAAGAGTAGGGCAAATGGAAGAATTAGGGAACTTAGCAACATTTTTGATGTCTGATGGGTGTGATTATTTAAATGGACAGACTATTGCTATAGATGGTGCAGAGTACTTAACTGGAGGTACTTTTTATCGCGCACTAGCAGCATTAGGAGATAATGAATGGGAAGCAATTAGATCTACTATTAAGTCAACTAATGAAAAAGACAAAGCGAAAAGAAGCACATAAATAAACTATAGGTGAAATTATGAATGATTTGGTTATTTCAGAAATGAAGCGAGTATTAGAGCTTCAAAAATCTAAACATATAGAAGAAGGACCTCCTAGTCTTGAACTAAGAAAAGATAGACTAGATAGATGTATAAATATGGTAAATAAATATCAAAGTGAGATTATTAGTGCTTTACAAAATGATTTTGGTAATAGGGATCCAGTAATGAGCATGGCCACTGAAGTCATGTCATCTGTTGGTCCTTTAGAGCATGCTAAAAAAAACCTTAGCAAGTGGATGAAAACTGAAAAAAGGAAATTAGGTGGACCCGTACCTGGAGCAGGTTTTATTCTTTCTGCTTTAGGTGCAAAAGCTAGAATAGAATATCAACCAAAAGGCACCGTAGGCTGTATAAGTCCTTGGAATTTTCCCGTTAATTTAGTTATGGCTCCCTTAGGGGGAATTTTAGCTGCTGGAAATAGAGTGATGATTAAACCGTCTGAAATAAGCTCTTCAACTTCCGAAGTTATTAAAGCAATGTTTGAAGAGTATTTCGATGAAGCAGAGATTGCAGTTTTTGTAGGAGATCCTGAAGTAGGTGCTGCATTCAGTGCTTTACCTTTTGATCATTTGCTATTCACTGGGGGCACTTCTATAGCAAAACATGTTATGAGATCTGCTTCAGAGAATCTAGTTCCCTTAACATTAGAGCTTGGCGGAAAATCTCCTGTAATTGTTGGTGACGATGCAGAAATTTCAGATGTTGCTCAAAGGGTTATGCAAGGTAAGACAATGAATGCAGGACAGATCTGTTTAGCCCCTGATTACGCTTTAGTTCCAAAAGATAAGGTTAATGATTTTGTAAAAGAAAGTGTAAATTCTGTTTCTACAATGTATCCGAAGATGAAAGATAATGACGATTACACTTCAATCATCAATCAAAGTCACTTTGAAAGGATAACAAGCTATCTAGAAGATGCTAAATCAAAAGGAGCTGAATTAGTTGAAATAAATCCAAATAATGAAGACTTTTCGCAACAACCACATCATAAAATACCCCCAACTTTAGTTCTTAATCCAACAGAAGATATGAAAATAATGCAAGAAGAGATATTTGGTCCTGTGTTACCAATAAAATCTTATGAGAAATTGAGTGAAACTGTAGATTATGTAAATAGTAAAGATAGACCTTTAGGGCTTTATTATTTTGGAAAAGATAAAAGTGACTCTGATTATGTGTTGTCTAACACTACTTCAGGTGGAGTAACAGTTAATGACGTTATCTCTCATATAACACAGGAGGATCTGCCATTTGGAGGAGTAGGTCCAAGCGGTATGGGTTCTTATCATGGATATGATGGGTTTAAGGAATTTAGCCATGCAAAATCTATTTATAATCAAGCAAAACCTAATTTAAATAAACTAGCAGGATTAGTTCCTCCTTATAAAAAAGAACAAGATAAAGCTTCGCCTTCTTAAATTTAAGACTCTATAGTCTTTAGAACCATGAATTCTTTAACTTTATCTATTGCTCTAAGATATCTTAAGAGCAAAAGATCTGGTTTTTTGTCTTTGATTTCTAAAATGGGATTTATTGGAATAGCAATGGGCGTTGCTGTTCTAATAATAGTAACTTCTGTAATGAATGGTTTTGAAAGAGAATTAAGAGAAAGGGTTCTTGAGGTTATACCACATGCTACGATAGAAGGCCCTTTTGATGCTAAAACAACTAAACAAATTAGAAATATTCTTAGTTCTAAGAATAAGGTAGAAGGGACGGCTTCTTACATTGAAACTCAGGCTTTAGTTAGTTCTAATGAATCTTTAAAGGGGATTATTTTAAAAGGTGTTTCTTCCATGCAAGAAATAGAAGTTTCCCAGATAGAAAAACATATGATCTTAGGAGATTGGTTTTCTCTAGATAAAGATGAATTTAATATTGTTATAGGTAATTCCTTGGCTTTACAGTTAGGGGTTGGCTTAGGAGATAAGATTAGTTTAATGGTCCCAGATACTGCAGTAGGAATGGCAGGCTCTTTGCCAAAAACTAAAAGATTTATTATTTCAGGAATTTTCAATGTAGGAGCTTCAGACGTAGATAGTTCTTACGCTTATATTAATTTAGACAATGCTTCAAAGTTACTTAGATTAGGTGAACTTATCCATGGAATTAGAATTAAGTATTCAAATCTTTTTGAAGCAAATCAGCTAATCTTAGAAGATAGAGCTGATATATCAAAAATTCTTAATAGACATTTAAAAGCTTCTAGTTGGTCAACGAATTATGGAACTCTATTTAGAGCTGTAACCATGGAAAGATACTTAGTTTCTTTTCTATTATTCTTCATAATTTTAGTGGCCGTCTTTAATATAGTTTCTGCTTTGGCTATGACTGTAAGAGAAAAGCAATCTCAAATAGCCATTCTGATGACACTTGGCCTTTCAAATAGGCGTATTAAAAATATTTTTCTTTATTTTGGTTCTTTAATTGGCTTGATAGGTGGACTTTTAGGTTTATTTATAGGATTGGTAGTAACTTATAATCTAGATATTATTTTCTCTTTTATAGAAAACGCTTTAGGTATCATGTTATTGGAATGGTATTTTATAAATTACTTTCCCATAGACGTTAGACTGAATTGGGTACTATCTATAGTTCTTATTTCTATTTTCTTAACTGTATTGGCAAGTTTATATCCAGCAAAGATGGCTACAAAGATCACCCCACATGAGGCATTGAGGCATGAATAAAATATTTCAATGCATAGATGTATCTAAAACATTTGAACTAGATAAAAGTCCTGTTAAAGCATTAAAGAAAATAAGTTTTGAAACTAATCAAAATTCTACTTTGGGAGTTATTGGCCCTTCAGGATGTGGAAAATCTACTTTATTAAACTTGCTAGCTGGTTTAGATGATCCATCAAGCGGTGAAATAAGATATAAAAATAAGAATATTACTTCTATGAATAACAACGAAAGAGCTTTATGGAGAAATAAAGAACTAGGATTTGTATATCAATTTCATCATTTGCTGCCCGAGTTTACGGCTGTTGAAAATGTATCTATGTCATTACAAATTTCAGGAAGATCTAAAATTGAAAGCTTAAGGAAATCAGAAGAACTTCTAGTAAAAATTGGTCTTAAAGATAGGTTTACTCATCTACCATCAGAGCTATCTGGAGGTGAGAGACAGAGGGTTGCTATAGCCCGCTCTATGATCAATGAGCCTTCTTGCTTAATTATGGATGAACCTACAGGAGATTTAGACTCCAATAATGCAACTGTCATCATTGATCTTATTCTAGACCTTATTGAATCAAAGGATATTAGCCTTATCCTAGCTACTCATGATATGGTTTTTGCTAATTTATTAGATAATATTATTGATTTATCAAATGGATAAAAGAAAAAGAAAAACTACAGATTGGCAAATATACGGGAGGCTTTTATCGTATATCTATCCTTACCTACTAATTTTCTTTTTGAGTATTTGTGGATTTGCTGTTTCTGCTGCTGCACAAGTAGCCTACGCTAAGTGGTTAGAAGAGATCATAGAATATGTAAGTAATCCTATTGAGAACTACATATTACTACTCCCTATAGCTTTAATTATTATTACACTAATCAGAGGCCTAGGTTTTTTTGTTGGAAATTATCTCATGGCAAAGATCTCTAATAGTTTAGTACATTCTTTAAGGGTTGATCTTTTTAATAAGATTCCTGTCCTTCCCACTTCTTTCTTTGATGATCAGAATGCTGGACATTTAGTCTCTAGAATTACCTTCAATGTCATGCAAGTAACTGGTGCTGCCACTAATGCTCTAAAAGTTTTAATAAGAGAAGGATTATTAGTGGTATTTCTAATTGCTTTTTTAATGTATTTAAATTGGAAATTATCTTTATTTCTTTTTATAGCAGCCCCTTTTATTGCTTTAGTAGTAGGACTAGCTGCTCGAAGGCTAAGAAAGATTAGCAGTAGAATTCAAACTGCGATGGGAGACGTAACTCATGTTGCTTCTGAAGCAATAAGTGGCCAAAAAGAAGTTAAATCATTTGGCGGAAAGGACTATGAAATTAGTAGATTTAGTAAGGCAAGTGAGAATAATAAAAAACAAAATATTAAGCTAGAAGCTACTAACTATATAGCTTCACCATTAATACAAATTTTAGTATCTTTTGCGCTGGCTTTAATTACTTGGCTAGCTTTAGATTCTTCAGTAGTTATGACTATGAGTGCTGGGACATTCGTTGCATTTTTTGGGGCTGCAGGAATGTTAGCTAAACCCGTTAAACAACTATCGGAAATTAATAGTCAAATTCAAAAGGGATTAGCTGCTGCAGAGGATATATTCGAACAAATAGATTCAGACCCTGAAATAGATGATGGTTCTTTTTCTCCAGATACAGTAGAAGGAAATATAGCTTTTGATAAAGTTTCTTTTGCTTATAGAAATAGCCCCGATAAAAAAGTTCTTGATAGTATTTCTTTAGATATTAAAAAAGGAGAAACAATAGCTTTTGTAGGAAAGTCAGGAGCTGGAAAAACCACTTTAGTCAATCTACTTCCTAGATTTTATGATAATTTTGGAGGATCTATAACCATAGATGGAACTTCTATTAAAGAATATTCCCTTAATAATTTAAGGTCTCAAATTTCTATAGTTAGTCAAGATGTTACTTTATTTAATGACTCTGTAGAAAATAACATCAGTTACGGCTCTAAGAGAGAATTCAATGCCGTGCAAAATGCAGCCAAAGAAGCTTTTGCTGATGACTTTATAAGGTTAATGCCCAATGGATATAACACTTTAGTAGGAGATGACGGTGCCTTACTTTCTGGAGGACAGAAACAGAGAATAGCTATAGCTAGAGCAATTCTTAAAGATTCACCTATTTTAATACTAGATGAAGCAACTTCTGCTCTAGACTCAGAATCAGAACTTAAAATTCAAGAAGCTATGTCAAATTTAACTAAAGATAGAACAACTTTAGTTATAGCGCATAGACTTTCAACAATTGAGGACGCTGATAAGATAGTTGTATTAGACAACGGTGAGATAGTAGAAGAAGGTAATCACGAAGAGCTTCTTAGTCAAGATGGTCACTATGCAAAACTCCATGCTAACCAATTTAAAGAAGACACCTCTAGTGCAGAAAAGAGTGAAGAAGTTAATTATCCTATTGTTTCTGCAGTCACTGAGTCTATAGATCATACAAGCTTTATAGAGAAATCATGGTATCGGAGGAGTTTATTATCTTGGATATTATGGCCATTATCTCAAATAACATCTGCTGTATCGTCAAGGAGATATAAAAAGTTTCTTGAGTCTAAACCAAAAATAGAAACTTTAGACATACCTATAGTAGTTGTTGGAAATATAGTAGCAGGAGGAACAGGTAAAACACCCATTGTTGTTTGGCTATTAAATAAATTAAAAGAAAAGGGTTACAAGCCTTCTGTAGTTAGTAGAGGATTTGGAGGCCAGTCAAATAGATACCCCTTTATCATTGATGATGAAACTTCTAGTTCTGAAAGTGGTGATGAACCAAAAATGATTTATTTAAATACTCAAGTACCAGTATGTGTATCACCAGATAGGGTAGAAGGAATAAAGGAACTTATAAATAGAGAAGAAACAGATATTATAGTCAGTGATGATGGTTTACAGCATTATGCCATGCCTCGAGACATAGAAATTTCTGTATTTGATGGTTCAAGGGGCTTAGGAAATGGTTTTTGTCTACCAGCTGGTCCTTTAAGAGAGCCTAAAAAAAGACTAAACGATGTAGATTTTATTTTAAGTTCTAATGAACACTTAGATGAAAACTTTTTAAGTGAAGTATTTACTTATAAAGCAGTTGAATTTGTAAGGAGCACAGATGGTTCCAGCATAGAAGCATCAGACTGGCCTTTATCAAAAAAAGTAAATGCTTTAGCTGGAATAGGTAATCCAAAGAAATTTTTTGATACCCTTAGATCATTGGATATGAGTCCAATTGAACACTCTTTTCCTGATCATTATGAATTTATGGAAGAAGATCTTCATTTTGAAGAAAATCTTCCTATAATTATGACTGAAAAAGATGCGGTAAGATCAGAAAATTTAAAACAACTAGATTTCTGGTTTTTAAGAATAGAAGTAAGCCCACCTGAAGATTTAGTAGAGAGGATCTTAAAAAAGATAAAAGATAAATAGTATGACAAAAATTAACGAAAAACTTATAGAAATTCTCGTATGTCCAGTCTCAAAAAAATCTTTAGAGCAAGTTGGGGATGAACTAATTTGTTACGAAAGCAATTTAGCATATCCCATAAAAGATGGAATACCAATTATGCTTCCAGAAGAAGCAAGAAAGATTACAGATGAGTGATGTCTTTTTTAGTTGTCATACCAGCAAGAAAAGCATCAACAAGGCTTCCAAATAAGCCTTTACTAGATTTGGATGGGAAAACTTTAATTCAAAGAGTTTTTATTCAAGCAACTAAGAGTAAAGCAAAAAAAGTAATTATTGCAACAGATTGTAAAGACATATTAGAGCATGCATTAAGTTTTGGTGCTAATGCTATTCTTACAGATAGTAATCATGCCTCAGGAACAGACAGGGTATATGAAGCTTCTTTATCTTTAGAAATACCAGATAATGAAATAATTGTAAATGTACAAGGCGATGAACCCTTCATTGATCCAGAAGATATTAATCAAACAGCATCTTTACTGGAGAATAATAATCAATTTGATATAACAACTCTATTTTCGTCACTTGATCCTAGCGAAAGAAATAATAAGAATGTTGTTAAGATCTGGGTTAATGATAATGAGGTATTATTATTTTCTAGAGATCCACACGACTTAGAAGAGCCAGAATTTATACATAGACATCTAGGGATTTATGCTTATTCACTTTCAACCTTAAGATTTTTTGTTTCGCTTAAAATTTCTAAGGGAGAAAGAAATCAAAAATTAGAACAACTAAGAGGTTTTGAAAATGGATTAAAATTTGGAGCAATTAAGTCTGTAGCAAAAATTCATTTAGGAATTGATACGCCCTCTGATTTAGAAAAAGCTCTAAAGATATTAAAAGATGGAGATTAAAGAAAAATATAACCTATCAAAGAATAATTCGTTTGGCTTTAATTACGTTTGTGACTACTTCTGTAATGCAAATAACGAAGAAGAAATTTTAGAATTTATAAAATTTTCTTCTAATAAAAATAAAGAGCTTATTATTTTAGGAGAGGGTACTAACATAGTGCTAAAGAACGACATCAATAAATCTGTTCTTGTTGTAAACAATAAAGGAAAAAGGATAGAAAAAAATAATACTATTGTTTCAGCAGGAGAAAATTGGCATGAGTTTGTTTTATGGTCACTTAGTAAAAATCTCTATGGTTTAGAAAATTTATCTTTGATTCCTGGTTCAGTTGGAGCAGCTCCAATTCAAAATATAGGAGCTTATGGTGTAGAGGTATCCAATTTTATAGAATCAGTCATGGTTCTTGATCTAAAAACAAAAGAAAAATCTCTCTTAAATAAAGATGAATTAGATTTCTCTTACAGGTCCAGTATTTTTAAAAAACTTAAAAATCTTTTGGTCTTAGAAGTTCATTTTAAATTAAACACAAACTTACGAACTAATACTTCTTACGATAAGCTCAAAGAATACCTGATCAAAGATGATATCAATCCAGAAACAGCCACTCCTAATCAAGTATGTAGGTCAGTTATTGAAATTAGAAAATCTATCCTCCCCGATTATATATCGAAGCCTAATGTTGGTAGTTTCTTTCACAATGTTTTAATTGATCAAGTGAAACTAGATCAATTAATTAAAGAATTTCCTAAATTACCATATTTTAAAGAGGGAAAGCTATTTAAGATTCCAACTGCTTATTTAATAGAGTCGGCTGGTTGGAAAGGAAAAAAAATAGGAGAAACAAGAGTTTCAAAGAAACATTCTTTAGTTCTTATTTCAGCAGAAAATCATTCAGATAACTTATTTAAATTAGCAACCCAAATTAAAGAAGATATAAAAACAAAGTACAACATAAACATAACTTTCGAGCCTACAATTATTTCTTGATGGAACTTTTCTTTACAGTCGCACTGATGCATCTTTTTGCGGTAGCCAGCCCTGGACCTGATTTTTTCTTAATTTCACGCCAAAGCATACTGTATGGAAAAAATATATCAATTTGGGCTAGTTTAGGCATTTCTATGGGAATTCTAATGCACTCTCTGTTATCAATAGCAGGTATATATATGATTTTATCTTTATACCCTCATCTTTTATTTTATATGAAGATAATAGCTTCTTTATATATAGCTTTCCTAGGCATTAGAACTTTGATGATTAGAAACAATATAAAGATAGATATTTCTGTTAATAAAATAGATATTAGTTTTTTTAAATCATTTTTTACAGGGTTCTTAACAAATGCTCTTAACCCAAAAGCATTTTTATTTTTTATTATGGTTTTTGCTTTAATTAGCAATACAACTGAAAGTGTTGTAATCAAGATGGCACTAGGCGTATATATGGCGGTAGCTACTTTTATTTGGTTCACTTTTATTAGTATTTCTTTCACTAAAATTTCTCAAGGAGCGGTTATCAAAAAGATTATTCCTTACCTGGAGAAGATTGTAGGAGTTTTATTGATACTGATTTCTTTACAAATACTTTTCTCAGATTATTTATGAATACGCCCAAAGGATTAACAGAAATTATCTCGAAGCTTGAAAAGGAAGAGGGTAGAAGCTTACCTCCAGTTCATTTATGGAATCCTCCATTATGTGAAAATGTAGAGATGAGAATAGATTCAAAGGGAAATTGGTTTTTTAATAACTCTCCCATAAATAGAAAGAGAATGGTTCAGTTATTTAGTACTGTATTAAGAAGAGATGAAGAAGAATATTTTCTTGTTACACCCATGGAAAAAATAAAGGTAATAGTTGAAAAGAAGCCATTCATAGTTATTGATTTTGAAATAAAAGAAGAAAAAAAGAATAAGACAATCTTCTTCTTAACCAATACAGATAATGTAGTTAAATTATCTAGGAAAAACAAACTCACTGTTGAAATAGAAGAAAATACAAAGGAGCCTTTTCCTTATATTGAAGTTAGGGACCGTTTAGAAGCTCTAATCTCTAGAAATGTATTCTACAAATTAGTAGATATATCTAAAGAAGAGAAAGGAGTCCTCTATATAGAAAGTGATTCACAGAGATTTATATTAGGAGAGACATAAAAAAACAGAGCCTAAGCTCTGTTTAGTTTCGAGTTCGAAAGTGTCCTGACTTGAAGACTTTCAGGCTCCTTGATCTATTCTTCTTTTTAGATCTTGGTGGTCTAGAAAACTTTTTTGGTACCTTCTTTTTCTAGAGCTTTCACCCTTCGTACTCTAATCATCCTCTCTCTGCTTTCTTTCGTCTCGAGTTGCTTTCGGCTCGGAAAAGATGATGTATGTATATTACTCATTTCCTAAAATAATTGCAACCCCTTTTGTTAAAAAAATGTAAAAAAAAGTAACTTTTTTTTGTTAAATAAAAGACCTATTTATTACATATTTGGATAGTTTGGACCACCCATTCCTTCTGGTGTTACCCAAGTAATATTTTGAGCAGGATCTTTTATATCGCAAGTTTTACAATGCACACAATTTTGTGAATTTATTTGAAACCTTTTTTCTCCTTCCTCTTCTATGACTTCGTATACTCCAGCAGGACAATATCTCTGTGCAGGTTCATCATAGAGCGGTAAATTTGATTCGATTGGAATACTACTGTCTTTAAGTATTAGATGACATGGTTGATCCTCTGCATGATTAGTATTCGATAAAAATACTGAAGATAACTTGTCAAAAGAGGTAATTCCATCCGGTTTAGGATATTCAATTTTTGGCATCTTGTCTGCCGGTTTTAAAGTTTTATGATCAGGCTCTAATACTTTTAAAGTAAAAGGGAGTTTACCTCTAAAGATAAGTTGATCCATGCCGGCTAATAATACCCCTAAATACTGACCATATTTATGTAAGAAAGGATTCCAGTTTCTGGCTTTATGAAGCTCTTTATTCAACCAAGAATTAACAAAATTTTTCTCATATGAATTAAGATCTTCTTCTAAACTATCAGATAAAAAAGCATTAGCTATAGTTTCACCAGCTATTATTCCTGATTTCATAGCAGTATGTGTTCCTTTTATTCTAGGAAAATTCATTGTCCCAGCATTATCTCCAATCAAGAGGCCTCCCGGAAAACTCATTTTAGGTCTTGATTGATAGCCTCCTTTAATTAGAGCTCTTGCTCCATAAGAAACTCTTGAGCCTCCTTTTAAATACTTATTTATTGAAGACTGATGTTTCCATTGTTGGAATTCATCGAATGGACTCAAATGAGGGTTTTTATAATCTAATGGAACTACATAACCTATAAATGCTTGATTATTTTCTCCATGATAAAAATAAGATCCAGAAACTGTTCCTTTAGAAGGCCAACCAAGAGTATGAATTACTAGTCCTTCTTCATGTAGTTCTGGATCTAGATCCCAAACTTCTTTAAAGCCTATCCCATAGTGTTGAGGGTCTTTATTCTCATCTAAATTAAATTTAGCTATAACTTGTTTACCTAAGTGTCCTCGGCATCCTTCAGAGAGGATTGTGTATTTAGCTCTTAGTTCTACACCTGGCTCAAAGCTATCTTTCTTTGATCCTTCAAAAGATATACCCATATCTCCTGTTGTTACTCCTACAATTTTTTCATTTTCTACCAACAATGAAGATGCAGGAAATCCAGGAAAAATATCTATCTCCATATTTTCTGCGTATTCAGCCATCCATCTGCAAAGATTTCCTAAACTAATAATATAATTCCCATGGTTCCTAAAAGTAGGAGTTAAAAAGGTAGGAGTAGGGATAGTAGTATTTTGGTTAAGCAGGTATCTAACCGAATCCTTTTTAACTTCAGTATTCAATGGAGCCCCTAAATCTTTCCAATCAGGAATAAGCTCATTTAGTGCTATTGGATCAAAAACATTTCCTGATAAGATATGAGCTCCAATTTCTGAACCTTTTTCAACTATACACACCGAGATTTCTTTATTATTCTCCTTGGCAAGTTGTTTTATTTTTATAGCGGCAGAAAGTCCAGAAGGTCCGGCGCCAACAACCACTACATCGTAATCCATAGATTCTCTTTGTATTTCTTCCATAATTTTATTTTTAGTTTGTAAGCTTCTTTAGACGGTTATAGAATACTCGCCTATTAAACGTATTATAAAGGATTTTGAATATGAAAGTCTTAGTTCCCGTGAAACGAGTCGTTGATTACAACGTTAAAGTAAAGGCAAAGTCAGATGAAACAGGTGTTGATTTAGCCAATGCAAAAATGTCTTTAAACCCTTTTTGTGAAATAGCAATAGAGGAAGCAGTAAGATTAAAAGAAGCAGGAAAAGCAGAAGAGGTGATAGCAGTTTCTATAGGATCTGATGCTTCTCAAGAACAACTGAGAACTTCTTTGGCATTGGGAGCTGATAAAGCCATACTCGTTAAATCAGAATTTGATGTGGAGCCCTTGGGTGTAGCTAAAATTCTGAAAGAAGTTGTTAATAAAGAAAACCCGGATCTAATAATTCTTGGAAAACAAGCAATTGACGATGATTCAAACCAAACTGGACAGATGCTGGCATCCCTTTTAGGAGTAGCTCAAGGCACATTTGCTTCTGAAGTAAATGTTGCTGATGGATCTGTTGAAGTAACTAGGGAAATTGATGGCGGTCTACAGACAGTAAATTTAAATCTTCCAGCAATAATTACTACAGATCTAAGATTAAATGAGCCAAGATATGCTTCATTGCCAAATATAATGAAAGCCAAGAAAAAACCTTTAGAAATAATTACAACAGATGATTTAGGAATAGATGCATCTCCTAGATTAACTACTTTAAAAGTTTCTAACCCTCCTGAAAGAGAAGCAGGAGTGAAAGTAGAATCGGTAGATGAATTGGTAGATAAACTAAAAAATGAGGCAAAGGTGATTTCATGAGTATTTTAGTAATAGCAGAGCACGACAATCAAGAACTTAAGTCATCTACTTTAAATGTAGTATCAGCAGCTGAAATTCTGGGCTCAGAAATAGACGTTTTAGTAGCTGGAGCAGATTGTATGGCTGTGGCTGAATCTGTAGCATGTATTCCCTCTGTAAGTAGAGTGTTAGTAGCTGATAATGAAGCTTATCAAAACTATCTTGCTGAAAATATTGGTTTATTAATAGCAAATTTAGGTTCAAATTATTCACACATATTGGCTGCAGCAACTAGTAATGGTAAGAATTGTTTACCTAGAGCAGCAGCTTTATTAGATGTTGCTCAAATTTCTGATATAAGCGCTATAGTAGATGAAGATACATTTGAAAGACCAATTTACGCAGGAAACTGTATAGCTACTGTTAAAAGCTCTGACACTATAAAAGTAATTACAGTTAGAACTACAAGCTTTGATTCTTCAGCAAACCAAGGAGGTACTGCTTCTATAGAATCAGTATCTGAAATCTCTGATCTAGGCGTTTCGTCTTTTATTAAAGAAGAAGTAGCTGAATCAGATAGACCAGAACTAACTTCTGCAGATATTGTTATTTCTGGCGGAAGAGGGATGCAAAATGGTGAAAACTTCTCTCTCTTAGAAGGAATTGCAGATAAATTAGGAGCGGCCATTGGTGCCTCAAGAGCAGCAGTTGATTCAGGATTTGTACCAAACGATATGCAAGTAGGACAGACTGGAAAAATTGTAGCCCCTAATTTATATATTGCTGTAGGTATTTCAGGAGCTATTCAGCACTTAGCTGGAATGAAGGATAGTAAAGTTATAGTTGCGATTAATAAAGACGAAGAAGCTCCTATTTTTCAAATTGCAGATTATGGTTTAGTGGCTGATTTGTTTGAAGCTTTACCAGAACTCGAAAGCAAGCTCTAGTTTTTTTCTAGTAGAACGGCAGACTCGATATGATCGGTATACGGGAACTGATCAAAAAAAGAGGCTTTTTTTATTTTATGAGATTCAAGACTCAATAAATCTTTCTTTAGGCTTTCAAACCCACATGAGACATAAAAAATTGTGTCGAATTTATGAAGAACTTTTTTTGTATAGTCATCTAAACCCGATCTAGGTGGATCAAGAAATATAGATTTTATATTTAATTTATCTATATCTACATCAGATAATCTCCTAAATATTCTTTTACCATTTAATGCCTCCAAAGTCTCTTGACCTGATAAGCGTCCATAAGAAATATTAGTAGAGGATGAAAACGTAATATTTTCTTTAAGCCCTTTGATACTAGGTCTACTATTTTCAGTAGCTAAAACTTGATTATAGAGCTTAGAAAGTAGCAAGGTGAAAGTTCCAATACCACAATGCAATTCTAGAATATCATCCTTATGTGATTTTACATCTCGAGTCCATTTAAGAATTTTCTCGCAAACATAAGGATTTGGTTGAGAAAAGCAATTCTCAAATAAATTAACCTTAAGTATTTCATTTTCTAAATCATATCTTTCTTCAATGAAATTATTACCGATTACTATTTTCTTTTTTCTACTCCTGCCTATTAAATTAGTTTTCAATATTATGGCTACTTCCTGAGCCTGTTTCTGCCATTCTTCATTAATTTCTTTATGATAATTGAGACAAATTATTGACTCTCCTGCTTTTGTTACTTTGAAATTACACGAGAACAACTTATCTAATAAGATGGTTTTGTTTTTAAGTAAAATAACTAACTTTTTCATTAATTCATTAATTTCTGGATGAAGTATTTCAAGATTTTTAATAACTTCTTTTTTTCCATCTTTCATCATGAAGTAGTTCAGAGAGCTATCTTTTATAAATATTCCTAATTCTGCTCTACTTCTAAAGCCAGTTTCAGGGGACTTATGAGTAGACACCTCTTTTGTTTTGGGCAGAAAAAAATCTATAAATTTTTTCTCTTTATATTCAAACTGATTTAAATAAGCACTAGTCATAAAACCTTTTTTTTCAAGACAGAATAGATTTGTTAAAATTAACTTATGTCTGAACTAAATATTACATCTTCAGCAGAAAAATATCTTAAGGAACTTCTTGAAAATCAGGATGATGAAACTATAGGCATTAAGATATTTATTAGCGAACCTGGCACTCCAAGAGCTGAGACATGTTTAGCTTATTGTAAAAAAGAGGATGTACTTGAAGATTTTAAACTCAATGAAAGTTATGTATTTGAAGTTTATATCGAAGAAAAATCAGAAATATTTCTAGAAGATGCAATTGTAGATTATTCTCCTGATAAATTTGGAGGAACTCTTACAATTAAAGCACCAAATTCTAAAGTGCCCTCAATTGGAGAAGATGCATCCTTAGAAGAAAGAATTAACTACATTTTATATTCAGAAATAAACCCTGGCTTAGCATCTCATGGAGGTGAGGTTTCATTAATTGAAGTCCTGGAGGGGGAGAAAGCTGTACTCCAATTTGGAGGCGGTTGCCAAGGCTGTGGAATGATAGACCTTACTTTGAAGGATGGAGTAGAAAAAACTCTAGTTGAAATGATTCCTGAGATAACCTCAGTTATAGATGCTACTGATCACAGTTATAGAGAAAATGCTTATTATAAATAGGAACAGATATTTATGTCCCAGTTAAATGCGGATAAATGTTTTATTTTTACAGATACTGAAACTTCAGGCTTAGACATTAATTTTTCACAAATCATTCAAGTTGGTTCAGTTGTAACTGACGAATCATTAATTGTAGAAAATGAACACAACCTATCCTGTAACTTACTGCCTTGGGTTATCCCAAGTCCAGAAGCTTTATTAGTTCATAAGAAAGTTGACTGTTTAGGAAGTGATGAAAATACTCACTACGATATGATGATGAATCTAAGAAATGACTGGATTGAATGGTCAAAAAATAAAAATCCAGTATACGTTACCTATAACGGCCATAGATTTGATGAAGAGCTGTTTAGAAGACAGTTTTATTGGTGTTTGCTTCCTCAATATATTACTAATACTTCTGGAGCAACAAGATTAGATTTAATGTTCACTTTTCAAATAGTTGCTAATTTTTTTGCAGACAAAATGCCAATTCCAATGGACGATGAAGGAAAGGTTAGTATGAAGCTTACAGATTGGGCTGAAGCTAATAATGTTTCATCTGTTAATGCTCATGATGCTGTTGCAGATTGTTATTTAATGATAAATCTAGCCAGAATTATCCAAGATAGAGCAAAGCCTGCACTTCAAAGTTCAATTATTGGATCCTCTAAGGGAGGTAATTTAAATATTCTTCAATCTGATCCCTTTGCAATGCTTTCAGAGGTTGTAAGAAGGAAGAAGTTTACTTACCCAGTGACTTTTTGTGGTCAGAACTCAAAAATGCCAAACGAAGTAGCTGTTGTAGATTTGTATTACGATCCGGATCAATTAGATGAGATGACAGATTCAGAATTACTGGAACAAATAGGTTCAAGTGGATCAGCTATTATTAAGCTAAGAATTAATAAAAGTCTACCAATAATTAACTCCATGAACGTACCTAACCTTCAGGATTATTTAGATATACCTTATTCTCAGTTAGAGGAAAGGGCACAAAAAGTAAAGAATAATACTAGGCTGCAGTTAAGAATCAGTGAACTTCTTTCAAATAATCAACCAACTTATCCACCACCAAAATATGTTGAACAAGCTGTTTATTCTGGTTTTGCTTCTTCTGAAGATGAATTATGGATGGAGAGATTCCATGAATCTCCATGGAATGAAAGATCTAAACTGATCGAAGGATTTGAAGACGCAAGGTATAGACAGTTAGCGGAAAGACTTATTTGTACTAATGATATTGAATCAGCTGATGAGTCTACGAAAGTAAAGTTTAAAGAATTTGTTAAGCAAAGAACCCATGAAAGTGGGCCTTGGTTAAGTCTAGACAAGGCATTAGAGAAAACTCAAAATTTACTTGTAGAAGCCGAAGGAGAGAGGAAAGAAATTCTTGAGACGTTAGAGTTAAGACTCAATTCTTTAAAATAGCTTAAGAATCTACTTCCCATTCTTCGATTCTAATTAAAACTCCAAAATGAGGGTGATCAAAGTAATGCAGATCATTATTCCTCATCTTTCGTTCTTCTAAAATTTCATATTTATTTTTTAAGTTTTTTAAAATTAAAGATCCAGTCTCATTCTTCTGATTTTCAGTTTTTATATTATTTCTAAAAATTAATTTTGATCCAAATTCATAAAAATCAGTTCCTAGAGATTTTAAAAAATTATAAGTTTTTGGGATAAAATCTGCATTAACTAAATCTTGTATCTCTTTGTATTTATTAACATTTATAGAAATACTATTATTTGAATTTTCTTTACTAGATAATCTAATATCTAGTTCTGTATGAATATACCTCTCCTGATAAAAATCAATCTGTCCATATATTGCCTCATTTTCTATTGAAGAATTTATAAAAATAGGTATCGAAAGGTCTTTTGATAATAAGGGCTGATACCAACTAGCTTCATAAAAGATCGTGAAATCTTTTGATTTATGCAGTTTGGCTACAATATTTGAAATTCTTCTTTTTGAATCTCTTAATTCTTCGAAATAATTAAATGGAAGAAACTGATTTTTACTGAACTCACCTTCATTAGTTTTTGTAACAATGGGTTTTAGATTTTTTATTTGAGGCTCTTTGATTAATAATTGAGAATTAACTGACTGAGTAGTAACTAACAGCTCGGGTTCTTTAGATATTTCTATTAAGTTTGAAGCAAAATCAATATTTTTAGGAGTTTCAAATATTTCTTTAAGGCTTATCTCGCTTATTTTATTATTCTTAAAAATAATTAAATCGATCCTATATTCTTTAGAAGCTGAATTGTTTGCTTCTATTGACGCAGATAAATCTATATTTTTTCCAGCCAATAAAGAAAAACTAGAAAGAATTATGATCAATGAAACAAATAAAAATCTCATAAATTATTTTCAATTAAAAAGTTTACCTTATCATCAAGTTTCGTAAATTTTTCTAGATTTATTGTTTCCACTTTATTTAAACTTTTAATCAAAACTTTTTGATCTTTAAAAGTTACGGATTGAAGATTTTCAGATGAACATATTCTAATTTCAGCTTCTAGAAATAGAAATCTTAATTCATCAGGAAATAATCCAAATCTATCTATCATCTCAATTTTAATCTTTTTTAAATCTCTTAAATTATCAGTCGTTGCGATTTTATTATAGAAAATTAATCTTATATTTATTTCTGTAATGTATTCCTCTGGAATATATGATGATCTACCTAAATCTATTTCAACTTCTGTGCGATCTAGATATTCGAAGTCTAGTACACCACGTTCAATAAAATCTGTAGCTCTATTTAATAATTTAAGGTATAAATCTATACCTATAGATTCAGTGATTCCGCTCTGATTTGATCCTAGTATTTCTCCAGCTCCTCTAATTTCAAGATCTTTCATTGCAAGCAAAAAGCCCGCAGATAGTGAGTTAGAGTCTTTTAAAGCCTTAAGCCTCTTGTTAGATTTACTTTTATTCTTTAAATTCTTTGATCTAAAGAAATAAGCAAAAGCTTGTTTTTTACCTCGACCAACTCTACCCCTTAACTGATGTAACTGAGCTAAGCCAAGCATATCTGCATTTTCCACGATAAGTGTATTTGCGTTACTAATATCTATTCCACTTTCTATGATCGTTGAACAAACTAATATTTGAGTTTTATTTTCAAGAAAATTAATCATCCTCTTTTCAATATCTTTAGATTTTAGCTGTCCATGAACTATCTCTATATTTTGTTCAGAGAAACTCAGTTCTAATCTTTGCTTCCTATCCTCTACAACCTTTAGATCATTACATAAGTAGTATATTTGTCCTCCTCTTAACAATTCTCTTTGAATTGCTTCTTTAATCAAATTTTCATTGTAAGAGTGAATAAAGGTCTTTACAGAAATTCTGTTATTAGGTGGAGTAGAGATTATAGAAAGGTCTTTAAGTTTTGCTAAAGATAGATTCATTGATCTAGGTATAGGTGTAGCAGAAAGCGAGAGAATCTCTACGTCTTCTTTCATTGAAACGATTTTTTCTTTTTGCTTAACTCCAAATCTATGTTCTTCATCAATAATCAATAAGCCTAGATCGTTAAATACATTTTCTTTCTGAAAAATGGCATGGGTACCAATAATAATATCTATAGCTCCTGATTTAAGATCTCTACTTATTAAGTCTTTTTGTTTCTTAGTTAAGTCTCTAGATAATTTAGCAATTTTAATTGGAAAATCTTTAAATCTTTCTATAAATGTGTCGTAGTGTTGTTGGGCTAATAGTGTTGTTGGGACTAAAAGGCATACTTGTTTAGAATTGTATGCAGCAATAAAAGAAGCTCTTAAAGCTATCTCTGTTTTACCAAAACCTACCTCACCACAAATCAACCTATCAGTTAACTTGATTGAATTAAGATCTTCTTCTACTTCTTTAATTGTTTTTAGTTGATCAGGAGTTTCTTGATAAGGAAAAAGCTTTTTGAATTGATCATATTCTTTATCTGGAGTTTTATAAAAAAAGCCTTGTTTAGTATTTCTTCTTGCTTTTATCTCGAGCAACTCAGCTGCAACATCAAAAGTTCTTTTTAAAGCCTCGTTTTTCTTTTTCTTCCATTTCTTTGAACCTAATTGATTAATCTTAGTATCTTCAGGCCCATAGAATTTATTTATCTTACCAATATCATTTATGGGTACATATACCTTAGATTTATTTAGGTATTCAATCTCTAAACATTCATTTATTACATTATTTGCCTTTATTTGCTTTAAGCCATTGAATATTCCTATTCCGTGGTGAAGATGTACTACTTTATCTCCTATCTGAGGTAAGTAGTCATTAAGGATCTTATTATTTGGTGTAATTGATGATTTATCTTCTTTTTTAGCTTCTTTTTTTGGTAAAAAATCAAAAGAAAAAGAAGCTGATAAATCTTTATTTATTACATTAATTATGTAATTTTTGTTTAAGTAAATTTCATCTGGAGATAAAAGCGGTCTAGTATTATCAAATCTATAGTTTTCATATCTTGAATAAATTAATTCATAAAAGCTTGTTAAAGATTCTATCCAGGAGTCTTCTATATAAAAACTTCGATTATCATTTAGATAGTTAAATAAATAAGTAGGCTCATCACAAAAGAGTCTTGAATATATCTCACCCCCTTCTGTATCTTGTTGTTTTGATAGAGAACTAAATATTTCGCAATTCTCTTCATCTTCCTCAAACCTCAATCTCCAATTTTTCTTAAATCTATTCACTCCTTCTTTGCCGAACATAAATTCATTAGGGGGAAGCATACTTATGGAACTAATCTTTTTTACAGTTGATTGGTTCCTGGGATTAAAGGTTCTAAGAGAAATAATTTCATTTTCAAATTCTTCAATTCTAATGGGTAAGTTATTTCCACATGCAAAAACATCTATAACTTGTCCTCTAGTAGCAAATTGTCCTAATTCTTGAACAAGATCTGTTTTTTGATATCCAGCAGAAAGCAATTCTTTTATTAACTTAGCTCTATTAAGTGGTTTATTTAGCTCTAATGATTCAACATAAAAGAGAGATTCTTTGGGTGGACATAAATCAATTAATGCTTGTATTGAAGTAACAACAGTAAATGAATTTTGTTCTTTTAAAGAAGTAAAAGCCGTAATTCTTTCATTAATTATTCTTTTAGAAGGTGAAAAGAAATCATACGGGAGGGTTTCAAAGTGCGGTATATGAAAACAATTCATACTTCCTTTAAATTCTTCAAAGAATCTCTCAGCTTTATCTGGAGATGATAAAACAATAACTTTTTGTTTAGATTTGTCTTTGGAAGTTAATTGAACTAATTCTTCTAATGAAGAAAATTGTTTTTTTCTTATATTGTCCATCATTAAAACCTAACGGGAAGTGTATAATAAAAAAAAAATTAAAAGGTGAAAAAATGGACTTAAACTTTTCTGAAGAAGATATTTCATTCCAATCTGAAGTTAGAGATTTTCTAACAAATGAATACCCTGATGACATTAAAGAAAAACAGGATAAAAGGATTCCTCTTAAAAAAGAAGAAGTGATACGTTGGCAGAAATTACTTGCTTCAAAAGGGTGGTTTGCCATTAACTGGCCTAAGGAATATGGCGGAACTGACTGGTCTCCAACTAAAAAGTACATATTACAAAATGAACTGGCTTCAGCAAATGCACCTGTACTAATTCCCTTTGGTGTAAATATGTGTGGTCCAGTTATTTATTCTTTTGGTACAGAAGAACAAAAAAAGGAACATTTAGACAAAATATTGAATAGTGATGTTTGGTGGTGCCAAGGTTACTCAGAACCAGGATCAGGATCAGATTTAGCCTCTTTACAAACAAAAGCAGAAAAGGTAGATGATAAATATATTGTTAATGGAACTAAGACTTGGACTACTATGGCCCAGCATGCAGATTGGATTTTTTGTTTAGTAAGGACTGAAACTTCAGACATCAAGCAAGAAGGAATTAGTTTTCTTCTTATAGATATGAAAAGCCCAGGAATTGAAGTGAAGCCTATAATTACTATTGATGGTTCTCATGAAGTTAATATGGTTTATTTCGATAATGTAGAAGTACCTACAAAAAATCTCATTGGAGAAGAAGGTCAAGGTTGGAACATAGCAAAATTTCTTTTGATGCATGAAAGAAGTGGTATTGCTGGGATTGCAGCCTTAAAAAGAGAATTATCAAGACTGAAAGAAATTTCGGCAACTATAGAAAACGGCAATGGTGTCTTGTTTGACGATTTAGATTTTAGAAAAAAAATTGAAGCTACTGAAATTGAACTCACAGCAACAGAATTTACTGAACTACGAACTTTATCTGCTATGTCATCGGGAGGTGCACCTGGAGCTGAATCATCAATTCTTAAAATTAAGGGAACTGAATTACAACAAACTATCTCTGAACTTTTTATTGAAATGTTAGGTTATTATGCACACCCATTTTTTGAAGAAGATAAGATAGGTACTAATGAAACTGTAGGTCCAGATTATGCAGCACCAGGAATGCCTCATTATCTAAACTATAGAAAAGTTTCCATATACGGTGGAAGCAATGAGATACAAAGAAATGTTATTTCAAAAGCAATTTTAGGATTATAACTATGGATTTTAATTTTAATGAAGAACAATCTCTAATTCAGGGTCAAGTTTCTCAGTTTATCCAAAGAGATTATGACTGGGAGAAAAGACAGGAACTATCAAACTCAGAAAGAGGATTCTCTGACGAAAACTGGAAACAATTTGCAGAATTAGGTTGGTTAGGGATATCTATATCTGAAGAAGCAGGAGGTTTTGGTGGATCATCTCTAGATACGATGATAATTATGGAGGAGTTTGGTAAAGGACTAGTAGTAGAACCTTTTTTAGAAACAATAGTACTTTCTGCATCTATCCTAGATGATGCAGGTTCTAAACAACAGAAAGACGAAATCTTAAATAAAGTAATAGAAGGTAATTTACAACTTGCAACGGCATTTTCTGAACCTCAAAGTAGATTTAATTTAGAAGATATAGTTACGACTGCTACTAAACAGGATGATTCCTACTTAATTAATGGATTCAAAAGTGTAGTTATGAACGGACCTGCCGCCGACAGCTTTATTATTTCAGTTCGCACTTCAGGCTCTCAGTCAGATAAAGAAGGAATAACTCTATTTCTATTAGACTCAAAACAAAATGGTGTATCTAAAAGAGATTATGCAACAGTCGATGGAAGAAAGGCATGTGAATTAACATTAGAAGATGTTTCCGTATCTTCTGCTTCTATAATTGGAAAAGAAGGCGGTGGATTGGATTTATTACAAAACGCCATTAATAGAGCAATATTAGCTGTTTCTGCTGAAGCGGTAGGGGCTATGGAAGTTTTATATAAAACAACAGTTGAATATACAAAGACACGAGAGCAATTTGGACAAGCCATAGGCAAGTTTCAAGTTCTTCAACATAGAATGGTTGATATGTTCATGGAATATGAGCAAGCTAAATCTTTACTTTATATGGCAACAATTAAGCATTCTGAGGGAGCAAAGGATGCAGATAAAGCTATAGCCGGATTGAAATATCACATTGGAAAAGCAGGTAAATTTATTGGACAGCAATCAGTACAACTTCATGGAGGAATGGGGGTTACAGAAGAATTAAATGTAGGTCATTATTTTAAAAGACTAACTACCATTGGTACAATCTTTGGTAATTCAGATTATCATTTAGTTAAATATTCAAAATTATAAAATGACTCAAAAAGATCCAGATTCTAGAAAAAGGGTAGGTTTACCTGAAGACGCCTTTGGTGATTTTCAATATCGTCAAGCCCTAGCTGAAGAAATGTTGCCTCATATAGGCAGGATGTATAGAAATAATGTCCATTTAATGCTTTATGGAACTTTACTCGTAAATCTATCTGTATCTGAGATTATGCAAGCTCATAGATTTGTTAGAGAAACAGAAGAAAATGAACTTAGTGAGTATGAAATTTATCAAGTCATCTTAATTCTGTCTGAACTTTCTCTTGGGCCTTCCGAAATAGATGTGGGTATTATTGCTACAGCTTTTTTAGAAGATAAAAGTAAAGATTTAGATAAATTTATCAAAGAATCTGTTAGCGAATTAATAGGTAAGGAACAAAAACCAAATGGAAATTCAAAAGACGTAGTTTTATATGGATTTGGAAGAATAGGGAGATTAATTACAAGATTATTGATAGAAGATTCCGGTGGTGGAGATAACTTAAGACTTAGAGCGATAGTAGTTAGAAAATCTAGTGAAGATGATATCGTTAAGAGAGCCAACCTTCTTAGAACTGACTCTGTTCATGGTCCTTTCAAAGGAACCGTAAGAGTAGAAAGAGAAACAGAAACATTAATAATTAATGGAAATGAAGTTAAAATTATCTATGCTAACTCGCCAGAACAAATAAATTACACTGAATACGATATTAAAGATGCGCTTCTCATAGACAATACTGGAATATGGAGAGAGAAAGAGGCCTTAGGTAAACATTTAGAATGTGAAGGTATCTCGAAAATCTTGCTTACTGCTCCTGGAAAAAAAGGAGTAAAAAACATTGTTTATGGAATAAATAATGATGTCTTGCCTGAAACAGAAGAAATAGTCGGAGCAGCTTCATGCACTACGAATGCCATAGTGCCTGTACTGAAGGCACTAAATGATCAATTTCTAATTCAGCAAGGACATATAGAAACAGTTCATGCATATACTAATGATCAAAATCTAATTGATAACTATCATAAGAAAGCCAGGCGAGGCAGGAGTGCAGCTTTAAATTTAGTCATAACAGAAACTGGAGCTGGAAAGGCTGTTGGTGAAGTTTTACCAGAACTTCAGGGAAAATTAACTGCTAATGCTATTAGAGTTCCTACACCAAATGTTTCTTTAGCTATAATGAATTTGACCTTTAAAAATAATCACTCTAAAGAAGAATTAAATTCTTTTTTAAGAAATAAAGCCTTTCATTCTGAATTAAAGGATCAAATAGATTTTACAAGTTCTTCAGAAATGGTTTCTAATGATTTTGTAGGTAGTAGATATGCCTGTATCGTTGATTCTGCAGCTACTTTAAGTCAAGCCAATAACGCTGTTTTTTATATTTGGTATGACAATGAATTTGGTTATAGCGTTCAGCTCTTAAGAGTAGCCAAGCAAATGGCTGGAATTAAATATCCTAGATTTCCAAAATATTCATAACTCTGCTAGAAAATAAGCTCACAGAACTATATAATTCGCGCATATTTTAATGTTGGGTTTTCTTTTTCATCCTAATTTGTATTTAGGGAATGATAAAAATAAAAAAAGGCTTAAATCTCCCCATAACAGGTTTACCTGTACAAAGCACAGCTGACTCTAAAAGAATTAGATCTGTAGCACTTCTAGGTGAAGATTATGTTGGAATGAAACCAACTATGATGGTCGATGTTGGTGATGAAGTAAAAGTTGGCCAGCCATTATTCGAAGATAAAAAAAATCCTGGTATTTTCTTTACATCTCCAGGATCTGGCACCGTTTCTGCTATAAATAGAGGAGCAAGAAGGGCTTTACAATCAGTAGTTATTGATCTAAAAGATCAAGAAGAATATATAGACTTTAGTCACTATAAAATAACCCAATCCATAGATACAAATAATGTAAGAGAGGGTTTATTGGAATCTGGTTTATGGACATCGCTGCGCACAAGACCTTTTAGCAAAATACCTAATAAAGAGGCTAATCCAGATAATATCTTCATCAATTGTATGGATACTAATCCTTTGGCTTTAAATCCAGTTTCTATAATTAATTCGAATATAGATGAACTTTTCTTAGGTATAAAAATATTAAATTCTTTAGAACCTAAAAACATCTACGTATGTGTTCCAGAAAACTTTTCTATTGACATGAATAAATTAGAAGAAAATGTTCAAGTTCATAGTTTCTCTGGTCCTCATCCTTCAGGTCTAGTAGGAACTCATATGCATTACCTTTCTCCCCCTTCACTTACTAATATAAATTGGCATATTTCTGGTGCGGACTTAATAAGAATAGGTTCCTTCTTCAAGAATGGAAAATTAACTTTAGACACTACTATTAGTTTAGGTGGCCCAAAAGTTGAGAACCCAAGAATAATAAAAACAAGATTGGGTGCCTCTACAGATGAAATTTGTGCGGGAGAATTATTAGGTACAAATAATAGAGTTATATCAGGGTCAATTTTGAATGGTCGAGAAGCATATGGACCAAACGCATATTTAGGAAAGTATCATAATCAATTATCAATAATAGAAGAGCCCTCAGAAGAAGATAGATTATTTATGAACTGGTTGAGACCTGGTTTTAATCTTTTTTCTCATTTACCAATTTATATTTCTAAATTATCAAAAGATAAGAAGTATTCATTTAAGGCACTTATGAATGGATCGGATAGAGCTATAGTTCCCATTGGTATTTACGAAGAAGTGTTTCCACAGGATTTATTGGTTAGTCTCTTGCTTAGAGCTATCGTCATAAAAGATACAGAGCAAATTCAACTTCTTGGAGGATTAGAACTAGATGAAGAGGACCTTTCATTATGTTCTTATGTTTGTCCTAGTAAATACGACTTTTCTTCCTTATTAAGAGAAAATTTAAATCAAATTGAGGTTGAAGGTTAATATGAAATTTTTAAGGAAATTCTTTGATAACCTAAAACCAAGTTTTACGGAAGGTGGAAAATTTTCTAAATACTTTCCTCTTTTTGATGTTTTTGAAAACCTTTTTTATTCATCCGATAGAAGAACCTTTGGATCTATTCATGTTAGAGACAGTATAGATTTACAAAAAGTAATGGTAACTGTTTGGCTTGCGGCTTTTCCAGCAATGTTTTACGGAATGTACAACATAGGTTTTCAGGCCTTAACAGCTTTGCAAATTGAAGGTGCTCAAACTACCAATGACTGGCATTTTATTTTTATAAATTTACTCTGTAATTATGATCCTAATAGTATTTGGGATTGTTTCTGGTATGGGGCCTGTTACTTTATCCCTATATATTTAGTTACATTCATCGTGGGCATAGCTTGGGAAATCCTCTTCGCTGTTGTTAGGGGGCATGAAATTAGTGAAGGAGCTTTTGTTACAACTATTTTGTTCGCTTTGTGTTGTCCTCCTGATGCTCCTTTATGGCAAGTTGCTTTAGGTATAAGTTTTGGTTTGGTAGTAGGAAAAGAGATTTTTGGAGGGACAGGAAAAAATTTCTTAAACCCCGCCTTAACTGGAAGAGCTTTCATGTATTTTGCTTATCCAACTTATTGGTCTGGAGATAAAGCTTGGGTGGCTTTGGATGGTTACAGTTCACAAACAATTCTGGGAATAGGTCCTCAAGAAGGATTAGTTGGGATTACCAATAATTATTCTTGGTGGGAAGCATTTATAGGATCCATTCCTGGCTCTGTAGGGGAAACATCAACATTATTTATATTGATAGGACTACTAATACTTTTATACACCCGAATTGCATCATGGAGAATAGTTGCAGGTGTTTTGATAGGAACTTTATTAACTAGCTTGCTGTTTAACGTGTTTGGCTCAGACTCAAACCCCATGTATGAAATTCCTTTTCATTGGCATGTAGTTATAGGTGGTTATGCTTTCGGACTAGCCTTTATGGCCGTTGAGCCTGTTTCTGGATCTCATACTAATGCGGGTAGATGGTTTTATGGAATACTTATAGGTCTAATGGTGGTGTTGATTAGGGTGATCAATCCTGCTTTCCCTGAAGGCATGATGTTAGCAATTCTATTTGCTAACCTCTTTGCACCTTTAATTGACTATTATGTTCAAGAAAGGAATATTAAATCTAGAAAGAAAAAGGTACTGGTCTAATGATTGATAATAATTCTATTAAAAAAATTCTTATAGTTGGCATAAGTCTTTGTCTAGTTTGCTCCGCTATTGTTTCTTTAGCTGCAATCAACCTGAGAGACAAACAAATAGAAAATGCACTTAATGAACAGAAAATCAAGATATTAGCTTCTGCGAACTTACTCTCAGAGGAAAAAACCCTCGAAGAAATATTTAGTTCTATAGAGGAAAGAATTGTAGATTTAGAAACAGGCCGATTTGTTAATACCATTAATCCTGAAACATTTGATGCAAATAAAGTGGCTAAAGATCCTAAGACCTCTATTGTTTTATCTAATGACCAAGATATTGCTTTAATTAAAAACAGAGAGAATTACGCAAAAATTTATCTTCACTATAATGATGTCGAACTAAATGCCGTTATTTTACCTGTAAGAGGTTATGGTTTATGGGGAACAATGTATGGTTACCTTGCCTTAGAATCTGATCTTAATACGATAATAGGTTTAGAGTTCTATAAAGATAAAGAGACTCCAGGGTTGGGAGCTGAAATTAATAATCCTAAATGGAAGAAACTATGGAAAGGTAAGGAAATATATTCCAATAATGGAGAGTTAGCTATCCAAGTAATTAAAGGCTCAGTTATGACTGATGATTCAGGATTTAACAATAAGGTCGATGGGTTATCTGGAGCTACTATTACAGGAAACGGAGTTACAAACTTACTTCAGTTTTGGTTAAGTGATTTAGGTTTTCAGCCTTTCTTAAATCAACTAAAAAATAATAAAACTTTATCTATGGAGAGTGGAGATGTCTAAAGCAAGAGAAGTTTTACTTAATCCTATCTTTAATGAAAATCCTATTGCATTGCAGATACTAGGTATTTGCTCTGCTTTAGCTGTTACAAGTAATTTATACGTTACTTTAATAATGTGCGTAGCTCTAACTTCTGTTATCTGTTTCTCTAATTTATTTGTTTCTTTGATTAGAAATCACATTCCAACAAACATAAGAATTATTGTTCAAATGACAATTATTTCTTCTTTGGTAATCTTAGTAGACGAAATACTTAAAGCGTTTGACTATGAGACGAGTAAACAAATAGGGGTTTTCGTAGGATTAATCATTACAAACTGCATTGTTATGGGAAGGGCTGAAGCATATGCAATGCAAAACTCAGCAGGAATGAGTTTTTTAGATGGCTTAGGTAATGGTCTTGGATATAGTGTTATTTTAATTGTTGTAGCTATATTTAGAGAGTTAATAGGTGCAGGATCTTTGGCAGGTTATGAAATTTTACCTTTGGTGCAAAATGGGGGATGGTACATAGGTAATAATTATTTTCTGCTTCCTCCAAGCTCTTTTGTAATTATTGGTTTATTAATTTGGGCTTTAAGGGCATGGAAAACAGATCAAGTAGAAGAGCCGCAATTTAAAATACAGTCTAATAGCCTAGAAGCAGAAGAGAGGAAGGTATAGATGGAATATTATTTAAACCTCTTTATTAAAGCTGTATTTATAGAAAATATTGCATTGGCTTTCTTTTTGGGCATGTGTACTTTTCTTGCTATATCCAAAAAAATTGGTCCTGCTATAGGTTTAGGACAGGCAGTGGTGGTTGTTTTAACTTTAACTGTTCCTATCAACAACTTTATTTATAACAATATACTTGCTGAAGGTGCTCTTTCTTGGGCCGGTTTAGATGATACGAATTTAGAATTTTTACACTTAATCAGTTTTATAGGAATCATAGCTGCTATGGTACAAATACTAGAGATGTTCCTAGATAAGTACGTGCCTGTCTTATATAACGCTTTAGGCACCTTTCTTCCTTTAATTACCGTTAATTGTGCAATCTTAGGAGCCTCTCTATTTATGAAAGAAAGGAGTTACAATTTTACTGAAAGTATCGTATATGGATTTGGTGCAGGAATCGGTTGGTTATTGGCAATAGTAGCTTTAGCAGGAATAACAGAAAGGCTTAGATATGCAGATATACCAGAAGGACTTCAAGGCCTAGGTATAACTTTTATTACAGTGGGTCTTATGTGTTTTGGATTTATGTCTTTTGGAGGAATATCGTTGTAATGAATTTTTTAGAAAATGAGATAGTTTTAGGCATATTGGCTTTTACTGTGGTCGTAAATCTAATGATCTTTGTAATACTGGGAGCTAGGAAATTCCTAGTTAGTACAGGAGATATAAATATAGAAATGAATGAAGATCCTGATAGGTCAATAGTGGTTCCAGCAGGAGGGAAATTACTTCAAACCTTAGCAGCACAAAATCTTTTCTTATCATCAGCATGTGGAGGTAAGGGTACTTGTGCACAATGTAAATGCATAATAGCTGAAGGAGGTGGCGCTATTCTTCCAACAGAAGAATCTCATTTTACGAATAAAGAAAAAAAAGAGGGCTGGAGACTTTCATGTCAAGTACCAGTAAAGGAGAACTTAAAGATACAAGTTCCAGATGAAGTTTTTGGGGCAAGAAAGTGGGAATGTGAAGTTATCTCTAATGATAATGTTGCTACTTTTATTAAAGAACTAGTGCTCAAGTTACCTGAAGGAGAAGAAGTTGCTTTTAGAGCTGGAGGTTATGTGCAGATGGAAATTCCTCCATATCAACTTAAATTCAGCGATTTCGATATAGACAAAAGATTTCATTCAGATTTAGGGCATTTCAATTTCTTTGAAAATGCTTCAACCGTTAGAGAACCAGTTATTAGAGCATACTCTATGGCTAACTATCCTGAAGAGAAGGGGATAATGAAATTTAATATTAGAATAGAGTTACCTCCTAGAGGAACAGATTTTCCTCCAGGTGAAATGACCTCTTATATCTTTAATCTGAAGAAAGGTGACAAAATAACAATTTTTGGACCTTTCGGAGAATTCTTTGCTAACGAAACTGAAGCAGAAATGATTTTTATCGGAGGAGGTGCTGGCATGGCTCCAATGAGATCTCATATTTTTGATCAGCTCTTAAGGTTGAACAGTAAAAGAAAAATTACTTTCTACTATGGAGCTAGAAGCCTAAGTGAACTCTTTTATGAAGAAGATTTTAATCAGCTTCAAGATAAGTTTGAAAACTTTAAATGGCATGTTGCTCTATCAGAACCACAACCAGAAGATAATTGGGATGGTCCTACAGGATTTATCCATCAAGTTATTCATGATGATTACTTATCCAGCCACAAGGCCCCAGAAGATTGTGAATATTATATGTGTGGACCTCCACCAATGATGAACGCAGTATTTGGAATGCTTGATGACTTAGGTGTAGAACCTGAGCAAATTAAATTTGATGATTTCGGTTCGTAGTGGTTACATATTAGTTGTAGCTTTTTCTTTAATCCTTCTATTCGTTTTAAACCAAAAAAGGGAGTTAACCTACTCAGGTCAGGTTATGGGAACTACCTGGCAAGTAACTTTATTAAGTAATCAAAATCATAAAAATCAAATTCAAAAAATTTTTAATGATATTGATAAAGACATGTCTACTTATAAAGATAATTCTATGCTCAATAAAATAAATTCTTTATCTATAAATACCTTCAAATGGATAAATGAGGACATGACAAAAGTTTTGGAAGAGTCTTTAAGGGTTTGTGAATTAACTAATGGTGCGTTCAATATTTCTGTAGGAAGGGCAGTAAATACGTGGGGATTTGGTCCAAGTAATAAAGAAATTTTTGATAAAAATAAATTACTTTCTAATACTCATAGGCATTCGTGTAATACATACGAAATAGTAGATAATTCCATATATAAACTACAGGATGTGCATTTAGATTTATCAGCAATAGCTAAAGGTTATGCAATTGATAAAGCTTCTATTTATCTTGAGGAAAATAATGTGGAGAATTTTTTTATTGAATTAGGTGGAGAAGTCAGGTTTAGAGGTAAAAAAGAGCAGGGCTTTTGGTCTATTGGAATAATAAACCCAAAAAATATCTATGAACCTTTATTTATTCTTAGTTCTAAGAATCTAGGCGACAACTCTCTAGCTACTTCCGGAAACTATCTAAATAAAAAAATTATTGGAGAAAATACTTATTCACATACTATAAATCCATATACCAATCTTCCTATTGGAGATAGATCAACTCTTTCCGTAAGCGTTCTTCATAAGAGTGCTATGACAGCAGATGCTTTAGCAACTGCCTTGAATGTAATGGGTGTAGAAAAAGGCATTCAATTCGCTAATCTAAACTCTATAGAAGCTTTATATATTTATGAAGAGGAAGATGACATGAAAGCTTTATCTTCTTCAAAGATGTTAGAATACTTTCCAGATAGATAAATTATTGAGTAATGATAGAAGTAATTTTAACTTTAGGTGTTTTTTTATTAATAGTAACTGCTATGTCTTTAGGTGTGCTAATGGGTAGAAAGCCTATATCAGGATCTTGTGGAGGTCTACAGGCTATGGATGGAGCAGCCTGTGATCTTTGTGGTAATGATCCTAACAAATGCAAGAACCAATAAAAAAGAGGCTATTAGCCTCTTTTTTTATGACTTTTTAACTTACTAAAATTGATTCATAGTATTATCTTCACCACTTGCAAGTAAGGCATTATCTCCAGAAAAGTATTCTTTATGTGTATCTCCCACTGTACTTCCGGCTAGATCTTGGTGTTTAACAGAAGACATTTCTCTTCTTATTTCTTGTCTTTGTATTTCTTTTACATAAGCAAGCATGCCTTGATCTCCAAAATAACCTTCGGAAAGAACTGAAGTGCCTAAAGCTGTTTCATGATAGGTAGGAAGGGTAATCAGATGATGAAAAATTCCTGCCTCTTTGGCAGCATCTTTTTGGAAACTCTGTATTAAGACGTCAGCTTCCTTTGCTAACTCACTATCATCCAGTTTTTCACTCATTAAGTCTTTCCCTACAGGATATTCTGAGACATCTTTACCTGCTTCTTTCCACTCATTATAGACTTGCTCTCTGAATGCTAAGGTCCAATTAAAAGAAGGTGAGTTGTTATATACAAGCTTTGCTTCAGGCTTAACTTTTCTTATTTCATTAACCATATCAGCTATTTGTTTTACATTTGGCTTTTCTGTCTCGATCCATAATAAATCGGCTCCATTGTCTAGACTTGTTATGCAATCTAAAACAACCCTATCGAAGCCTGTATTATCTTTAAATCTGTATAACCCATTAGGAAGCCTTAAGGGTTTAACATGGACTCCATTTTGGTGAATGGTTATATCATTTTCATTAAGATCTTCTAGATTATTTATTTCTTCGGTTTCTAAGAAAGAATTATATTTATCTGCTAAATCTCCAGGCTCTTTAGATACTGGCACTTTTTGTGTTAGACCTGCACCTAGAGAATCGGTTCTGGCGACTATGATCCCATTCTCAACCCCTAATTCTAGAAATGCATATCTAACGGCATTAATTTTTGAAATAAAATCTTCATGAGGAACAGTTACTTTTCCATCTTGATGACCACATTGCTTTTCATCAGAAACTTGATTCTCTATTTGAATAGCGCAAGCTCCAGATTCGATCATCTTTCTTGCTAAAAGATATGTAGCTTCTTCATTACCAAAACCAGCATCTATATCTGCAATGATTGGAACAACATGTGTTTCGAATGAATCTATTTTTTGTATCACGTCTTCTTCATTGCCACCATTTGATCTTACGTCGTCGAGCTCATTGAATAAATGTTGTAATTGGATCGAATCAGCTCTCTTTAAAAAGGTATAAATTTCTTTAATTAACTTAGGAACTGAAGTTTTTTCATGCATACTTTGATCGGGAAGGGGACCAAATTGTGATCTTAAAGCAGCTATCATCCATCCGCTTAAGTAAACATAAGACTTAGATGTTGTTTTCTTTGATCTCTTTATTTCCATCATCATTTGTTGTGCAGTGAATCCATGCCAACATCCTAATGATTGAGTATAGTTTGAAGAATCTTTATCATAATCAGCCATATCTCTTCGCATTATTTCCGCTGTATATCTAGCAATATCTAATCCTGTTGGGAACCTATTTTGTAATCTCATCCTTGAGGCGCTTTCAGGATTAATATGCTTAAAAATAGATGGTTTATTTTCTTTAAGGTCAGTTAATTCTTTTATTAAATCTGAATATTTAGGCATGTCTAAGTCCTTTTGTTTTTATTCTTTGAAATTTATTAGATAAATTTTTGTGACGGGAATTTTAAATCAAATAACATATATAGCAACTTAATATTAGAGATCTCTTGATAACTTGGATGCAAGTCCAGTATAAGTTCTAGATTTAAGCTCAAGGAGGGTATTTTTATCATCATTTGAAATATTTAGTGAATTAATGAGTACGTTAATATCTTCCTCTGTAATTTTTTTACCTCTAGATAAATCTTTCATAATTTCATAGCCATTCGGAATATTATTTTTCCTAATTACCGTCTGTATTGCTTCAGTAAGAATTTCTATCGAATTGTCTAAATCTTCTAATAAAATTTTCTTATTTAATTGAAGTTTCCCTAAACCCTTTTTAAGTGATTTAAGAGCTATTAAGATATGTGCAAACCCAACACCTATATTTCGAATAGAAGTGGAATCAGAAAGATCTCTTTGCCATCTAGATATTTGCAGTGAATCGTTTAAGGAATTAAAAATACCTTTAGAAATATTTAAATTTCCTTCTGCGTTCTCAAAATCTATAGGGTTAACTTTATGGGGCATGGTAGAAGAACCAACTTCTCCTTCTTTTAGAGACTGAGAAAAATAATTTAAGGAAATATAACCCCAGATGTCTCTTGATAAGTCTATTAATACATTACTTAATCTTTGGTGATGATGCAAAAGTTCTACTAGATTATCTTTAGGTTCTATTTGAGTTGTGTAAGGGTTGTATTCCAAGCCTAGTTTGTTTATAAATCTTTTGGATAGGCTTTCCCAGTTTACTTTGGGATACGCCACTTTATGCGCATTGAAATTTCCAACAGCTCCATTCATTTTTCCTTTTAATTTATGCTTTTCAATTTGATCTTTAATTTGATCAATTCTATATACAAAATTTGATAACTCTTTGCCCATAGTAGTAGGCGAGGCTGGCTGACCATGAGTTCTTGAAAGCATGGCATCTTTGCTATGTTTCTTAGCAAGTTTTTTTAATTCTTTGAGAGTAATTTTTATTTCTTTAGTTAAGACTTGCTTAGATGAATCTTTAATCATTAAAGAATAAGAAAGGTTATTTATATCTTCGGATGTGCAAGCGAAATGTATAAACTCAGAATATTTACTGAATTTAAAATCCTTAACTTGTTCTTTTAAGAAATACTCAATTGCTTTGACGTCATGGTTTGTTTTATTTTCTATAGTTTTAACTCTTTTTGAGTCCTTTAATGAAAAATTTTCATAAATAGATCTTAATTTTTTAATTTCAATTTTTGATAGAGGAGGTAAGTCTTTAATATTTTTTTCTAAGCTAAGAAAAATAAACCATTCAATCTCAACTCTGAGCCTATATTTCATTAGGGCAAATTCACTAAAGAAAGGTCTTAATTCGACCGTTTTTGAAGAATACCTACCATCTACTGGCGATATAGCTGTTAAATTATTTAAAAGCATTTGTTAATTATATCCTAATAAACTTCCTTAATTTCTCCTCCACCTAAGCATATGTCTTTTGAGTATAAGACTACCGACTGTCCATGAGTTATAGCTCTTTGTGGATTCTTAAATGTAATTTCAGCTTTTTTATCTTTAATTTTAACCTGACAGCTTTGATCGGCTTGTCTGTATCTAATCTTTGCATTAAGGTCATATGTACCATCTTCTAGATCGTTTATTAGTTCTAACTTAGATGTTTTAAGTCTAGAAGAAAATAAGAGACTATTATCATTTCCTTGACCAACTATTAAAGAATTATTTTCATTATCTTTTTTTAAAACATACCATGGTAAGTCTGGATAATTTTTTACTCCTCCAATACCTAAACCTTGTCTTTGGCCTAAAGTATAGAAGCTTAGACCAATATGAGTTCCAATTTCATCTCCTTGATCAGTTAGTATTTGCCCTGGTTTTTTCTGTACATAATTTTGAATAAATTCAGGGAAAGGCCTTTCCCCAATAAAACAGATTCCAGTGCTATCCTTTTTTTTACTTGTAACTAGATCTTGTTCTGACGCAATCTTTCTTACATGATCTTTGGTTAAGTTTCCTACAGGGAATAAAGTTTTTGCTAAAGATTTATTGCTAATGGAGTGTAAAAAATAGCTTTGGTCTTTATTATTATCTTTTCCTTTAGCTAGGCATACTTGATCTTTAATGGTTCTTACTTGGCAGTAATGACCTGTTGCTATGAAATCGTAATTATTTTCTATAGCGTATTTATAAAACTTATCAAATTTAATCTCTTTATTACATAAAATATCAGGATTTGGAGTTCTACCTGCTTCTAACTCACTTAAGAAATATGAAAAAACCCTTTTTTTATAAGCTTCAGAAAAATTTACTTCTAAAAGTTTAATTCCTAATTGATCTGCTACAAAAGCAGCATCCATGAAATCTTCCTTGACACTACAATAAGGAGATCCATCATCATCTTCCCAATTTCTCATAAAAGCAGCATCTACTGAAAAACCTTGTTCTTTCAGCATATATCCAGAAACTGATGAATCAACTCCACCTGAAAGTCCTAGAAGTACACGTTTTTTAGCCATTTTTTTAGTTTAGATTAATTTTAGATACTATATGCTATATAATTCGCGTCCCTCTCACAAAGTTTAAAAAAAAACTATGAAATTTAAAAATATAGTTGAGCCTACGGACGGCTCAAAAATAACATACAAGGGAGAACAATTAATTGTCCCTAATAACCCAATTATCCCATTTATTGAGGGTGACGGGATAGGTTCTGATATAACGCCTGCAATGATAGATGTTGTAGATGCAGCAGTTGCTAAGGCCTATGATAATAAAAGAAAAATTTCTTGGATGGAGATATATTGTGGAGAGAAATCAGTTGAAGTCTATGGAGATGACAACTGGTTACCTAAAGAAACACTAAAAGCTTTAGAGGAGTATCTTGTAGGTATAAAAGGACCCTTAACTACACCCGTTGGAGGTGGAATAAGGTCTTTAAATGTAGCTCTAAGACAAGAATTAGACTTATATGTATGTCAAAGACCTGTTAGATATTTTGAAGGAGTACCGAGCCCTGTTGTTAGTCCAGAAAAGACAGACATGGTTATATTTAGAGAAAATTCAGAAGATATATATGCGGGCATAGAATGGGAGGCAGGCAGTGAAGGTTCTGAGAAGATAATTAAATTCCTAGTAGAAGAAATGGGAGTTACTAAAATAAGATTCCCTGACTTTTGTGGAATAGGCGTAAAACCTGTTTCAAAAGAAGGAACTCAAAGACTAGTTGATAAAGCTATTCAATATGCAATAGATAATGATAGAGATTCTGTAACCTTTGTTCATAAAGGTAATATTATGAAGTTTACCGAAGGATCCTTTAAAGATTGGGGCTATCAACATGCTGCTGAAAAGTATGGTGCAGAAGAACTGGATGGAGGACCTTGGCACCTATTAAAAAATCCAAAAACAGGAAAAGAAATCATTATTAAAGACGTAATTGCTGATGCATTTCTTCAGCAAATTCTAACTAGACCAGATGAATATAGCGTCATAGCTACACTGAATTTAAATGGAGACTATATTTCTGATGCATTAGCTGCTGAGGTAGGAGGTATAGGCATAGCTCCTGGGGCTAATTTAGGGGATAAGGTTGCGCTTTTTGAAGCAACTCATGGTACGGCACCAAAATATACTGGTCTTGATAAAGTTAACCCTGGCTCACTTATTCTTTCTGCAGAAATGATGCTTAGATATATGGGGTGGCAAGAAGCAGCTGATCTTATTATTCTAGGTCTTTCAAGAACTATAGAAAGCAAAACAGTTACATATGATTTTGAACGTTTAATGGAAGGCGCTAGTTTAGTTAAATGTTCAGAATTTGGTAAAGCTATTATCGATAACATGGAGTAATGCTGTCAGATAATTTTCCAATCAAACTTTCTTCAAATAAAGACCAATTTGATAATGAATTTTCTACTGGGACAATAACTGTAGATCCTAAATTAAAAAAACCTCCTCTATATAGAGTTATTCTTTTAAATGACGATTACACTCCTATGGAGTTTGTTGTTTATATTCTTCAGTCTTTTTTCAACATGAATCAGGAGAAAGCAACTCAAGTTATGCTTGCAGTCCATCAACATGGAAAAGGAGTTTGTGGTATATTTACTAAAGAAGTAGCTGAAACTAAATGTTCGCAAGTTTTAAACTTTGCAAAGGAAAATGGACATCCATTAGCATGTGATATAGAACCAGTAGATGAAGATTAATGTTAGATAAACAAGTAGAAGAAAACCTTAATTTCTCTTTTAAATTGGCAAGTACATCAAGTCATGAATTTGTTACTGTAGAACATCTTCTTTTATCACTTCTTCAAAATGATAGTGCACTAGAAGTTTTTAATTCTTTAGATACAAACGTAAAGTCTTTAGAAGAAAAACTAACTAAATTTATAAAAGAAACAACGCCCCTTATTGATAGCTCAAATAACAATGAAATCCAACCAACATTAGGATTTCAAAGAGTATTACAAAGAGCTGTCTTTCATGTTCAATCTTCAGGTAAAGATAAAGTTAACGGAGCAAATTTATTGGTAGCTATTTTTGGTGAAAAAGAGAGCCATAGTGTTTATCTATTGGAGCAAGAAGGTATTACTAGATTAGACGTAGTTACATACTTAAGTCATGGAGATTCTAATTCTTTAGAAGATAATTCTGAAAAAGAATTTGTAGATGGGGAGGAGTCAAAAGCTAAACCGAAAAAAGATCCCTCGGCGTTAGAACAATTTTGTACTAACCTTAATCAAGAAGCCATTGATGGAAATATAGATCCATTGATAGGCAGAAAAAAAGAAATTGAAAGAATTTCTCAGATTTTAGCTAGAAGAAATAAAAATAACCCTCTTTTAGTAGGAGAATCTGGTGTAGGAAAAACTGCTATTGCAGAAGGTTTAGCTAAATTAATTACTGAAGGAAAAGTACCGGATCTATTAAAAAATTGTGTTATTTATTGTCTAGACTTAGGGGCATTATTAGCTGGTACTAAGTATAGAGGCGATTTTGAAAAAAGATTGAAAGTAGTTTTAAGTGAGCTTTCTAAGCAAGAAAAAGCTGTGTTGTTCATAGACGAAATTCATACCATTATTGGAGCTGGTGCTACTTCAGGAGGTGTAAATGATGCTTCTAATCTTTTAAAGCCTGCTTTAGCTAAAAATAACCTTCGTTTTTTTGGTTCTACAACTTATAAAGAATTTAGAGGCGTATTTGAAAAAGATAGAGCTCTTTCAAGAAGATTCCAAAAGGTAGATGTAAAAGAACCAAGCATCGAAGATACTTTTAAAATTCTAAAAGGTCTTAAATCTCAATTTGAGGATCACCATGGAATAAAATATTCTGATAAAGCTTTAAAAACCGCAGCTGAACTCTCAAATAGATATATCAATGATAGAAATCTTCCAGATAAAGCTATTGATGTGATTGATGAAGCCGGGTCTAGAAAACGATTAAAAAACAAAACATCTAGAATCTCAGAGTTGGATATAGAAGAGGTTGTGGCACTGATGGCAAAAGTACCAAAGAGAACAGTTTCTTCCTCAGATAAAGACGTCCTGAGTAAACTAAAAGAAAACTTAAGTAGAGTTATCTTTGGTCAAGATGAAGCAATAGATACTTTAACAACATCAATAAAGCTCTCTAGAGCTGGTTTAGGGAACTCTGACAAACCAGTTGGTAGCTTCCTCTTTTCTGGACCAACAGGAGTAGGTAAAACAGAAGTTTCTAAACAACTTTCACTAATAATGGGTATAGAGTTTATAAGATTTGATATGTCTGAATACATGGAAAGACATACTGTCTCAAGGTTAATAGGAGCGCCTCCAGGTTATGTTGGCTTTGATCAAGGAGGTTTGTTAACAGAAGCTGTAACAAAAAACCCACATTGCGTGATTTTATTAGATGAAATAGAAAAAGCTCATCCAGAAGTTTTCAATATTTTGCTGCAGATAATGGATCATGGAACTTTAACTGACAACAATGGTAGACAAGCAGATTTTAAAAATTGTATCGTTATTATGACATCAAATGCTGGAGCTCAAGATATGAGTAGAAATTCGATAGGTTTTAATCAACAAGATCATAGTTCAGAAGGAAAAGAGGCTATTAAAAAAATATTCTCACCAGAATTTAGGAATAGGCTAGATTCAGTCATTCATTTTAATGCTCTTAGTAAAGAAGTAATTCTTACTGTCGTTGATAAATTTTTAGTTGAACTTCAAGCACAATTAGATGAAAAGAAAGTTCAAATAGAAATTACAGAAGAGGTAAGGATGTGGTTAGTAGATAATGGATATGATAAAGATATGGGAGCTAGACCCATGCAAAGATTAATACAGGAAGAAATAAAGAAACCTTTAGCTGATAAAATTTTGTTTGGTACTGTAACTAAAGCAGGCGGGCTAGCTACTGTTAAGTTAATTAAAAATAAAATATCAATTGAATATAAAGAACAATCTAAAGAAACAGTAAAAGCTTAATATACTTTATCTTTCTCTAAATATTATTCTGCCCTTCGAAAGGTCATAAGGCGTGATTTCTACCTTTACTCTGTCACCGGTTAGAATTCTTATATAGTTCTTTCTCATTTTTCCTGAAATATGAGCAGTAACTATATGTTCATTTTCGAGTTTAACTCTAAAAGTAGTATTTGGAAGAGTTTCTACAACTTCTCCATCCATCTCTATTAAATCTTGTTTAGCCATATATAATAATTTTGCACTAAGATATTAAATTAAGCAAAAAACATTATGGAAAAGAAATTTAGATTTGGAAGACTTCTTCTTTTTTTAGCATCTATCATTGTACTTATAGCTTTAATTAGTTTTATGATTGATAGAATAATTCTTCTTTATTGATATTGTGAGATTATTCCTTCTTTAATTAAGATCTCTATTTCTTCTTCAGAATAATTAGCCCAGCTATTTAATGTTTCTGAAGTATGTTGACCTAAGTGTGGAGGAGGGGAATAGGTATCTTCACTATCCAATGACAGTTTTACTGGATTACCAGGCATTAAAACTTTCCCACCATCTGGATGTTCTACTTCAACTACCATATTTCTATGAATAACTTGCTCATCAGATAAAGCTTTACTGAAGTTATTTATAGGAGCACAGGGAACTTTTGAAGCATTTAATTTTTCTATCCAATATTCAGAAGTATTCTCAGATAGCTTTTTATTTAACAATTCTTCAATATATGCCTGATTCTTTAACCTGCCTGGTTGATCAGAAAATTTATCACTCCTAAGTTCATCTATATCAACTATATCTAGTAAAGATAGCCAGAATTCGTTCGTTATAACAGCTATAACTACAAAACCATCTGAAGTTGTAAAGCTGTTATATGGAACATGAACAAAGTGTGCATTTCCAATGGGCACAGGATCAATACCAGAAAGAGTTTGCATTGTTGCCATATAAGTAAGTAAAGAAATTTGAACATCTAGAAGGGAGAGGTCAATATGCTGACCTTTACTAGATTTATCTCTTGATATGACCGCTGAAAGAATACTTATAACACTATATAAGCCAGACCCTAAGTCTCCTATTGGTATTCCTGCTCGAGTAGGGTGATTAGAATCACTGCCCGTTATAGACATACCGCCACTATAGGCTTGAACTATTTGATCATACGCGGGCCTAGAAGAGTGTGGTCCAGTTTCACCAAATCCAGTAATTGAACATGTAATAACCTTGGGATTTATTTTCGAGAGATGTTCAAAGTCTATTTGAAGTTTTTTAACTACACCAGCGCTAAAATTATTTAAAACTATGTCAGCAGATCTAACAAGATCATAAAAAACATCTAAACCTTTTTTATTTTTGAGATCTATAGATACGCTTTTTTTATTCCTATTTAGGGTTAAGAAATATGCTCCAAAATTCTTAAAAGAATAGTTAGGATCATTTTTTAGTAAACCACGTGTCATTTCACCAGTGTTTAAAGGCTCAACTTTTACAACCTCTGCTCCTAAATCAGCTAAAACCATACCTGCATAAGGTCCAGCTAACATATGAGTTAAATCTATGACTTTAAGTCCTTTTAAGGGTTTCATGACGCAATTGTACTACACCTTCTTTATAGGCATATTTTACAAAGATATTAGTTCTCTTAAATTTAATTAGTAATTGTATTTCTGGTATATTTAATTTTTCAAAGGAGTAAAAATATGAGTGCAGATTTACAAGTAAACCAAGAAAAGTTAATGGAGCTATTTGGTAGTGTCTTTAATGATGTTGCAGGATCAATGGCCATTATGATGTCTTATTTAGGTGACCAAACAGGAGTTTATCGAGCCATGGATAAATTAGGTCCAGCTTCAGTAGCTGATATAGCTAAAGAGTCAGAAGTAGATGAACGTTATCTACTGGAGTGGTTATCATCTAACGCCGGAAGAGGGTACGTTAATTATAATGCTGAATCGGAGGAGTTTAGTTTAACGCCTGAACAAGCTGCTGTTTTTGCTAGAGAGAGCGAAGCTACTTGTATACAGGGTTTAGTTCAAGGTGTGGTTGGTCAATTTATTAAAGAAGATGTTGCAGTTGATGTATTCAAAACAGGTAGAGGAAGACCTTGGGGAGAACATCACGAATGCTGTTTTTGCGG